>Ga0255338_1003101_pt1 | contig 21095 bp, 18 predicted proteins | sample MeOH1_35cm_T4_19_FD_203715 | JGI IMG/M metagenome (GOLD analysis project Ga0255338, IMG submission 203715) | Sandy soil microbial communities from University of British Columbia, Vancouver, Canada - MeOH1_35cm_T4_195 | ecosystem: Engineered > Artificial ecosystem > Sand microcosm > Unclassified ...
ACTTGCCAAGCTGCTATACCATCGCATCGACAAACCATTCAAAGGTGAGCTATGACTGTCCGGCGAACGCTGATACATGGCCACACTGACGTCAAAAAAGTGTCCGGAGAACGCTGATACTCGCCCCTTTACGCGTCAGGCGACCTCGAGCGGCGCCTCGACACGCTGTTGGTACTCGCAATGCACGGTAAGCTCGAGCAGGTCGATATGCCCCACCGCGAGCGAGACGCGCGCGCCTTGCGGCAGTGACGGCACCGAGGGCACGCGCACCACCAGCGGCACCTCGTCGAGGCGAACGAGGTTCTCCCGTATCACCGCGCCGGTCACGATCTCGCGCCCTTCCTGGATCAGCCAGCGCAGGCTCCAGTAACGCTCCATCGTGCGCTGGAATTCCGCATACGCCTCGTACGCGGCCTCGAAGTCGCGCAGCGCGCCGAGCAGCTGCTCGCTCCCCGGCGCATAGGGTGCAACCTGTCCCTGCACCAGCGCGAGCAGCTGGCGCTGGTTCACGAGATCGACGTAGCGGCGCAGCGGCGAGCTCGCCCACGCGTACTGCGCGACACCCAGTCCTTCGTGCGCGGCGGGCACCGTGCTCATCCGCACTTTGCCTGCGCCCTGCACGCGGTAGATCGCGGCCATGTCGCGCTCGGCAAGCATGCCGCCCCACGTGCTGTTCACGTAGATCATGAGCTCGGACACGATGCGGTCGAGCGGGCTGCCGCGCGCGCGCCGCGCAATCGTGACCCGATCGTCCTCGACGTGGAAGCTGTACTCGGCGCGCGCCGTAGGCTCCGGCTGATCGCCGCGGCGCGCCTGCTCCAGCCGCGTCGACCATAACCAGAGCGTGTGCAGCTCGTCCGCCTGCTCGTGGGCCACGCCTGCCGCTTCGAGCGCTGCGACGGTGAGGACGGGCTCGAGCGCGTCGTGGCGCAGATTGCCGATCACCGGCACGCGCTCGGCGCGCGTCTCGCTGCCGACCGCCTGGAAGTCCGGCGTGAGCTCGGTATACAGCGAGAGCGCCGGGCACTGGCAACGCTCCGCCAACGTGTAGCGGTCGATGGCCGAGGGCGGCAGCATGGTGATCTTGCCGCCCGGAAAGTACACCGTCGACAGCCGCTCGCGCGCGATCGCATCGACCGGGCTGCCGGGCGCGACCGCGAGCGCCGGCGCTGCGATATGGATGCCGATGCGCACGTTGCCGTTCGGCAGTCGCGTCACCGAGAAAGCGTCGTCGATTTCCGTGGTCGACGCGTCGTCGATGCTGAACGCCTCGACCTGCGCGACCGGCAAATCGCCGGGCTCCGGCACCTGCGGCTCGGCGAAACCGGTGCCGCGCGGAAAGTTCTCGAACACGAAGCGCTGGTAATGATAGTCGTGCGTCGACGGTATCGCGCCCGCGCGCTCCAGCACGCCGATCGGCGTGGCCTTGAGCGCCGCGCTCGCTTCCTCCAGCGCCTTCCATTCCACCGCTGCCTTGTCGGGCCGGTACAGCAGCATGGACAGCACCGGCCTGAACGCTTCGGGCAACTGTCCTTCGACGAGGGCTTCGACGTACGCCTGCTTCTGCGCCGCCTGGCGCTGCTTGCGCTCTACGCTCGCGAGCGCAGCTTTGAGCGCTTCTTCCGGCGCAGCCTTGTAGCGGCCTCTGCCTTTCTTGTAGAAGTACATCGGCGCGCCGTGCAGCTTGAGCGCCACCGCCGCCGCCTGCGGCGACCGGGGACGCGCGCCGTAGTACTCGCGCGCCAGATCCTCGAACGCAATCTCGCCCCCGCCGCAGCATTGCCACAGGAAGTCGATGTCGATCTCGTCGGCGAGCTTCTGCGCCTCGGGAAGGAAGCTGTGCAGCGGCGCATCGTCGAAGCGCAACAGCACCGCGGCCGCCTTGATCTTCGAGCGCTTGCCGTGCGGCGCCTCCACCTGCAGCGAGGTGTTCTGGTCGGCGAGCACGGCGCCCGTCTTCAACGCGCCTTCCTCTTCGTACAGGACGTTCATGTGATGCGGCAGATGGACCGTGCGGAAAAAAGGCGCAGCCCGGGATGGGATGCGCGCCGTATTATAAACGGCTGCAGCGATTTCCCGCGCGCCGGGACGATTATTTAGCGCCGCACCCCGTCGACCGGCACGCCTGCATAGGCCAGCAGGTCGTTCAGATGGCCGCCGAAGTCGCTAAGCCCGTGATCGCCGCCTTCGACGACGATCTGCCGGCAGCCGCGATAGTGGGCGAGCGCGACGCGGTAGTCGAGCACCTCGTCCTGCGTGCCGACCAGCAGCAGATAGCGATCCGGCGTCACCTTCACGACGTCCAGCGCGCGCAGCTCTGCGAGATGCGTCTGCGTGAGCTCGTACGGCTCGCCGGTGTAAAGATTCGCCTGGGGCCCGAGATATTTCGCGAGGCCCTCGTATGGGCGCACCGCGGGATTGATCAGCACCGCGCGGCAGCCGAAGCGCTCGGCAAGCGAGGTCGCGTAGTAGCCGCCGAGCGAGCTGCCGACGAGCGTCGTGCGATCGCTGCCGCTTTCGCGCAACAGCGCCTCGAGCTGCGCCATGGCCGCAGCCGGCCGGTGCGGCAGATCGGGACAGCGGTACTCGGCAGCGCGTCCGATGGCGGCAAGCCGTTCGCGAACGGCGCGTGCCTTGAACGACTGCGAGCTGCTGTTGAGCCCGTGGATATAGAGAATCATGCCGCGGTCAATTGAGCTTTTAGTGCATTGTCGACGCTCATCCCCGTGCCCTTCTCCCAAAAGGAGAAGGGAGGTTCGTGTCGGAAAATGGGTTGTCGCCCATTTTGCGGGTAGTCAATCGAGCTCGCGCGCGAGGCGCAGCAGCAGCGCATCGTTGCCGCGCGCGGCGAGCAGCGACACGCCGACCGGACATCCGTCGAGCTTCGCGTACGGGAGATTCACCTGCGGCAGGCGCGCGAGGCCCGCGACGCACAGCAGGCTCATGGCGCGCGCGCGGAAATCGTCGGTCGATTGCGGCGGCGCATGCACCGGCGGCGCGATGTCCGGCGCGGTCGGCAGTATCAGCACGGCATTGTCGGCGAGCATCGCATCCATGCGCTTCGCGATACGCTCGCGCTCGATCTTTGCGCCCGCCACTGCATCGGCCTGTATGGTCGCCGCCCATTCCATGCGCTGCTTCACGCCGGGACCGAGATCGGGGCGCACGCGCTGCACCCACTCGCCGTGCTGCGCCCAGATTTCGCCGCCCTGCAGCGTGCGGAACACGTCGAACCACTGCGCCAGGCCTTCTTCGCTCACCGTGACGGCCTGCGGCGCGCCCAGATGCGCCGCGATGCGCGCGAGCGCAGGCTGCACGGCGTTCGCCACACGCGTCTCGAGCAGGGCGAAGCCGTCTTCGGCCAGCAGCAGCCTGCCGCGCTTGCGCTCCGGCTCTTTGCCGAGCAGCACTTCGCCCACGCGCTCCAGCAGGCGCGCCTCGCGCGCGAACCAGCCCGCCGTATCGAAGGTCGATGCGAGCGGACAGGCGCCGCGCAGCGACACGCGCCCGTGCGTCGGCCGTATGCCATAGATGCCGCAGAAGCTCGCCGGCGCGCGCACCGAGCCGCCGGTGTCGCTGCCCAGCGCGAAATCGACGAGGCCCGCAGCGACGGCCGCCGCCGATCCGCTCGACGAGCCGCCCGGTATGCGGCCCGGCGCGTTGACGTTGACCGGCGTGCCGTAGTGCGCATTCTCGCCGTTCAGGCTGTACGTGAGCTCGTCCGTCTGCGTCTTGCCGACCATCGTCGCGCCGGCATCGAGCAGCTGCTGCACCACCGGCGCGGTACGCGCGGCCGGCTCGTGCGTGCGCAGCCAGTCGGGGCTGCCGAAGCCGGTGCGATGCCCGATGATGTCGTAGATGTCTTTCGCGCCGAAGGTGAGGCCCGCGAGCGGGCCCGACGACGCGCCCGGCAGCTCGGCATGCGTGTGACGGCAGAAGGCGTTGATGTGATCGCGATCGAGAATATTCATTTGCACATTCTACCGCGGGTTGGACAGCTTCACCGGTCGTTGCTCAGACGCTGCACACGTCTCCGGACATACGAGCGTGCGCGCAGCGGCTTTTTTTGCGGATCTCTTCCGTAGCACGCGTGATTGCAAAGCGCATACGACTCTAGTTACCATCGAGTGCATGGCCAGGTCCCGCTCGAAGCCCGCTCGGCGCAAGCCGACGCGAAGCACGTCGCCCTCAACCCGAATCGCCCAGTTCAACGATCGTCTCGGCGCCAACATCAAGGCGTTGCGCATGATAAAGGGGCTCAAGCTGCGTGACCTGGCCGAGCGGGTCGGATGCTCCGAGAGCATGATTTCCAAGATCGAGAACAATGCTGCGCTGCCGTCCGTCACCGTACTGCACAAGATCGTCGCGAGCCTCAATGTCAGCATGAGCGTATTGTTTGCCGACGACTGCGTCGATCGTGGCATCGTCTCCCGGCGCGGTGCGCGCCTGAAGTTCACTATCGACAAGGCCGGCTCGCAACTGGAGCGCCTGATCCCCTCGGAAGGCGACCACCTGCTTGAGGGCAACCTGCATACGCTCGCACCCGGCGGCGGCAGCGAGGGAAGACTATCGCACGAAGGCGAGGAGGTGGGATTCGTCGTACAAGGCGAACTCGAGCTGTCGGTCGGCGACCGCGTCTACACGCTGAAGTCCGGTGATTCCTTCGTGTTCCGGTCCGAAATCCCCCACAGCTACCGCAATCCGGGTAAGACCCGTACGCGCGTCATCTGGGTAAGCACCCCGCCGACGTTCTAGAAACGCGCTGCACACCGTTTCGCCCGCTCCCTCGAAACGATCCCGGGAGGCAATGAGGCGGGGTACTTTGCGGTGTGGCTCCACGACGCCCTCGGCGCCCCATTCCGGTGCGGCAGCGCACCGTTTTGAACCTGCTTGACAGCCGTTGCCGGCCTTGCCTAAAGTGCCGACATTCAAGTCACTTGAATAAAAGAACACACATTCCGAAATGGAGTGATTCCAAGGATTCATCCATGGGCGACACCGCCACAGAAGACAATCTGATCGAGAAGATCACCGCCGACCGGCAGGCGCATTACGAGCCCTACGGCTGGCATCACTGGCCCGAGCACCCCTGGCTCGCCTACCAGTTCCGCCGCGCGCTGGGCGAGACCCAGGAGGGAGGCGGCGCGGTCAGCGAGTGTTTCCAGGCCGCAAGCCGCATGATCCCGGGTGACAAGGAAAGCTGGCACCGCGAATGGATGCGCGTTGCCGACCGCAACTGGAACCGTGGCATCGAGGCAGAAAAGCGCGGCCACATCCGCACCGCGATGAACTGTTTCCTGCGCGCGGCGGACTATTACCGCCAGGCCGAGTTTCACCTTCAGGCCGACGATCCGCGGCGTCTGCCGACCTTCGAAAAAATGGAAGCCTGTTCGAGGAAATTCATCGGCGCCCTCGAACCGGCCGGAGAGGCCGTGGACATACCGTACGAGAACGGCGCGCCGCTGTGCGCCTACTTCGTGCGCACGCCGCAGTCCGGCACAAAGCATCCGGTACTGATCTGTTTCGGCGGCCTCGATTCGATCAAGGACGAGATGTGGTTCATGCAGGCGCACGGCGCACTGCAGCGCGGCATTTCCGTGCTGATGGTGGACCTGCCCGGCCAGGGCGGAACGCTGCGCCGGCACAAGCTCGCGAATCGCCCGGACACCGAAGTGCCGATAGGCCGTTGCATCGACTGGCTTGTCGCCCGCGATGACGTTGACGCCTCGCGCATCGCTGCCTGCGGTTCCAGCCTCGGCGGCTATTACGCCACGCGCGCCGGCTGTTATGAACATCGCCTCGCTGCCGTGATCGCCCACGGCGCCGTGTGGGCCATCACCGACCTGTGGGGTAATGCAGACGACAAGCACGGCCTCGCCGAACATATCCGCTGGGTATTCGGCAAGCCGTCCATGAAGGAAGCGATGGCCAAGGCCCGTGACTTCGATCTCACCGGGCACCTCGACCATATGAAGTGTCCGCTGCTCGTGCTGCACGGCGGCCATGACGTGCTCACGGTTTCACAGGCAAGGAAAGTCTACGACGATGCCAAGGCCAGGGGAGTAGATGTCACCCTGCGCCTGACCTCGGAACAGGAAACCGGCGCGGAACACTGCCAGCATGACAATCCGACCCTAGGACAGGAAATCATGAACGACTGGCTGGCGGATAAATTCGGCATCGATCAGCGTCGGCTGCGGTTCAGCGCGGCCTGACCGAATCGGGCTGCGGCATGTTGACTATGGAAATATCATGATGAATCTCGGCGTGGACAGCATCCGGCCGGCCGTCGTCGCCATCGACCTGCACCGCGGTCACCTCGACCTCTCGGTGGCGACCATGCCGGTGCATAACGAAGCTCAGGCGAAGCGCGTCATCGCCGCCAACCGCAGGCTTTTCGACTGGTGCCGCGACCGGAACATTCCGATCGTGCACCTCGTTACCACCTATCGCGACGTCGGCGAAATCCGCGTCAACCCCTTCTGGCGCACCCGTTCCGAAAATCCGGATAACCCGCGCAAGAACGTTCTCAGGCACAACATCGCCGGCATGCCCGGCTGCACCATCATTCGCGATCTTCATGACGAAACCCGCGACTGGGTGGTGAATACCAAAAAACGCTATGACTGCTTCGCGGGCACCGACCTGGATTTCGTTCTGCGTTCGCATGGCATCAACACCCTGATCGTGACCGGGGTCAACACCAACAGCTGTGTGCTCTCGACGGTAGCAGCCGCCTGCTCCAGGGACTACGCCGTGATCGTGGCGGAAGATTGCGTCGACACCATGGATGCGCCCCAGTTGCACGACGCCGCGCTGCTTTGCATGCGCACTGCATTTGGCTTCGTCATGACCACGGAGGAGATCATGGCCGCAAACTTGAAAGCTGCATAGAGCCTGTCGCTGCGGCATCGAGGCGTGCGACGAGCGCGCTGGCGCCATGCCGTTGGCATTGTCCGCGCATCGAATCTTCAGTCACAGCGGACGTCTCGCGCGGTAACGGGTATCTGCCATCGGCATCTGACGAAAGGCAAAACTGCCTGCGCAGGTAATGGTGTGAATCTTGCTCGTTGGTCGGCTCGTTTCAGAGGCGCTTGAGGATTTTTTTCCTTGAGATGCCGGCAGCAGGAGCATCAGCAACAGAGATGTGCCTTATATAAAACAACCAAGCCCGACAGGAGAACGGATAAATGGCTATGATTCCCCGCGAACGCGCGCCCTTCAGCGCGATCATTGATCGGCCCAGGCTCAAGCTGCCCGGCAGCGCGCGCATCATCGTCTGGACCATCGTCAACCTCGAGGTCTGGGACATCGCCAAGCCCATGGCCCGTCAAGTTCTCGGGCCGCCCACCGGCGCGACGCTGCTGCCCGACGTGCCCAACTGGTCCTGGCACGAGTACGGCATGCGCGTGGGCTTCTGGCGTTTTCACGCCCTGTACGAGCACCTGGGAATCAAACCCACGCTCTCGATCAACGCCCGCGTGTGCGTCGACTACCCGCGCGTGGCCCAGGCCTGCAGGGATTCCGGCTGGGAGTTCATGGGCCACAGCTGGGAACAGGGGCCGATCCACAAGGAAGCAGACCAGCCGGGAATGATCAAAAAAACCCTCGATACCATCGAGTCGTTCACCGGCAAACGCCCGGTGGGTTGGCTGGGGCCTGGTCTCACCGAGACCTACGATACACCGGAATATCTCGCGGAGGCCGGCATCCAATACATCGGCGACTGGGTCTACGACGAGGAGCCGACTGAAATCAAGACAGACAAAGGTCCGCTCATCACCCTGCCCTATTCCATGGAGACCAACGATATCCCCATGATGATCGTGCAGCACCACGAGGCCGGCTACTGGACGCAAAAGTGCATCGACACCTTCGACCGCCTCTATATGGAAGGCGCCGACCGGCCGCGCGTCATGGCCATCGCCATCCACCCTTACATCAGCGGCCAGCCCTTCCGCATCAAGTACCTCGAACAGGTGTACGAATACATCAACCGCTTCCAGGGCGTGATGCACTGGAACGGCGAACAGATACTCGACTGGTATCGGCAAGCACGCGAGGTCGCGAAGTGAGACATCCGAGCGGGACTGTTCCTGCTTCGAGGTCCGCGACGAACGGGCGCGACCGCCGGGGCCGGGACAGGACCGGCGATGGAAGAACCGCTCCGGGAAGTCTCTCATGTCGATGCTAGGTTTCAACTTCCTGAACGGCGTGACGTTCGCCGCGTTGTTGTTCGTGGTGGGGAGCGGTTTCACTCTGATCTTCGGTTTGATGCGCATCATCAACCTCGCCCACGGTACTCTATATCTGCTCGGCGGCTACGCGGCCTTTACCGTGGGCACGATGAGCGGCAGCTTCCCGCTCGGCATCGTGGCTGCGGCGGCGGCAGTAGCCTGCACGGGCCTGCTCATCGACACCGCACTGCTGCGCTTCGTCAAGGGCAACGAGCTGCGCCAGGTCCTGCTTACGCTCGGCGTCGCCCTGGTGATCAACGACGCCGCGCTGGTGATCTGGGGCGGCGACACCTTCACCGTCGCCGTGTCCGAATGGCTGCAGGGACCCCTGCAACTGGGTGGCATGGCCTATCCGAAATACCGGCTGTTCGTGCTGGCGGCCGGCGTCGTGATTTTCATCGGCCTGTGGCTGCTGCTGAACCAAACGCGCCTCGGGGCACTGATCCGCGCCGGCGTGGACGACGCCGAAATGGTCGAGGCCATGGGCGTCAACATCCGGCGCGTGTTCATTTACACCTTCATGCTCGGCACGGCGCTCGCCGGCATCGGCGGCGCATTGGGCGGCGCGTTTCTGTCGCTTTATCCGACGGCGGATGCGGAGATTCTCGTCTTCAGCCTGGCCGTGGTGATTATCGGCGGGCGCGGCAGCCTGGCGGGCGCGGCAGTAGGCGCCCTCTTCGTCGCCCTGCTGGCGACGTTCGGCCAGGTGTGGTTCCCGGAGCTGGCCTATTTCGTCATCTTCGGCCCAATGGCGGTGCTGCTCGCGTTCCGGCCGCTCGGACTGTTCGGCAAGGCGTCATGACATGAACAAACGTTCCGCCTGGGCACTCGCCATCCTCGCTGCGCTCGCGCTGCTTCCGCTGATCATCTCGGGCTACCAGACGACCCTGGTGACACAGATGCTCATTTTTGCCGGGCTCGCCATGTCCATCGACATCCTGGCCGGCTACGCCGGCCGCACCTCGCTGGGACACGGCGCCATTTTCGGCATGGCCACGTATGTCGTCCTGTACTACGTGACGGTAGCAGGCGGCTCGCTGTGGGTGGGCATCCTCCTCGCCATTTTCGCCTCGACCGCGACAGCCGTGGTGTTCGGACTGCTGGCGATCCGCACCTCGGGTGTTTATTTCCTGCTGCTCACACTGGCCTTGGGCATGATCGTATGGGGCGCATCGCTGCGCTGGACCTCGGTCACCGGCGGCGAAAACGGCATCCGCGGCACCATCAGGCCCGACTGGCTCTCCACCCATGCGGCGCTTTATTACTTCATCCTCGCCGTCACCGCCGTCATGGCGCTCGCCATGTGGCGTTTCGTCAACTCGCCGTTCGGCCTGACGCTCAAAGGCATCCGGGAGAGCGAGTCGCGCATGCGCGCGCTCGGCTACAACGTCCCGCTGCACGTGTTCATCGGTTTCGTCGTCTCGGGTTTTTTTGCCGGCGTGTCCGGCGTGCTCTACGCCTTTTTCAACAGCTTCGTCAGTCCGTCGACAGTCGAACTCAAGCAGTCGGTCGCAGGACTGTTAATGGCCATCGTCGGCGGCGTGGGCACTCTGTTCGGCTCCATCATCGGCTCGGCGGTCATTATCAGCCTTGAAAACGTGGTGAGCCTGTACACCGAGCGCTGGCCCATGGTGCTCGGTCTGATGTTCGTCATAACGATGATCTTCGCCCCCGAAGGGTTGGTCGGCAAAGCACAGCAGATGCTCGCGCGTCGTCGGGCAAAAGACAATTCCTAACCGCAATAATTCACGGGAGATTCTCATGAATCGTCGCAAATTCCTGCAAGCCGCCGGCATCACCACCGCAACGACCGCGATGTCGCCGGTCGGATCGTTGATCAGCGACGCCTTTGCTCAGAGCGGCCCTATCCGTATCGGTCTCATGGCCCCGCTCACCGGCGTACTGGCTGCAGGCGGCAAAGAGCTCGTGGAGGGATTCAATCTTTACTGGGACCAGGTGAGCCGGAAAGTCGCCGGCCGGGACATCGAAGTCATCGTCGAGGACGACGGCTCCAATCCCGACACGGCGCTGCAGAAAGCCCGCCGTCTGGTTGAGCAGCGCAACGTTCACTGGCTGGTGGGCAACATTCTCGCCAACACCGGCCTTGCGGTTGCCGAATACGTCAAGGGCAACGGCGTGCCCTACTTCATCCCGGTGATTGCCGCCGACGATCTGACGCAGAGAAAACGCCTGAACAACGTGATACGCATTGCCGGTTACACGTCGAGTCAGACGCCGCGTCCGATCGCCGACTACGGCTTGAAGCAGGGCTACAAGAAGGCGGTTACGATTTCCCAGGACTACGCCTTCGGCCACGAACAGTGCGGCGGCTTCAGCCAGACCTTCACTGAAGGCGGCGGCCAGATTCTCAGCCAGCTCTGGAACCCGCTCAATACCGCCGACTTCAGTCCCTACATCGCGCAGGTCCAGAGCTTCAAGCCCGATGTCGTGTTCGTCATGGAAACGGGCGCCGACGCCTCCCGCTTCATCCGGCAGTGGGCGAACTTCGGCCTCAAGGACAAAATTCCGGTCCTGTACTGCCAGAACGCCACCGACCAATCGGTGATCCGCACCCTGGGTTCCGAGGCCGAAGGATTGATCTCCGGCGCGCATTTCTGCGAAGGCCGCGACGATCCGGCCAACAACAAGTTCCTCGCCGATTACGACAAGGCGTACCAGAAACTGCCGTCGATCTACGGCTTCTCCCACTACTCCGGTGCAATGTGGCTGGCCGAGGCGATCAGGCACATGGGCGGCAAGGTCGAGGACAGGACGAACTTCCTCAATGAGGTGCGCCGGATCAAGCTCACCGGCTCTCCTCTGGGCAAGACCGTGCAGCTCGACGCCTACGGCAACCCGGTTTACGACGTTTACATCCGAAAAACGGTCAAGCGCCCCGACGGCAAGCTGTGGAATGTCCCGGTTACGATGTATCCGAACGTGGGACAGTTCTGGAAATACGACCCCGAGACCTACATGCAGCAGCCGCCGTATTCGCGCACCTTCCAGGGCATCAAGAAAATCTGAAAAACGGAGAACGCCGGCCGGTCTTTTATTCCATGTCTGAATCCCTGCTCAAACTCGACAGCGTCAGTGTCACTTTCGGTGCGCTGCGCGCCGTGGACGGCGTCTCGCTTCAGGTCGGCGCCGGCGAGCGGCGCGCCATCCTCGGGCCCAATGGCGCGGGCAAGACGACTCTGTTCAACGCCATTGCCGGCGAAATCCGACCCTCGGCCGGCAGCGTCACCTTCCTTGGCAAAGATGTCACGCGGCTCAAGCCGCACGCCAAGGCTCATCTGGGCATAGGCCGCACCTATCAGATCACCAACCTGTTCGGCGGCCTTTCGGTCGAGGATAACCTGTGCCTCGCCGTGCGCGGACTGTCGCCGCGCAAATTTTCGCTGTTCGAGTCGGGACGCATCACCGCAGCCGAGCAGGCCGTCATCGAGCAGGCGCTCGCCGACTGCGGGATGAGCGCCAAACGCAACATGCCCATCCGCACCCTGTCCTACGGCGAGCAACGCCAGCTCGAACTCGCGCTCACCCTGGCAACCAGGCCACGCCTGCTCCTGCTCGACGAGCCCGCCGCAGGGTTGTCTCCCGCCGAGCGGGGGCGCATGGCCGAGATCATCGGCGCACTTCCGCGCGAGCTGACGCTGATCCTGATCGAGCATGATATGGACCTCGCGCTCGGCCTCGTCGACTCGGTCACCTGCCTGCACTACGGACAAGTGCTGGTCGAAGGCTCCCCCGATGCGATCCGCAACAACGAGCAGGTGCAGGAGATTTATCTCGGAAAGCCGCACCATGCTTGAAGTCAGAAACCTGCACAGTCATTACGGCGATGCCCACATCCTGCGCGGCGTGTCGCTCGACGTGCCCGCCCAGCGCATTGTGGCGCTGCTCGGCCGCAACGGCATGGGCAAGACCACGCTGATACGCTCCATCATGAATTTCGCCCAGCCTCGCGTCACCGCCGGCAGCGTACGCTATCGAGGCAAGGAACTGTGCGGCCTCGCGCCGCATGCCATTGCCCGCGAACGCATCGGCCTCGTGCCGCAGGGACGGCGCCTGTTCTCGTCGCTCACTGTGACCGAGCATCTGACCATGGTCGAATCGCGTGGCGCCGACCGCGACGGATGGACCGTGCCGCGGATTTTCGAGATGTTCCCGCGCCTGGGCGAGCGACGCCATCACCGCGGCAGTCAGCTCTCGGGCGGCGAGCGCCAAATGCTCGCCGTGGCGCGCGCGCTCATGCTCAACCCGACGCTGCTCCTGATGGACGAGCCGTCCGAAGGACTGGCGCCGGTCATGGTCCAGCACCTGGAAGACATCATTGCGCGATTGAAGCAAACCGGCCTCGCCATCCTGCTGGTCGAGCAGAACCTCTACAGCGCGCTGGCGGTAGCCGATGAGGTCTACATCATCGAGACGGGCACCATCGTCTGGCACGGCAGCGCCGCAATGCTGCGCGGCGACCGCGACACCATGCATCGTTTCCTCGGCGTGAAATAACGGCCGTAACCGGGTTCGACCGGCATCGGCCGGATCTGCCCGGCTCAGGTCCCGCCGGCTTCCAGACGCGCGAGCAATTTCTCGTGTATGCCGCCGAACCCGCCGTTGCTCATGATGAGCACGTGGTCGCCTGACCGTGAGGCTGTGGCAATGTCGTCGACGAGGCGCGAGAGATCATCGTGCACGCGCGCTTTCGCTCCCAGCGGCGCGAGTGCCGCGGCGACGTCCCAGCCCACGCCGCCGCTGTAGCAGTACACCGCGTCCGCGCCGCTGAGGCTGCCGGCAAGCCGGTCTTTCACGGCGCCGAGCTTCATGGTGTTGGAGCGCGGCTCGAGCACAGCGAGGATGCGCGCGCCATTCACGCGGCGGCGCAGGCCCTCCACCGTCGTCGCGATCGCCGTCGGATGATGGGCGAAGTCGTCGTACACCGTGATGTCGCGGACCACGCCGCGCACTTCCATGCGGCGCTTGACGTTCGCGAAACGCGCAAGCGCATCGAGCGCATGTCGGGGCGGAACGCCAGCATGGCGCGCAGCCGCTATCGCCGCGAGCGCGTTCATGATGTTGTGCTCGCCGAGCAGATCCCAGCGCAGCTCGCCCAGCGTCTCGCCCTTCAGCGCTATGGCTATCGATCCGCCCTGCGTGGCCGCATGCCAGCCTTCCGGCGTGCCCAGGGTTTCCAGCGCGCTCCAGCATCCGCACGCGAGCACGCGCTTGAGGCTCTCCTCGCGCGCGTTCGAAACGATCAGGCCGTTGCCCGGTATGGTCCGCACGAGATGGTGGAATTGGGTCTCGATCGCCGCGAGATCGGGAAAAATGTCCGCGTGATCGAACTCGAGATTGTTCAGCACCGCCGTGCGCGGATGGTAGTGGACGAACTTGGACCGCTTGTCGAAGAATGCCGTGTCGTACTCGTCGGCTTCGACCACGAAGAACGGCTCGTCGCCGAGACGCGCCGAGACGCCGAAATTCTGCGGCACGCCGCCAATCAGGAAGCCGGGCTCGAGCCCTGCATGCTCCAGTATCCACGCGAGCATGGCACTCGTCGTCGTCTTGCCGTGCGTGCCCGCGACCGCGAGCACCCACCGGTCGCGCAGCACGTTTTCAGCGAGCCACTGCGGCCCCGAGATGTACGGCAGGCCGCGATTGAGGATTTCCTCCATCAACGCGTTGCCGCGCGTGACCACGTTGCCGATCACGTAAACGTCGGGATTCAGCGCGATCTGCGATGCGTCGTAACCTTCGGTGAGCGTTATGCCTTGCGCCGCGAGCTGCGTGCTCATCGGCGGATAGACGTTGGCGTCGCAGCCGGTGACCTTATGGCCCGCCTCGCGCGCGATGGCCGCGATGCCGCCCATGAACGTGCCGCAGATGCCGAGGATGTGTATATGCATGACTGCAGTGAACCGTGAATCGCGAGCCGGTGCGGCTCAGGCGCGGAAGATGAAGTATACCGCGCCAAGCAGGCACAGCCCGGCGTACAGGTAGTTCATCCGCACTTCCTGTCCCATCACGATGACCGCGAACGGCACGAACACCGACAGCGTGATGACTTCCTGCAGTATCTTGAGCTGCGCGAGATTCATGTCGCCGTAGCCGATGCGGTTCGCCGGCACCTGGAGCAGGTACTCGAACAGCGCGATGCACCAGCTTACCAGCGCGGCAGTCAGCCACGGCTTCTCGTGCAGGTACTTGAGGTGCCCGTACCACGCGAACGTCATGAAGACGTTCGAAGCGGTGAGCATCACGACGGTGTAGGCACCGGGCGGCAGTGAGATGGCCACGTTTCAGAAACTCCAAGACCGATGGACAGGATTTACAGGATTTACAGGATAGGACGAGAAAGCCCTGCCCCGATCTCGCCAATCCTGTAAATCCTGTTAATCCTGTCCAGTGTTTTTAAAGGTTCGAGTCCAGCGGGATCTCGGGCAGCGAGGCCGAGCGCGTGCCGGGCAGCGGCCGATTGTCGGCGGCGTGGTAGGTAAACACCGCCGAATGCTTGGTTTGCGCGGTGCTGTTCGCGCCCGCCGCATGGAACAGGCGGCAATGGAAAAACAGCACGTCGCCCGGCTCGAGCTGCACGTTCACGGCGCTCGCAACGAGCGGCGCGTTGGCTGCGACGTCGGCACGCAGGAATTGCGCATCATCCAGTCGGTCCGCGCCCAGCTCCATCGCGTGCGTGCCGGGCAGCACCTTGAGGCAGCCGTTCTCGGGCGTTTCCTGTCCCAGCGCGAGCCACACGGACACGAGCTGCGGACGCTCGAACGACCAGTAGCGCACGTCGCGATGCCAGCCGGTGACGCTGCTGTGCCGCGGCTGCTTGGTCATGATGCAGTTGTGGTGCGCTTGGGACATCGCGATCTTCGGGCCGAGCAACGCCCGCAGGCACGATGCGACGGCGGGCGACGTCGACCAGGCGCGAATCGCGGGATCGCGGTCGTACGCACGCAGCAGGCGCCGCACCGTCGAGCCGCCCGGCGCTTCGCGGGTGGCGGGCGCGCCCGGATAACCGGTATCCGATTCGTATTCGACGGGTGGGACACACGCTTCGAGGTCGCGCTGCGCCACAGCACGGATTGCATCGCAGGTGTCACGACTAGCCATGCCGCGCGCAATGTGAAAGCCGTCGCGCGCGAAGCGGACGGCCTCGGCTTGCGTGAGTCCGGCCGGGCTCATGCTCGCGCTTCGATCACGCAGCGGAGGCGCGCGTATCCTGCGTCGGCTCGTAGCCGAGCGACGGTGCGAGCCAGCGCTCGGCTTCCGCGATGGAAATGCCCTTGCGGCGCGCGTAGTCGGCCACCTGGTCGCGATCGATCTTGCCGACGGCGAAGTACTGCGCCTGCGGATGCGCGATGTAGAAGCCGCTCACTGCCGATGCGGGATACATGGCAAACGATTCGGTGATCTTCATGCCGACGCGCTCGGGCTTGAGCAGCTCGAACAGCGGCCCTTTCTCGGTGTGATCGGGACACGCCGGATAGCCGGGCGCCGGACGTATGCCCTGATATTTCTCCGCGATCATCGCCGCGTTGTCGAGCGTCTCGTCTTTCGCATAGCCCCAGAACTCGCGCCGCACGCGCGCGTGCAACAGCTCGGCGAAGGCTTCCGCGAGGCGATCTGCCAGCGCTTTCAGCATGATCGCGCCGTAGTCGTCGTGCTTCTTCTCGAACTCGGCGAGGCGTTTTTCGATGCCCACGCCGGCGCTCACCGCGAACGCGCCGATGTAGTCGTGCACGCCCGAGGACTTCGGCGTGATGAAATCGGCGAGGCACAGGTTCGCCTTGCCCGTCGGCCTCACGTTCTGCTGGCGCAGGTTGTGCCACGTCATGAGCGGCTCGTGGCGCGACTCGTCGGTGTAAATCTCGATGTCGTCGTGACTCACGGTCGCTGCAGGGAACAGCCCGAACACGCCGCCCGCCGTGAGCCAGCGCCCCTGGATGATTTTCTGCAGCATCGCCTGGCCTTCGGCGAGGAGGTTCCGCGCGTGCTCGCCGACCACCGGGTCCTGCAGGATCGCCGGATAGGCGCCCGAAAGTTCCCACGTCTGGAAGAACGGGCCCCAGTCGATGTACTGCGCGATTTCCGCGAGATCGTAATTCTTCAGCACGCGCACGCCGGACATCGCCGGCTTCACCGGCCGGTACTGCGCCCAGTCGGTCTTCAGCGCGTTCTCCCGCGCCTGCGCGAGCGTGATGAGCTGCGGGCCTTTCTTGCCTTCGTGCTGCTTGCGCACGCGCTCGTGCTCCGCCTTGACGTCGGCGATATAGCCCTGCGCGAGCTCGTCGGACAGCAGGTTGCTGCACACCGACACGCAGCGCGACGCGTCCGGCACCCACACGACCGGTCCCTTGTAGTGAGGGGCGATCTTCACCGCCGTGTGCGTGCGCGAAGTGGTCGCGCCGCCGATCAGCAGCGGCACGGTATAGCCCTCGCGCTGCATTTCGTGCGCGTTGTTCGCCATTTCCTCGAGGGACGGCGTGATGAGGCCCGAAAGGCCGATGATGTCCGCCTTCTCTTCGCGCGCCACCTGCGAGATCTTCGTCCACGGCACCATCACGCCGAGGTTGACGACTTCGTAGTTGTTGCACTGGAGCACCACCGCGACGATGTTCTTGCCGATGTCGTGCACGTCGCCCTTCACCGTCGCGAGCACGATCTTGCCCTTGGGCCGGTTGTCGCCGGACTGCGCTTTCTCCGCCGCGAGGAAAGGCTCGAGGTACGCCACCGCCTGCTTCATCACGCGCGCGGACTTCACCACCTGCGGGAGAAACATCTTGCCCGCGCCGAAGAGATCGCCGACGACGTTCATGCCGTCCATCAGCGGCCCTTCGATCACGTGGATCGGGCGGCCGTACTTCTTGAGCGCTTCCGCCGTGTCCTCGACGATGAACTGGGTGATGCCCTGCACCAGCGAATGCGCGAGCCGCACCTCCACCGGCTGCTCGCGCCAGGCGAGCGTCTGCGCCTCGACCTTCTCGGCGCCTTTCACCGTTTCGGCGAACGAGACCATGCGCTCGGCCGCGTCGGGACGCCGGTTGAAGATGATGTCCTCGACGTGATGGAGCAGGTCCTTCGGTATTTCTTCGTACACGCCGAGCTGGCCGGCGTTGACGATGGCCATGGTGAGGCCGGCCTTGATCGCGTGATACAGGAAGGCCGCGTGTATCGCCTCGCGCACCGGGTTGTTGCCGCGGAACGAGAAGGAGATGTTGGACAGCCCGCCGCTCACCTTCGCATAGCGCAGGTTCTCGCGTATCCAGCGCGTCGCCTCGATGAAGTCGACGCCGTAGTTGGCGTGCTCCTCGATGCCGGTCGCGATCGCGAAGATGTTCGGATCGAAAATGATGTCTTCGGGCGGGAAGCCGACCTCGTCGACCAGCACGTTATACGCGGTGCGGCAGATCTCTATCTTGCGCTCCAGCGTGTCCGCCTGGCCCTGCTCGTCGAACGCCATCACCACCACCGCCGCGCCATGGCGCCGCGCGAGCTTCGCGTGCTTGACGAAAGGCTCCTTGCCTTCCTTCATGCTGATCGAGTTGATCACGCACTTGCCCTGCACGCACTTCAGCCCCGCCTCGATCACTTCCCACTTGGAGGAGTCGATCATCACCGGCACGCGCGAAATGTCGGGCTCCGCGGCGACGAGGTTGAGGAACTTCACCATCGCCGCCCTGGAGTCGAGCATCGCCTCGTCCATGTTGACGTCGATGATCTGCGCGCCGCTTTCCACCTGCTGGCGCGCGACCGACAGCGCCTCGGCGTAATCGCCCGCGAGGATCAATTTCGAGAACCGCGGCGAGCCGGTCACGTTGGTGCGCTCGCCGATGTTCACGAACAGCGAGTCGTCGCCGATGTTGAGCGGCTCCAGGCCCGACAGCCGCGTGCGCTTCTCGATCACCGGCACTGTGCGCGGAGCCATGCCTTTGAGCGCGTCGGCGATCGCCTTGATGTGCGCGGGCGTTGTGCCGCAGCAGCCGCCGGCGAGATTGATGAAGCCGCTCTCTGCGAACTCGCGGATGTACCCGGCGGTCTGCTCCGGCGATTCGTCGTAGCCCGTGGGCGCCAGCGGGTTGGGCAGCCCCGCGTTCGGATACGCGCACACGAAGGTGTCCGCGATATGCGAGATATCCTGGATGTACGGCCTCATCAGCTTCGCGCCCAGCGCGCAGTTGAGGCCTATCGTCAGCGGATGCGCATGGCGCAGCGAGTTCCAGAACGCTTCGGGCGTCTGTCCCGACAGCGTGCGGCCCGAGGCATCGGTGATGGTGCCGGAGATCATCACCGGCAGGCGCACGCCGCGCTGCTCGCAGTACTGGTCGATCGCGAACAGCGCCGCCTTGGCATTCAGCGTGTCGAATATCGTCTCGACCAGCAGCAGGTCCACGCCGCCGTCGATGAGGCCGCGCAGCGATTCGGTGTACGTCTCGACGAGCTGATCGAAGCTGACGTTGCGGAAGCCCGGGTCGTTCACGTCCGGCGAAATCGACGCGGTGCGGTTGGTCGGCCCCAGCGCGCCCGCGACGTAACGCAGCCGTCCCGGCTCGCGCGCCTCGAACTTCTCGGCTGCAGCGCGTGCCAGCTTCGCCGCCTCGACGTTGAGCTCGTACACCAGGTCCTGCATGTGATAGTCGGCCTGGGCCACCGACGTCGAGTTGAAGGTGTTCGTCTCGACGATGTCCGCGCCCGCCGCGAAATACTGCTCGTGGATCTCGCGGATGATGTCCGGCTGCGTGAGCACCAGCAGGTCGTTGTTCCCCTTCACGTCGTGGGGGAAATCGCGGAAGCGCGTGCCGCGGTACTCGGCCTCGCCCAGCTTGTAGGTCTGGATCATGGTGCCCATCGCCCCGTCGAGGATGACGATGCGCTCCTTCAGCGTGGCGATGAGTCGTTCGATGCGTGGTGAATACATGGGGTACCGTTAACGAGGCTCCGCTGGAGCCGTCGCGCAAAAAAGAGGCGGATTTTAACATGGCAGCCCCTGGAGACCGGCTGCGTACGTTGGCGGCGGGAGGGGCCAGCCCCTATAATCGCCCGCCATGAACCATCTAGAGCCCAGGGAAGCCTTACAGTTCCTCAAGCAAAACCCGGACGCGCTGTTCATCGATTGCCGCAGCGAGATGGAGTATTTCTTCGTCGGCCATCCGCTCGGCGCGATCCACGTCGCCTGGAACGACGGCCCGAACTGGGAAATCAATCCCGATTTCGTCGCGCACGTGAAGAAGGCCGCCTCCGTGAATCGGCCCATCGTGCTGATCTGCCGCAGCGGCAATCGCTCGCTGGATGCCGGCCGCGCGCTCGAGGACGCCGGCTTCACCAAAGTCTACAACGTGCTCCATGGCTTCGAAGGCGAGCTCGACGAGAACCACCATCGCAACGGAAAGACCGGCTGGCGCCACGAAGGCCTGCCGTGGGAGCAGTGCTAGAACTCACCCCGAAAATCCAAATTCCTTGACAGGATTTACAGGATTCACAAGATTTACGTGATTACAGGCGAATTACTCCGGACTTTTTCATCCTGTTAATCCTGAAAATCGTGTTCATCCTGTCTGCTTCTTGTTTTTAGACGGGCTCGAGTCACCAGTCACGAGTCACGCCTCATCAAGCAAGCGTGACGCCCAATAGCTTGCCGACCATATAAGTCACGCCGCCCGCCGCGAGCCCGATCGCCAGCATGCGCGCGCCGCTCATGAACGCGCTTCGTCCCGTAAACAGCGACAGCACCGCGCCGACTCCGAACAGCACGACGGCGGTAAAGGCCACGGCGATCTCGAGGCTGTTCGCGCCGCCTCCGAACACGAAAGGCAGCAACGGTATCGCGGCGCCTACGGCAAACGAGAGGAATGACGACGAAGCGGCGCCGACCGGCGAGCCGAGATCTTCCGGATTGAGGCCAAGCTCTTCGCGCGCAAGCGTGAGCAGCGCCTGCTCGGGTTCCGCGGTCAGCGTCCTGGCGAGCCGCGTCGCCTCCTCGCGCGGCACGCCGCGCGCCTCGTAAATCAGCGCCAGCTCTTCCGCTTCTTCTTCCGGGTACTGGTCGAGCTCTTCGCGTTCCAGGCCGATCTGGTACTCGTACATCTCGCGCTGCGAGCGCACGGAAATGAATTCGCCGGCCGCCATCGAAAACGCGCCGGCGATGAGGCCTGCCGCCCCGGAAAGCAGCACGATCTTCGGGTCCGGGCTCGCTCCCGCCACGCCCATGATGAGGCTCGCGTTCGACACCAGGCCGTCGCTCACGCCGAACACCGCCGCGCGCAGGTTGCCGCCGCCTTTCACGTGACGATGGCGCTGGCCGACGTCGTCGACGGATGTCGGCATCGTGTGGCCGCGTATCGGCATGAGGTACAGCGACATGCCGCGCACTTTCATCGCCGACAGTATGGTGCGCACCGAGCGGGGCCCGAACATCGACACGAGCGCCGCGACGATGCGCGCGCGCACGTCCGGCGCGTAGCGGTCCGGTACGGTTGCGCCTTTCGACTGCGCGTGCTTCGCCCAGATCGCGGCCTGCGCGTCGGCAGACTCCGCAAGCTCGTTGAACAAACCCGCGCGCACGGTGCCGGCTTCGGCGCGCGCGACGACGCGATACAAGTACGCGGAGCGTTTTTCTTCCGTCCAGGCTTCGAGCTCATGCATGCGTGATGTGTTCCTAAACGTTGAGTCTGTCACCTTCTTTACAAGCTGCCTGAAAATCCCTGTAACCGCCGATGGACGCCGATCACTCTTGTCCAAATTAGACAGGACGCCGGATCGTCCTTAAGGAGTGAAATGAATGTTTGGCGACGTTCAATCACACGAGAAGGAGACCCGGCGTGAGTGGATTTTGCAGTTTGTTCAGTCAAATGC
>Ga0255338_1003102_pt1 | contig 21094 bp, 18 predicted proteins | sample MeOH1_35cm_T4_19_FD_203715 | JGI IMG/M metagenome (GOLD analysis project Ga0255338, IMG submission 203715) | Sandy soil microbial communities from University of British Columbia, Vancouver, Canada - MeOH1_35cm_T4_195 | ecosystem: Engineered > Artificial ecosystem > Sand microcosm > Unclassified ...
TCGAAGCGGACCTGGTCGTTGCCCTTGCCGGTGGCGCCGTGCGACACGGCATCCGCGCCGGTGCTGCGCAGGATCTCGATCTGGCGCTTGGCGATCAGCGGACGCGCGATCGAGGTGCCGAGCAGGTATTCGCCTTCGTAGACCGCGTTGGCGCGGAACATCGGGAAGACGAAGTCGCGCACGAATTCCTCGCGCAGGTCGTCGATGAAGATGTTCTCGGGCTTGATGCCGAACTTGAGCGCCTTCTGGCGGGCCGGCTCGAGTTCCTCGCCCTGGCCGATGTCGGCGGTAAAGGTGACCACCTCGCATTGATAGGTGTCCTGCAGCCACTTCAGGATCACCGAAGTGTCCAGCCCGCCGGAGTAGGCAAGCACGACTTTCTTGATATCGCTCATGTTCGACTCGATGCGCAAAGTAAGCGCGGCCGGCATGGTTGCCGGACACGCGAGAAATTGATGCGGAAAACCGCTATTTTGACACGTCCGCCCGGGCTTGGGCGGCACTTCCGGCCCTCAGGCCGCGCGGGTCCGCGGCGCCGGCGCGCCGGATGTGCGCCATGCGCTGCGCGCGGCGTTCCCGGCCGGCGCCCCGCTCAGTAGCGGCCGCAGAGCAGGTATTCCATCAGGGCCTTCTGCACGTGCAGGCGGTTCTCGGCCTCTTCCCACACCACGCTCTTGGGACCGTCGATCACCGCCGCCTCGACTTCCTCGCCGCGGTGGGCGGGCAGGCAGTGCATGAACAGCGCGTCGGGATTGGCGCGGTCCATCATGACCGTGGTCACCATCCAGTCCTGGAACGCGCGCTTGCGCGCGTCGTTCTCGGCCTCGAAGCCCATGCTGGTCCACACGTCGGTGGTGACGAGGTCCGCGCCCTGGCACGCGGCCAGCGGATCGGCGAACACGTTGACCAGGTGCGCGGCCGAGGCCGGCACCATCGCCGGGTCGAGCTGGTAGCCCGGCGGCGCCGAGAAATGGAAGTTGAAGCCGAGCCGCTCGGCCGCCTGGATCCAGGTGTAGGCCATGTTGTTGGCGTCGCCGATCCACGCCACGGTCTTGCCGCGGATGCTGCCGCGCTGCTCGATGTAGGTGAACACGTCCGCCAGCACCTGGCAAGGATGGTATTCGTTGGTCAGCCCGTTGATCACCGGCACGCGCGAATGCGCGGCGAAGCGCTCGATGATCTCCTGGCCGAAGGTGCGGATCATGATGATGTCGACCATGCGCGAGATCACCTGCGCCGCATCCTCGATCGGCTCGCCGCGCCCGAGCTGGGAATCGCGCGTGTTGAGGAACACCGCGTGGCCGCCGAGCTGGTGGATGCCGGCCTCGAACGACAGGCGCGTGCGGGTCGAATTCTTCTCGAAGATCATGGACAGCGTGCGGTCGTGCAGCGGGTGCCATGTCTCGTAATTCTTGAACTTGGCCTTCAGAATCCGCGCGCGGTCCAGCAGGTACTCGTACTCGTCGGGAGTCAGGTCGCTGAACTGGAGGTAATGCTTGATCGAAGTTGGGCTCATAAAACAAAGAAGGCGGCTCGGTGGGGGCACGCCGCCATGAAGGGTTTCATGGCCTGAGCATGCCGCGGAGCCGCCTTTCGCGTCGCTTGCGCAATTTAACTGCAAGAATCATAAGGGATTATTCCTGCTTTGGCGAGCCTGCGGGGCGCGCGAAGGTGGCCCCGGAGCTTATGCTCAGGTCTTATATAAGATATAATACTGGCTGATTCACGCGGGGCCAGGCATACCGATGCCGCTGCCCGCCGCCGGCATCAAAAGTGCCCCCGCCGACACCGACGCCCCGCTGTCCAGGCCTGGAAAAGAAACGAACCAAACGTTTCCCGGCCGCGTCAAACGGGCTTTGCGTCTGGACGAAGTCTGGCGGGTTTACCGTCGAGTCACCCGTCTTATCCCCGCAGTCCAATGAAGCCCATCGTTCGCGAATATTTCATCCAAGGCATCACCAGGGAAGGCAAGACCTTCCGTCCGAGCGACTGGGCAGAGCGGCTGTGCGGCGTGATGGCGCAATTCCGCCCCGAGGGAGACACCGGGGACCCCCGCATCACCTACTCGCCTTACGTGCGGCCCGTGATGACGGGCAACGTCAAGACCGTGGTGGTCGACGTGCGGCTGCGCGACATCGAACCCAAGGCGCTCGACTTCGTGCTCAACTTCGCGCGCGACAACAACCTGCAACTGGTCGAAGCCTGCTCGCTCGACTGAGCGGAGCGCGCGGGACCGGCATCGCCGCGGCGGTGCCGGCGGGATTGCCGGGCGGCCGGCGCCGGGGCCAGGAAAAAGACAGCGCACAAGGAAAGCGGAAAACAAAAAAGCTCGTCGAATGACGAGCTTCTTGCATTGTGCGAAACCGCGCCGTGGCGATCCCGCGTTCCGGCCATCCACCGTGCCGCCATGCTCCGCGCCGGTTATCCGGCGCGACCCATGCTGGTCGGCACGAGGCCGGAGGCGCCTGGCATCAGCCCGGCGCCGCGGCCGCTATCAGGCAGCCATCGACTTGATGGCCGACGACAGGCGCGACTTGTGGCGTGCAGCCTTGTTCTTGTGCACGATCTTCTTGTCGGCGATGGAGTCGATGATCGCTTGCGAGTTCTTGAAGATCTCGGCGGCGGCGGCCTTGTCGCCGGCTTCGATGGCCTTGCGGACGGCCTTCACGGCGGTGCGCAGACGCGAGCGCAGGCTGGAGTTGTGAGCGTTTTGGGCGACGGCCTGGCGAGCGCGCTTGCGGGCTTGTGCGGAATTTGCCATTTAAGTAGATTTCCTGAATTCAGATGCGTGCTCCACGGACGTACTGGGACGTAACCGCAGGCACAATTAAGTGCACATCAAGCGACCCGGGATGCACTGGCACACGAATCCGGAACGCAACTATCCTTGTGAATCGGCAATTATACACACAAGAAAAAGCCACTGGCAAGCTCGCCCGCATCGGCGGACAGGTGGGTGACGTGCGGGTGACGCATGGGGCCGCGCGCGGGAAGCCGCCGGGCCGGACCGTATAATACGCGCCACACCGGCGCGCCCGGCGTGGCCCCGATGCAACTTCGGCGCGCGCCCGGCGTCTCAAGCCGGTCCGCCCGACGGCTGGCAGCATGCCGCCGCAGCCTCTCCCCCTTGCCGCCGACCACCTTGAACCTGCTCAAAGCGCTCGCCACCATCAGCAGCCTGACGATGCTGTCGCGCATCACCGGCCTCATGCGCGAGATCCTGATCGCCCGCGCCTTCGGGGCCTCGGACATGACCGACGCCTTCAACGTGGCCTTCCGCATCCCCAACCTGCTGCGCCGCATCTTCGGCGAGGGCGCGTTCTCGCAGGCCTTCGTGCCGATCCTCGGCGAATACCACAGCAAGCGCGGCGAGGACGAGACGCGCGCGCTGATCGACGCCGTGGCCACGGTCATGACCTGGGTGCTGATGGGCGTGTCGCTGCTGGGCGTGGTCGGCGCGCCGCTGGTGATGCTGGTGGTGGCCACCGGCTTTCACCAGCAGGGCGGCGAGACCTACGACGCCGCGGTCTTCATGACGCGCGTGATGTTCCCCTACATCGGCCTGATCTCGCTGGTGGCGCTGGCCTCGGGCATCCTCAACACCTGGCGCCGCTTCGCCATGCCGGCCTTCACGCCGGTACTGCTCAACCTGTGCCTGATCGCGGCCGCGCTGTTCGTCGGGCCGCGCATGGCGCAGCCGATCTACGCGCAGGCGTGGGGCGTGCTGGTCGGCGGCGTGCTGCAGCTGGCGGTGCAGATCCCCGCGCTGCGGCGGCTCGGCGTGATGCCGCGGCTGAGCTTCAACCTGCGCACGGCCTGGTCGGACCCGGGCGTGCGCCGCGTCATGCGGCAGATGGCGCCGGCCCTGCTGGCGGTCTCGGTGGCGCAGATCAGCCTCATCATCAATACCAACATCGCCTCGCGGCTGGCCGCCGGCAGCGTGTCCTACCTGACCTACGCCGACCGCCTGATGGAGTTCCCCACCGCGCTGCTCGGCGTGGCGCTCGGGACCATCCTGCTGCCGAGCCTGTCGAAGGCCAGCGCCGAGGGCAACCGCGACGAATACTCCGGCCTGCTCGACTGGGGCCTGCGCCTGACCTTCCTGCTGGCGGTGCCGTGCGCGGTGGGGCTGTTCGTGTTCGGCACGCCGCTGACCGCGGTGCTGTTCAACTACGGCAAGTTCGACGCCCACGCGGTGGAAATGACGCGCCAGGCGCTGGTGTCGTACGGCACCGGCCTGCTCGGCCTGATCCTCATCAAGATCCTGGCGCCGGGCTTCTACGCGCGCCAGGACATCCGCACGCCGGTCAAGATCGCGCTGCTGGTGCTGGTGATCACGCAGCTGTCCAACTACGTGTTCGTGCCGCGCATGGGCCATGCCGGGCTGGCGCTGTCGATCAGCTTCGGCGCCACGGTCAATGCGCTGCTGCTGTTCCTGGGCCTGCGCCGGCGCGGTTTCTACACGCCGGCCCGGGGCTGGCTGCTGTTCCTGGCCCAGTTGCTGACCGCCGTGCTGCTGCTGGCCGGCATGCTGCTGTGGTTCGCCCGCACCTTCGACTGGGTGGGCCTGGGCGCCACGCCGCTGCTGCGCATCGCCCTGCTCGCCTCGTGCCTGGTACTTGCGGCGGTCGTCTACTTCGGTACACTGTGGCTCATGGGGCTGAGATACTCCGCGTTCAAGCGGAGAGCCGGCTAGGAAGCCCCGCCAGCCAATCCGCCGGATGCCGCGCCCAGGAGTGCGCGGCGCAGAGCCGGATGGCCATGTGCGGTGCAGGGTCAAGGCAAGCGAGGTGGTGCCACAATGAGTGCCAGAATGAGACAAGGCGGCCGCGCCAGGGCGGGCGGCCGCGCGACCGCCGCCCTGCCGTCTTCGGGAATGCCGCGATGACAACCACGAAAGTCCTGGACTACTTCGCCAGCCTCGTGGCAGACGAGCACGGCATCCCGCTGACCGAGACGGTGCTCTCGATCGCCCAGGATGCCTATCCTGACCTTGACCTGCAGTCGGAACTGGCCGCGCTCGACATGCTCGCGGTCCGGCTCAAGCGCCGCGTCGCCGAGGGCACGCCGGCCATCCAGCGCCTGCGCCTGCTCAATCATTTCTTCTACCGCGACCTGGGCTTCGGCGCCAACGCGAACGACTACTACGACCCGGACAATTCCTACCTGAACGTGGTGCTCAAGCAGCGCCGCGGCATTCCCATCTCGCTGGCGGTGCTCTACATGGAGCTGGGGCAGCAGATCGGCCTGCCGCTCAAGGGCGTGTCCTTTCCCAACCATTTCCTGGTGCGGATGTCGATCCCGGCCGGCGAAGTGGTGGTGGACCCGCTCACGGGCGAGACGCTGTCCAAGGAACAGCTGCAGGACATGCTGGACCCGCACCTGGAGCGCGAGGGCATCGCCGATCCCAACGAGGTGCCGCTGGGACTGTTCCTGCAGGTGGCCAGCCACCGCGAGATCGTGGCGCGCGTGCTGCGCAACCTCAAGTCGATCTACCTGCAGGAATCGCGCTGGCAGCGCCTGCTGGCGGTGCAGAACCGGCTGGTGATCCTGCTGCCGGGCTCGATCGAGGAAGTGCGCGACCGCGGCCTGGCCTACGCCAACCTGGAGTGCTTCCGCCCGGCGCTCGAAGACCTGGAAGCCTACGTGATGGCGCGGCCCGACGCGGCCGACACCACCCAGATCCGCGACCGCATGCCGGCGCTGCGCCTGATGAGCCGCAGCGTCAGCTGAGCTTCGGTTGAGCGCCGCGGCGCCTCAGGACGTGCGGCGCTTGCCGCCGCGCACCAGCTTCCACAGCCCGCCCAGCACCAGCGGCACGATGGCCGCGCCGATGCCGGCCAGCACGATCAGGTTCAGGTACTGCTTGATGAACGGCAGGTTGCCGAAGAAGTAGCCGGCGAACACCAGGCCCAGCACCCAGGCGGCCGCGCCCAGCACGTTGAACAACTGGAACTTGGCGAAGGTCATCTGCGACACGCCCGCGACGAACGGCGCGAAGGTGCGCACGATCGGCAGGAAGCGGGCCATCACCAGCGTCTTGCCGCCGTGGCGCTCGTAGAAATTGTGCGTCTTGCGCAGTGCCGTCTGGTCGAGGAAGCGCCAGTGCCCGTCGAACACCTTGGGGCCCACCCAGCTGCCCACCAGGTAGTTGACGGTATTGCCGCCCACGGCCGCCACCAGCAGCAGCCCGACCAGCGCCCATTCGTTCATGGCGCCCGTGGCGCAGAAGGCGCCGGCGATGAAGAGCAGGGAATCGCCCGGCAGGAACGGCAGCACCACCAGGCCGGTCTCGGCAAAGACGATGGCGAAGAGGATCGCATAGACCCATCCGCCATAGTTCTGGATGACCGTGCCAAGGTATTTGTCGACGTGCAGCAGCATGTCGATGAACTGCAAAGCGATGTCCAATTGAATCCCCGTTCTAGATCTAGCCGACATCATACAAGACCGCACCGGCGCCAAAGCCACCTGCGGCGCCCTGCGGGCGAGGGGCACGCGCACGTATAATTCCGCCATGCCCGCCGAAGCCATCCGCCCTGCCCAGCCCCTGCGTCCCATCCGCCCGCTGCCCGACCAGTTGATCAGCCAGATCGCGGCCGGCGAGGTGGTCGAGCGCCCCGCCTCCGTGGTCAAGGAGCTGCTGGAGAACGCGCTGGACGCCGGCGCCACCCAGCTCAACATCCGCCTGGAGGAAGGCGGCGTGCGCCGCATCGTGATCGCCGACAACGGCTGCGGCATCCCCGCGGCCGAGCTGCCGGTCGCGCTGATGCGCCACGCCACCAGCAAGATCGCCTCGCTCGACGAGCTCGAATCCGTGCTGACGCTGGGCTTTCGCGGCGAGGCGCTGGCCTCGATCGCCTCGGTCTCCGAGCTGACCCTGACCAGCCGCACCGCCGACGACGCGCATGCCACGCTGGTCGCCGCCGACAGCGGCAAGGTGCAGCCGGCCTCCGGCGGCGTCGGCACCACCGTCGACGTGCAGCACCTGTACTTCAACACGCCGGCGCGCAGAAAGTTCCTGAAGTCCGAGCAGACCGAGTTCGGGCATTGCCTGGAGATGGTGCGGCGCGTGGCGCTGGCGCGCCCGGACGTCGCCATCACGGTCCATCACAACGGCCGCCCGATGGAGCACTGGAACGCCGGCGACGTGGCCACGCGCACGGCGCAGGTGCTCGGCGCCGATTTCGCGCGCGCCCGCCTGCCGCTCGACGAGGAAGCCGACACCCTGCACCTGTACGGCTTCGCCGGCCTGCCGACCGCCTCGCGCGGCCGCCCAGACCAGCAGTTCTTCTTCGTCAACGGCCGCTACGTGCGCGACAAGCTGCTCACCCACGCGGTGCGCAGCGCCTACCAGGACGTGCTGCACGGCGACCGCTTCCCGTCCTACGTGCTGTGCATGGACCTGCCGCCGGAAATGGTGGACGTGAACGTGCACCCGTCCAAGATCGAGGTGCGCTTCCGCGAATCGCGCGCGGTGCACCAGTTCGTCTACCACGCCGTGCAGCGCTGCCTGGCCCGCCAGGCCGGCGCGCAGGGCGACAGCCTGCACAGCACGACCGGCGATGCCGAGGCGCCCCCGCCGCCGCGCGGTGGCGGCCTCGGCGGCGGCTTCGGCGGCGCGCTGCCGGCAAGGGGCGGCGCGCCCGGCGGCGGCATGAGTGCCGGCAGCGGTGCCGGCGTGCGGCCCTGGGTCGACTACACCGCCGCCGCGCGCCAGACCGAGCTCGGCGTCATGCAGCCGCGCCAGGCCTACCTCGGCATGGTGCGCGACGCGATCCAGCCCGGCGGCGGCTTCGCGCGCCCGGCCGCGCCGGCGCCCGGCGGCCATGCGGATGGCGCCGGCACGCCGCCGGCCTGGCTGGCCGATGCCCGTGCCGCCCGCGAGAACGACCCGCCCGGCCTGCTCGAAACGGCGCCGCCGCGGGAAGAATCCGCGGCCGACGACGCCCACCCGCTCGGCTTCGCCATCGCCCAGCTGCACGGCATCTACGTGCTCGCGCAGAACGCGCGCGGGCTGGTGCTGGTCGACATGCACGCCGCCCACGAACGCATCCTCTACGAGCAGATCAAGACCGCGCTCGACGCGCGCGAGCTCGCCGTGCAGCCGCTGCTGATCCCGGTCACGCTGACCGCCAGCCCGGTGGAGATCGGCGCCGCCGAGGAACACCAGGACACGCTCGCGCTGCTGGGCTTCGACATCGCGCCGGTGTCGCCCACCACGCTCGCGGTGCGCGCCATCCCGGCGCTGCTCAAGCAGGCCGACACCGAGGCGCTGGCGCGCGACGTGCTGCGCGACCTGCAGTCGTTCGGCGGCTCGCGCGTGCTGGCCGAGCGGCAGAACGAGCTGCTCGCCACGCTGGCCTGCCACAGCGCCGTGCGCGCCAACCGCAAGCTCACCGTGGAAGAGATGAACGCGCTGCTGCGCCAGATGGAGCAGACCGAGCGCGCCGACCAGTGCAACCACGGCCGGCCCACCTGGGTGCAGTTGTCGGTGGCCGAGCTGGACCGGCTGTTCCTGCGCGGCCAGTAAGCCCGCCGCGCCCGCCGTGACAGCCCCCGCCTCCGCCGGCCACGCCGCGCCCGTCGTCTGCCTGCTCGGCCCCACCGCGTCGGGCAAGACCGCCGCCGCGCTGGCGCTGGCCGCGCGCGCGCCGGTCGAGATCATCAGCCTCGACTCGGCGCTGGTCTACCGCGGGATGGACATCGGCACCGCCAAGCCGTCCGCCGCCGAACTGGCCGCGGTGCCGCACCACCTGATCGACATCATCGACCCGGCCGAGAGCTATTCGGCCGCGCAGTTCGTGGCCGACGCCGAGCGCCTGATCGGCGAGATCCGCGCGCGCGGCCGCGCGCCGTTGATCGTGGGCGGCACCATGCTCTACTACAAGGCGCTCACGCAGGGCCTGAACGACCTGCCGCAGGCCGACGCCGCGGTGCGCGCCGAACTCGACGCGCTCGCCGCCGCGCGCGGCTGGCCGGCGCTGCACGCGATGCTGGCCCAGGTCGATCCCGTCACCGCCGCGCGGCTGGCGCCCAACGACGCCCAGCGCATCCAGCGCGCGCTGGAGATCCACCGCCTCACCGGCCAGCCCATGTCCGCGCTGCTGGCGCGCCAGGCCGACGAGCGCACCTTCGCCGGCGCCGCCGACCGGCGCTACCGCGTGATCGCGCTCGAGCCGTCCGACCGCGCCGCGCTGCACGCGCGCATCGCGGCGCGCTACGACGCCATGCTGGCCGGCGGCTTCATCGAGGAAGTCGAACGCCTGCGCGCGCGCGGCGACCTGCAGCCGACGCTGCCCTCGATCCGCTGCGTGGGCTACCGCCAGGTGTGGGAATACCTCGACGGCGAAACCGATTACGCCGCCATGCGCGAGCGCGGCATCGCCGCCACGCGGCAGCTCTGCAAGCGCCAGCTGACCTGGCTGCGCAGCACGCCCGAGCGCGAGGTGGTGGACTGCCTCGCGCCCGACTACGCGGCGCAGGTGGCGCGGCTGGCAAGCATCGGGCAGGCATGACGAGGCGGCGCGCCGCCTGAATGCCGCAGCGGCATCGCAATCGGGACCGAATCGGAGCCGAAGTGATGGATACGCGATAATCGCCGCTTATCGACTGACGATCCCGCGACCCGCCATGCCCGCCTCCGCTCCCGCCTTCACCCTGCGCCCCGCCACCGCCGCCGACTGCGAAACCCTGTTCACGCTGATCTCCGCGCTGGCCGAATACGAAAAGCTGACCCATCTGGTCGAAGCCACGCCGCGCAAGCTGGAGGAAGCGCTGTTCGGCGCGCGCCCGCTGGCCGAGGCGGTGCTGGTGGAAGTGCCCGGCGCGCAAGGCCCGCAGGCGGTCGGCTTCGCCCTGTTCTTCCACAATTTCTCGACCTTCCTGTCAAGGCGCGGGCTCTACCTGGAAGACCTCTACGTGGACCCGGCCTGGCGCGGCCACGGCATGGGCAAGGCGCTGCTCCGGCACCTCGCGGCGCTGGCGGTCGAGCGCGGCTGCGGCCGTTTCGAATGGACCGTGCTGGACTGGAACACGCCGTCGATCGACTTCTACCGCGCGATGGGCGCCGACGTGCTGCCGGACTGGCGCATCTGCCGCGTGACCGGCGACGCGCTGGCGAAGATGGGGGTGGCTGGCTGAACTGGCGCAGTTGCAAGGCCACCGCCGGTTTGCACGTTGCTTGGGCTAGCTCGGGCGGTGTGGGCGCATTCGCGGGCTTCGGCAAACATGCCGGGACCGCCGAAAAAAAACGGCACATGCGCCAGGCATGTGCCGTTTTTCCTTGCCGAAAACCCTTCGCTCAGACCACCACGGTCTGCGCCTGGCCTTCGGCGCGCTCGCGGATCTCTCCGATCTGCCACACGGCTTCGCCGGCGGCCTGCAGATGGGTGATGGCGCGCGCGGCATCTTCCTTCGCCACGATCACCACCATGCCGATGCCGCAGTTGAACACGCGGTGCATTTCGTCGTCGGCCACGTTGCCCTGGGCCTGCAGCCACTGGAACAGCGGCGGCAGGGTCCAGGCGTCGCGCTGGAGCACGGCGGTCACGTTCTGCGCCAGCACGCGCGGCACGTTCTCGGTCAGGCCGCCGCCGGTGATGTGGGCCATGCCCTTGACCGGCAGGGTCTCGATCAGCGACAGCAGCGGCTTCACGTAGATGCGCGTGGGCGCCATGATGGCGTCCTGCAGGCGCTGGCCGTGGAAATCGGCGTTCAGGTCGGGCCGGGCCACCTCGATGATCTTGCGCACCAGCGAGTAGCCGTTGGAGTGCGCGCCCGACGAGGCCAGGCCCAGCACCACGTCGCCCGGCACGATGGTGCTGCCGTCGATGATGCGGCTTTTCTCGACCGCGCCGACGGCGAAGCCGGCCAGGTCGTATTCGCCGTCCGGGTACATGCTCGGCATCTCGGCGGTCTCGCCGCCGATCAGCGCGCAACCGGCCAGTTCGCAGCCGTGGGCGATGCCCTGGATCACGGTGGCGGCGGTCTCCACGTCGAGCTTGCCGCAGGCGAAGTAGTCGAGGAAGAACAGCGGCTCGGCGCCCTGCACCAGGATGTCGTTGACGCTCATGGCCACCAGGTCCTGGCCCACGGTGTCGTGGCGGTTGAGCTGGAAGGCCAGCTTGAGCTTGGTGCCCACGCCGTCGGTGCCGGACACCAGCACCGGCTCCTGGTATTTCTTCGACAATTCGAACAGCGCGCCGAAGCCCCCGATGCCGGCCATCACGCCCTCGCGCATGGTGCGCTTGGCGAACGGCTTGATGCGGTCGACAAGCGCGTCGCCCGCATCGATATCGACGCCGGCATCGCGGTAGGAAAGGCCTGCCTGGCCGGAAGTGGGGGATGCGCTCATAGAACCTGCTCGTCCTGGGGGTATGAAGTGAGGAATGCGGCGCTCACGACGGCGATTTGCGGCCGCGAGTCCAGTAGAATCGCAATTTTAACGGATACAGGCTGCCGCCTTCCAGTTTCCGGTTCTTCGCGTCATGAAGTCTTGCCCCCATTCACTGCCGATGCACGCCACCGCTGCCGACCGCGGCCGGCGCCCCCACGTGCCGGCCGCGGTCGGCGCGGGCGCGGGGCGGCGCGTTTACAGGGCAGCAGGCCTTCACCCCAGGTAACCGAAAAGCCATGTATCCGCGCCCCAAGCAGCTTTCGCTTGAACTTGGCAGCCCGCCGCCGTCGACCTTCGAGAATTTCTTCGTGGCCGCCAACCGCGAGCCGGTGCAGCGCCTGCGCGACCTGGCCCCGGCGGTGGCGCAGGAGCGCGCGCCCGACCGCCTGATCTACCTGTGGGGCGAGACCGGCTCGGGCCGCACCCACCTGCTGCACGCGGTGTGCGAGAGCGGCTACCAGGCCGGCATCCGCTGCCGCTACCTGAGCCCGCACCACGCGCTGTCGGACTTCATCTTCGATCCGAGCTGCCAGCTCTACACGGTCGACGACGTGGAACTGCTCGACGAAGCGCGCCAGATCGCCGTGTTCTCGCTCTACAACGAAGTGCGCGCCCACGTGCGCACCGCACTGGTGGTGGCCGGCAGCGTGGCGCCGCTGGCCATGCCGGTGCGCGAGGACCTGCGCACGCGGCTGGGCTGGGGCCTGGTCTACCAGCTCGCGCCGCTGTCGGACGAAGACAAGATGACCGCGCTGGTGCAGGCCGCGCGCGAGCGCGGCCTGCAGCTTTCGCCCGAGATCCCGCACTGGCTGGTCACGCGCCACTACCGCGACATGCCCAGCCTGATGGCGCTACTGGACGCGCTCGACACCTATTCGCTCGAGCGCAAGCGCGCCGTCACGCTGCCGCTGCTGCGGGAAATGTTCGCGGAGCTGCGCGAGTGAGCGCACGCAGCCGGCACCGCCCCCGCAGCCCCTGGCATGCCGCGTGCTTGCCTGCGTTGGGGCGCAGCGACGCCAAGAAACCGGCAACAATCACGTTAATGTAAAATCGCCGCCCATGAATCTGGCATTGTTCGACCTCGACCATACCCTGCTCCCGACCGACAGCGACCACGAATGGGGGCGCTTCCTCGTGCGCCTGGGCGTCGTCGACGAGGAAACCTACCGCCGCAAGAACGAGGAGTTCTACGGGCAGTACAAGGCAGGCACCCTGGATATACAAGCCTTCCTGCGCTTCGCGCTGGCGCCGCTGGCGGCCAATCCGCGCGACCGCCTCGAAACCTGGCGCAAGCAGTTCATGCGCGAAGTGATCGATCCGGTCATCACGCCGCAGGCGCGCGCGCTGGTCTACAAGCACCTCGACGCCGGCGACCTGTGCGCGGTGGTCACCGCCACCAACAGCTTCGTCACCGCGCCGATCACCGCCGCCTTCGGCATCAAGCACCTGATCGCCACCGAGCCGGCCACCGCCAACGGGCAGCCGGACGGCGCCTTCACCGGCGAGGTGGCGGGCCTGCCGAGCTTCCGCGAGGGCAAGATCGCCCGCGTCGAAGCCTGGCTCAAGAGCATGGGCACCCAGTGGGATGCCTTCGAAACCACCACCTTCTACAGCGATTCGGCCAACGACCTGCCGCTACTGGAAAAGGTCAGCGAACCGATCGCCGCCAACCCGGACGATCGCCTGCGTCACCACGCCGCCGCGGCCGGCTGGCGCATCATGGATCTGTTCTGACGTGATCAAGAAGCTAATCAACCGGCTGCTCGGCAAGCCGGGCCCCCAGCAGCGCCCCGTCAAACGCCGTGGCCGCGCCGGCACGCCGCACATCGTGCCGCACGACGAGCACCAGATCGACCAGTCGCTGATCTCGCGCAACGCCATCAAGGTCACCTCCACGCTGCAGCAGGCCGGCTACCAGGCCTTCATCGTGGGCGGCGCGGTGCGCGACCTGCTGCTGGGCATCAAGCCCAAGGACTTCGACGTCGCCACCAACGCCACGCCCGACCAGGTGCAGGCGCTGTTCCGCCGCTCGCGCATCATCGGCCGGCGCTTCCAGATCGTGCACGTGACCTTCTACGGCGGGCGCGAGCAGGAGATCATCGAGGTCTCCACCTTCCGCGCGCTGGTCGACGCGGTGGCCAGCGAGACCCTGCCCGAGGGGCGCCGCCTCAAGCGCGCCGAGCTCGACAGCAAGACCCACGCGATCGACGCCTCGGGCCGCGTGCTGCGCGACAACGTGTGGGGCTCGCAGGCGGAGGACGCGGAACGCCGCGACTTCACCATCAACGCGATGTACTACGACCCGGCCGAGCAGACGGTGTATGACTACCATCACGGCATGGAAGACATCCGCGCGCGCACGCTGCGCATGATCGGCGACCCGGTCACGCGCTACCGCGAGGACCCGATCCGCATGCTGCGCGTGGTGCGCTTCGCCGCCAAGACCGGCTTCGGCATCGACGAGGACACGCGCCAGCCGATCGCCGACCTGGCCTCGCTGATCCACAACGTGCCCAGCGCGCGCCTGTTCGACGAGATGCTCAAGCTGCTGATGTCCGGCCACGCCTGGGCCTCGCTGCAGGAGCTGCGCAAGGCCGGCCTGCACAAGGGCCTGCTGCCGCTGCTGGACGTGGCGATCGAGCAGCCGATGGGCCAGCGCTTCGTGCAGCTCGCGCTCGACAACACCGACCAGCGCGTGCAGGTCGGCAAGCCGGTCTCGCCAGGCTTCCTGTTCGCCGCGCTGCTGTGGCACCACGTGCTGCAGCGCTGGACCGCGCTGCGCGAGCAGGGCGAGCACGCCATCGCCGCGCTCAACACGGCGATGGACGACGTGCTCGAGCGCCAGACCGGCCAGCTCGCCATCCAGCGCCGCTTCGTCACCGACATGCGCGACATCTGGGGCATGCAGCCGCGCTTCGAGAAGCGCGTGGGCCGCATGCCGTTCCGCCTGATCGAGTCGCCGCGCTTTCGCGCCGGCTTCGACTTCCTGCAGCTGCGCTGCGACTCCGGCGAGCAGCCGGCCGAGCTGGCGCGCTGGTGGCAGGACTTCCAGAACGCCGACGGCGAGCGCCGCGAGGCCCTGATCGACGCCGTGCGCCCGCCGCGCGGCGGCAAGCAGGGCGGTGGCGGCGGCAGCGGTGGCGGCAGCCCCGACGGCGGCGAACCGTCCGGCGACTGGGACGGCGGCGATGGCGGCGACGGCAGCGAGAGCGGCGGCCCGGCGCGCAAGAAGCGCCGCCGGCGCAGTCCGCGGAAATCGGATAAAGTTTCCTCCCGGAGTGATATGGACGCGAGCCAGGATGCCGGCTCGGCTGAAGACCGGAACGCCGGCAAGGTGCGCGTCCAGCCGGAGGAATCGTAATGACAGTTGCCTTTATCGGCATCGGGGCCAACCTGGGCGATGCCCGGCAGGCCCTCAAGGATGCCATCGTGTGCCTGGCCCAGCAGGTCGGCATCACGGTGCTGGCGAGATCGTCGCTTTACCGCACGGCCCCGGTCGACGCGGGCGGCGACGACTACTTCAACGCGGTGGTGAAGGTGGAAACCCCGTTCACCGCGGCCCAGCTATTGCGCATCTGCCACCACATCGAGGACCAGTTCGGCCGCGAGCGCCCGTTCCGCAACGCGCCGCGCACGCTCGACCTCGACCTGCTGCTGTTCGGCGACGAGATCCACGGCGACGAGCATCTCACGGTGCCGCATGCGCGCGTGGCCGAGCGCGCCTTCACGCTGGTGCCGCTGCTGGAGCTGGACCCCGCGCTGGTGATCCCGGGCCGCGGCCCGGCCGCCGACTTCCTGCCGGCGGTCAATACGCAGCGCATCGAGAAATTCTCGTTCTGCCAGTGCACGCGGCAGAAAACGGAAGCGCGCGACGCTTCCTGACGGCGCGGCATCCCGGGGCGCGCCGTCAGGAAACGTCGCGCTCCGCAGCCCGCCTCCCCTAGCCGACCGGACCCGCCCATGCTCGAACATCTGCGCAGGATCGTGGTGGAAGGCCCCATCGGCGCCGGCAAGACGGCGCTGGCGCAGCGCCTGGCGCAAACCCTGCGCGCCGGCGAGCTGCTCGACGGCGCCCGCGGCAATCCCTTCCTCGACCGCTATTACCGCGAGCCGGCGCGCTACGCGCTGCCGCTGCAGCTGTCGCTGCTGAACCAGCGCGCGCAGCAATTGCAGGCGTGGCAGGCGGCGCTGCTGGCCGGCCAGCGCATGGTGGGCAATTTCCTCCATGCCCGCGACCGGCTCTACGCGGGCCTGACGCTGCCCGAGGACGAGCTGGCGCTGTACGACGCCCTCGCCGCGCGCCTGCCCGCGCAGAGCCAGCGCACGGACCTGGTGATCGTGCTGCAGGCCTCGCCCGCGCTGCTGCGCGAGCGCATCGCGCGGCGCAACGCGCCCGGCGAGTCCAGCATCGACGACACCTACCTGGAGCGCCTGTGCGGCGCCTACGGCGAGCTGTTCCACCGCTACGACGAGGCGCCGGTGATGATCGTCGACACCGCCCACTTCAACCCGGTGGACAACGACGGCGATTTCCGTACACTACTGTCGCGCATCGAAGACATGCGCGGCCGCAAGGCCTTTCTCAATCTCGCTGCGCCCTGACAGGTTCCCGCCTGCCAGCCCGACCATAACGACAGCAGCCGCTGCCGCGCACCGCGGCAAAGCGGATTGCAGGGGACAACGGCCCGCCGCATGGCCTGAAGCGGCCCGCCCGCCTCCCGTCTCTCTACCGGCCCAACGTCATGAGCTACCTCCTCGATCCCTCCCGCAAGACCGTCACCATTCCCAAGCTGCAGGCGATGCGCGCCGCCGGCGAAAAGATCGCCATGCTGACCGCCTACGACTCCAGCTTCGCCGCGCTGCTCGACTACTGCGGCGTCGAAGTGCTGCTGGTCGGCGACTCCCTCGGCAACGTCATGCAGGGCCAGCAGACCACGCTGCCCGTGACGCTGGAACAGATGGCCTACCACACCGAGTGCGTGGCGCGCGGCAACCAGAGCGCGCTGCTGGTGGCGGACCTGCCGTTCGGCACCTACCCCACGCCCGAGACCGCCTTCGCCAGCGCCGCCACGCTGATGCGCGCGGGCGCGCAGATGGTCAAGCTCGAAGGCGGCGACTGGCTCGCGCCGACCGTGCAGTTCCTGGTCGAGCGCAGCGTCCCGGTGTGCGCGCACATCGGCCTGACGCCGCAGTCGGTGCATGCGCTGGGCGGCTTCAAGGTGCAGGGCAAGACCGACGAGAGCGCCGCGCAGCTCAAGCGCGACGCCCTCGCGCTGCAGGCCGCGGGCGCGCAGCTGATCGTGATGGAAGCGGTGCCGGCGGCGCTGGCGGGCGTGGTCACGGGCCTGCTGACGATTCCCACCATCGGCATCGGCGCGGGCGTGGACTGCTCGGGCCAGGTGCTGGTGCTGCAGGACATGATCAACGTCTACCCGGGCCGCAAGGCCAAGTTCGTGCGCAACTTCATGGAAGGCGCCGCGTCGATCGAGGCCGCCGTGCGCGCCTACGTGGCGGCCGTGAAGGACGGCAGCTTCCCGGCGGCGGAGCACACCTTCTCCGCCTGACCCGCCTGACCCTGCCTCAGCCGGCGGCCAGCACCGCCGGCAGCACGCCGCGCAGCGCGTTGGCCAGTGCCAGCGCCTCGCGGCGTGCCAGCATGGCGCGCGTGACCACGGCCTCGCGCGCCGGCCCGCCCAGGTAGCGCGCGCCGTCGGCCAGCACCGCCGCGCGCATCACGCCGGGCAGGATGTGCGCCGCCAGCGGCGGCGTCAGCCACTCGCCATCCACCTTGACGAACACCGAGCTGCGCCCGCCTTCGAGCAGTTCGCCGCGCGTGTTGAAGAACAGGCTGTCGAACGCGCCGGCGCGCTCGGCGGCCTGCCAGCCGGCGTCGAACACGGCGCGCGCGCTGGTCTTGTGGCGGCGTAGCGGGTCCGCGTCCGGCAGCGGCTGCGGCGCCAGCAGCGCCGCGACCGGCGCGGCGGCCAGCGGCGCCAGCGCGCCGTGCGTCACGGCGAGGCCGCCGGCCTTGCCGAGCGCCAGCCGCAGGCGCCACGCGCCGGCGCCCAGGCCGGCCGCGGCCGCGCGCGCCGCCGCCCGCGCGCGCGCGGCGTCGAAAGCGAAACCGAGGCAGGCGGCCGACGCGGCCAGCCGCGCCAGGTGCGCGTCCAGCCGCGGGCACGTGCCGTCCTCCACGCGCAGGGTCTCGAACAGCGTGAAGCCCGGATCGTGCGCGGTCAGGAAGCGGGCCTTCCAGCCGCATTCGGCGTACTCGCCGGCCGCGTCGCTGTCGTGGACGATGCCGCCGCCCACGCCCATCTCGCCCGCGCGCAGGCCGTCGGCGCGCGGCACGCCCAGCACCAGCGTGCGGATCGCCACCGACAGCGCGAAGGCGCCCGGGAACGCCACCGGCGCCAGCGCCGGGGCAGGCGCGTCGATCCAGCCGATCGCGCCGGTATAGAGCCCGCGCGGCGACGGCTCCAGCTCGCCGATGATCTGCATCGTGCGCCGCTTGGGCGCGCCGGTGATCGAGCCGCACGGGAACAGCGCGCGCAGCAGCCCGGCCAGGCTCGTGCCGGGACGCGCGGTGGCGGTCACGGTGGACGTCATCTGCAGCACCTGCCCGAACGGCTCGACCACGAAGCGCGCCGGCACCGCCACCGTGCCCGGCACCGCCACGCGGCCCAGGTCGTTGCGCAGCAGGTCCACGATCATCACGTTCTCGGCGCGGTTCTTGGCGTCGGCGGCCAGCGCCGCGGCGGCTGCGGCATCGCGCGCGGGGTCGCCGCTGCGCGGCGCGGTGCCCTTCATCGGCCGCGTGAGCAGATGGCCTTGCCCGTCATGGCGCACGAACAGCTCCGGCGACAGCGACAGCACCCAGCCGTCGCCGGGCAGGCGCGCCAGCACGGCGTAGGGCACCGGCTGCGCCGCGCGCAGCGCCGCATAGAGCGCCGCCGGCGCGCCGAACGCGCCGAAGCGCAGGCGCTGGGTGAAATTGACCTGGTAGGTGTCGCCGGCCTCGATCCACGCATGGATGCGGGCGATGGCCGCGTGGAAGGCCGCCTCCGCGGTATCGGAAGCGATCTCCATCACGCCGGCCGGCGCGTCGCCCTGTTCGCCGGCCAGCCACGACGCGACCGCCCGCGTGTCCAGCCTGCGCATCCGCCGGAACCACAGCAGCCGCAGCGCGCCGTCGTGGAACGGCAGCGCCTGGTCCGCGGCCACCGCCACGCCGAGCAGCGGGCCGCCGAATTCGTAGGGCGCGAACAGCGTGGCATGCCAGCCCTGGCGCCAGCCCTCGGCCAGCATGGCGTCGAGCGCATCGAGCGCGGCGCCGCCGGGCAGCACGTCCTCGCGCACGAAGCCGGTGTACAGGCGCGAGACGGCCTCGCCGGGCGCGGCGGTGGCGTCGTCGAGCAGGACGAACGGTTCGGGCGAAGCAGAGCGGGAAGCGGAGGGAGAAGCGGAGGGGGAAGCGGGAAGAACTGCCACGGGGAAATCACCAGCGTCGGTTGGGGCGGCCGCGAAACGCGGCGATATCGCATTATCGCGCGCTGCGCACGCAGGAACCGCCAGCGGCAAGACCCGCCACCAGCCCCCCGAAAAAAAGAAAGCCGGCCACGCCGTCAAGCGTGGCCGGCCACTCGCCGCGAGCCGAACCGGCTCAGCTGAAGAAGCTCTTCACCTTGTCCAGCCAGGATTGCTCCTGCGGGCTGTGGCGCGAGCCGCCTTCGTGCACCGAGCGGTCGAACTGGCGCAGGATGTCCTTCTGCGCCTCGGTCAGCTTGACCGGCGTTTCCACGTTCACGTGCACGTAGAGGTCGCCCGGATAACCCGAGCGCACGCCCTTGATGCCCTTGCCGCGCAGGCGGAAGGTCTTGCCGGCCTGGGTGCCTTCGGGCACCGGGAAGCTGGCCTTGCCGCCCAGCGTGGGCACTTCCAGGTCGCCGCCCAGCGCCGCGGTGGCGAACGAGATCGGCATCTGGCAGTGCAGGTCGTCGCCGTCGCGCTCGAACACCGCGTGCGGGCGGATGTGCACTTCCACGTACAGGTCGCCCGGGGGGCCGCCGTTGATGCCCGGCTCGCCGTTGCCCGAGGAGCGGATGCGCATGCCCTCGTCGATGCCGGCGGGGATCTTCACTTCCAGCGTCTTCTGCGACTTGATCTTGCCCTGGCCGTGGCACTTGGTGCACGGCTTGGGGATGTGCTTGCCGGTGCCGTGGCACTTCGGGCAGGTCTGCTGCATCGAGAAGAAGCCCTGCGACACGCGCACCTGGCCCGCGCCGTGGCAGGTCGGGCAGGTCTCGACGTTGGTGCCGGGCTCGGCGCCGTTGCCGTGGCAGTGCTCGCACTCGTCCCAGTGCGGCACGCGGATCTGCGCCTCGTGGCCGTGCGCGGCCTGCTCGAGCGAGATCTCCATGCTGTAGCGCAGGTCGGCACCGCGGTACACCTGCGGGCCGCCGCCGCTGCGGCGCCCGGCGCCCTGGCCCTGCTGGCCGAAGATGTCGCCGAAGATGTCGCCGAAGGCCTCGGCGAAGCCGCCGTAGCCCTGGCCGCCGCCGCCGAAGCCGCCCGCCATGTTGGGGTCGACGCCGGCGTGGCCGTACTGGTCGTAGGCCGCCTTCTTCTCGGGGTCGGAGAGCATCTCGTAGGCCTCCTTGACCTCCTTGAATTTCTCCTCCGAATCCTTGCTGTCCGGATTGCGGTCCGGGTGGTGCTTCATCGCCAGCTTGCGATACGCCTTCTTGATATCGTCGTCGCTGGCGTTCTTGCCCACCCCGAGCACTTCGTAGTAGTCACGTTTTGCCATGGTGGCTGATTACCTGATTGGCCCCGCGGCGCGTGTGAGACCCGCCCGGGCAAATAGCAAAGAAAATAGCAAAAAAGCCGAGCGCGGCATCCGACGGCGGTAATCCGCTTGGTCCGATGTCCGTCGCCCGGCGTGGGGACAGGGGCTGGCGGCGGTGCCGCGCACCGCGCCCCTCCCCAGCTCATCCATTACTTCTTGTCGTTGACTTCCTTGAATTCGGCGTCCACGACGTTGTCGTCCTGCGGCTGGGCCTGCTGGTGCTGGCCGGCACCCGCGCCCGCGGCACCGGCCGCGCCCGCGCCGCCCGCTTCGCCGGACTTGGCCTGCATGTCGGCGTAGACGCGCTCGCCCAGCTTCTGGCTGGCCTCGGACAGCGCATTGACCTTGGCGTCGATCTCGGCCTTGTCGCCGCCGCGCGCGGCGTCTTCCAGTTCCTTGATCGCGGCTTCGATCTTTTCCTTCTCGCCCGCCTCGAGCTTGTCGCCGTATTCGGCGACCGCCTTCTTGGTCGAGTGGATCAGCGCGTCGGCCTGGTTGCGGGCGTCAGCCAGCTCGCGGGCCTTCTTGTCTTCCTCGGCGTTGGCCTCGGCGTCCTTCACCATGCGCTGGATCTCGTCTTCCGACAAGCCCGAGTTCGCCTTGATGGTGATGCGGTTTTCCTTGCCGGTCGCCTTGTCCTTGGCGCCCACGTGCAGGATGCCGTTGGCGTCGATGTCGAACGACACTTCGATCTGCGGCAGGCCGCGCGGCGCCGGGGCGATGCCCTCGAGGTTGAACTCGCCCAGCAGCTTGTTGCCGGTGGCCATTTCGCGCTCGCCCTGGAACACCTTGATGGTCACGGCCGGCTGGTTGTCGTCGGCGGTCGAGAACACCTGCGCATGCTTGGT
>Ga0255338_1003103_pt1 | contig 21087 bp, 10 predicted proteins | sample MeOH1_35cm_T4_19_FD_203715 | JGI IMG/M metagenome (GOLD analysis project Ga0255338, IMG submission 203715) | Sandy soil microbial communities from University of British Columbia, Vancouver, Canada - MeOH1_35cm_T4_195 | ecosystem: Engineered > Artificial ecosystem > Sand microcosm > Unclassified ...
GACGTGGTCCGGCTTCGCGGCCGGTGTCAGCCCGCGGCTGAACTCTATTGAGTACTGGTATGCGGGCTCCTGGCGGCAAAGGTTGTCTCCCGCCACGTAGAGCGCGCCCGGCTCCTGGTGCAACTCTGTCTCGAAGCGGTAGCTGTCGCCCATCGCGTCCGCCAGACTCACACCCACGGGCTGCCACTCCCGGGAAGCAGGACCCGGATGGTAGGCGAGCCGTGTAGCCTGCACCTCTTCCCCAAATGCCGGGCGGTGCAGATGGGTCCGGCCCCAGCCGGTGCTCACGTCGGTCAGCGTCACCGCCAGCGGACCACTGGTCTGCGTGGAGGGGAGCGGGTCCGCTTTCCAGGTGGGGTGACGGGTGGGCACCGGACAGGGGAGGGTGAAGCTACTCACAAGATCGCGCTGGCCCGGCATGCTCACGATCGCTTCGAGCCGGAACGCCGGCTCCCGGCGCGGGAAGAACGGGAAGAAGCTGATGTTTGTGTTCAAATTGCCGTTGTTGGACCGGTCGTAGTCGACCGGCCAGTAGCGGCAACCGTGACTATCGCGCAGGTCGCACATCGGCATCGCGGCGGCCGGCGAGCCCTCGTGACTCAGCGAAACTGCCAGCGCCCCGCTGGGAATCACCGTCCCGAGCTCTACGCCTCCGATCGCGAGCTGGTCAGTCAGAGACGACGGAAGATGCGGGGCCAGCGGCGCGAGCCGGCGCTTCCAGGTGGGGCCGAATTGAAAGAGGCCGCCCTTGCCATAACGCACGTCCTCTACGCGCACGAGGGAGCGGTCCGGCAGCCGAAAGGCGGGGCGCTCGTCACAGGTGAGGAAGGCGAAACCGACGAGGCCCAGCAGCAACAGGAGCGCGATGGACGCGCCGAGGAGCAGCAGTCGGACGCGAGCTTTCATGGCTCAACACTTCCTCCTCGCTAAAGCAATCCCTCTGAAGAGTCCGTGGTCCGGACGTAGGAAATCCGCCTGGAGTCGCCGCACGGACTCTCATGAACTGACCGCGGTGAGTACCGCGGGAATGGAGAGACCAATGTCGCTTTCTCGACGCACCCTGCTGAAGACCGGCGCCGCCGCGGGCCTTAGTCCCCTCCTCACGGGCCAAACCGCGGACGCGCAGACCGCTCCGAAGAGCGAGGCCGTCCCGGTGCCGGCGCCGCGGATCGCGCGGTTCGAGCGGATGGGGTTCGGGATGTTCGTGCACTGGGGGCTCTACTCCCAGATCGGGCGCGGGGAGTGGGCGAAGAACAACCAGAAGATCCCCACCGACGAATACATGAAGCTGATGGGGAGCTTCACGGCGAAGGACTTCAGCGGCCGGGAATTCGCACGGCTGGCGAAGCGGGCGGGGATGAAGTACATCACCCTCACCAGCCGCCACCACGACGGCTTCAGCCTCTATGACACGCGCGGCCTGTCGAAGTACGACGTGACGCACACCCCGGCGAAGCGGGACCTGATCCGCGACTTCACAGAGGGCTGTCGCAAGGAGGGCATCCTCCCGATGCTCTACCACACCACGCTCGACTGGAGCGACCCCCGCTTCGAAAGCGACTTCCCCGCCTACCTGCAGTACCTGCGGGACAGCATCGAGACGCTCTGCACGCACTACGGGCCGATCGGCGGCTTCTGGTTCGACGGCAACTGGAGCAAGCCGAAAGCGGACTGGCAGGAAGACAAGCTGTACGCCGTGATCCGCAAGCACCAGCCGGAGGCCCTGATCATCAACAACACCGGCATCCAGGAAGGCGGCCGGCTGGGCAATCCGGAGATCGACAGCGTCACCTTCGAGCGCGGGCGCCCGAAGCCGCTGGACCGCCGCGGCCACCCGAAGTACGTGGCGGCCGAGATGTGCCACACGATGAACTTCCACTGGGGCATCGCGAAGCAGGACTTCAACATGCTCTCCCCCGCCCACGTCATCGAGGAACTGTGCCACTCCCGGCGCGTGGGGGCGAACCTGCTGATGAACCTGGGGCCGGAAGCGCAGGGAAAGCTGCCGGCCTACGAGTCGGCTGCGTTCGAGCGCGTGGGCGACTGGATCCGCCTGCACGGCGGCGACGAAGGGCCGATCTACCAGGGCCGGCCGACCCAGATCACCGGCGAGGGGGACGACTTCGCGCTGGAACTGAACGGGGACCTCTACCTGTTCATCTTCAACCTCACCGCCACCGCCAACACCCAGGCCGTGGGTACCACCGCGAAAGGGCCGGGGAAGCGGAATTTCAGCGGCGTGGGTCGTGCTTATCGCACGGCGACGTGGATGGACAACGGCCAGGAGCTGAAGCTCACGCATGACGCCGCGGCCGGTCGGCTGACGCTGGACGCCACCGGCTACCCGTACGGGACCAACACGGTGGTCCGGGTGGCCCGCGTAAGGGCGGCGTAGTAACGAGCGTGACCGTGCCAGGTACGAGTACGGGGCATGGCTACTCAAGCGGAGGTAGCGCGGTAGCGGGTAAAGTTGCGGTCATCGCGCGCGGATCGCGGCGATCCTGTTCGTGCTGGGGCGGCTCACTACCGGAGGGTTCTGGATTACCTGTACACGGCTGGGATTGCCACACTCCGCTTCGCTGCATTCGCAATGACTCGGCTGGTGGTAGGTGCTGGGTTGCTTGGTCACGGAGGGTATTGCCGTACTGCGCTTCGCTCCGTGAGTTAGCGGGTGTGGCGTTCGCGCTATTTCATCACTTCGTTCAGGGCGTTGGTGACCGATTCGGGGGAACGGGCCAGGGTTGCGGCGGGCTGGCTCATGGCCACAATCTGCGTGAGTGCCTCGGTCAACTGCTGCTCGTATTCGTCCAGGTGGGCGAGCAGCGTGTGTGCAGGTCGATCGTCCGGAGTGCCGGCGACCTGCGGCACGCGGGCCAGCCGGGCGGAGAGGCACGGGTGAGAAGCGTCTTCTTCTTCCGTTTCAGCGAGCGCCTGCTTCTCCAACTCGGTGACCGCTTCGTGGAATTCGGGGCGCATCTCGCGAAAGGCGGAGTAGTAGTTCCTGAACGCCTTCTGCTCCTGCAGCGCCTGCCCGATGTGGTTCCACGCGGTGCCGGAGAAAAGGGGGCCTACGCCGGCGGTCTTGGTGAGTGCCCGAGAGAAGTTCTCAGTGCCGCAGCAGATCGCGGCGATGCTGTCCGCCCGGTGCTCTCGCAGGCGGGAGAGGCGCATGTTCAGGCGGTGGAACAGCTCCACGTACTTGTTCAGGCAGAAGAACGGCAGCATCAGCGGGAGGGCCATCCAGCCGGACTGATCGTCCCCCGCTCCTCCGCCGCCCGAGAGCACGCCGGCCATCTCCTGCAGCGTGGTCCCCGCGCTCAAATAGACCGGCAGCACGACGGAGCTGTAGAGGGTATCTTGCCCCGTGAAGTGGGCGAACTCATGCGCCAGCACAGCCCGCAGCTCACCCACGGTCAACTCCGAGAGGAGCGGAACACTGATGGCGAGCACTCGCCCGCGGGCGGTGCCGTTGAACACTCGCACGCGCCCTTGCTGAACGAAGAACTGGGAGTCGGCGTGGAGGATGACGCTGGTTGGCGGCTGCGTGCCCATCAACCGGCAGAGCTGGCCCAGGAAGGCTCGCAGCTCCGGCTCGCGCCCCATCTCCAGTAGGAGCCCCGTCTCGAAGCTGGGACGACGCCAGAACGACATCACGATGCCCTTGAGCACCGCAAAGACGCCGAACACCGCGCCCAGGCCCACCATGAGGAGTATGCCGGCCGGAACGCGATGGAAGAACTTGGCGCAGGCCCACCCCACCCCGCCGATGAACAGTCCGGCCACGGCCAGCGTGAGGAGCGCGGCCAACACCTGGACTACGTAAACGCCCGGCACGAACAGGAGCGCCAGCGATACCAGGTGCGGTGGAGTTCCCGGTACCCGGGGATCGGTCTTGAGCTTCTTGGCAAAGCTGGGGGTCGCTTCCATCCTACTTCTCGTTCATTCGGCAGCGGCATCAGGCTTACGGGTGGTTGTTCGCCGAAAAGCCAACTTGTCCTCTATCCAAGCGCGAACTTCTGGATGCGGGCGTTCTGGGCGTCGACTACGTAGAGGTGGTTGCGGCTGTCTACCACCAGTCCGTGGGGGTAGTGGAACTGGCCGGGGGCCTGGCCGTCCTCGCCGAGGGATTGGCGGAAGTGGCCGTCGCGATCCCACTGCTGGACGTGGTGGTTGGTGGCGCTGACCCAGACGTGGCCGTGCCGGTCCACGCAGATGCCGATGGGCCCGAAGATGTCCTTACGGCCGCCGGCGAACCCACCGGGGCCTTCCGTGCCGCTGCCGAACGCCAGGAGCGGCTTCCCTTCGGCGGTGAACTTCTGCACGCGTGATTGGGTGACTTCCGTGGCGTAGACGTTTCCGTCGCGATCCACAGCGAGGAACTGGGGGCCGGCGAAGCGGCTACCGACGCCGCGCCCTTCGCCGAACTGGCCCAAGCCGGGGCCGTGCTCCCCCCACTTCGACAGGAACTTACCCTCCGGAGTGAAGCGCTGGATGCGGCTGTTGCCCTGGTCCGCCACCAGGAGCGAGCCGTCCTTCGCCCAGGCCATGCCGCCGGGAAGCTGGAACTCGCCGTCGCCGAGGCCCTTCTGGCCCCACTCGCGCTGCAGTTCACCCGTGGGTGAGTAGACCGCGATCTTGTTCTGGTTCCAGTGCGCCACGTAGATGCGCGAGCCGTCCCGGTCGACCGCGATCCCACCGGGCTGGGCGTACGGCACCGGAAATGCGCCGAGGAAGGTGCCGTCCGGGCCGAAGCGCTGCACCCGCAGGTTCTTGAAGTCCGTGACGTAGAGGCGGTCCTTGCGGTCGATGGCAATGGCGATGGGTGAGTCGAACTCGCCGTCGGCCTTTCCCTTCTTCCCCCACTCCAGGACGAAGCGCGGTGGCCGGGGGGCGTCCTTGGCAGCGAGGCTCCGGGCTGCGCCGAGCAGCGCCCAAGGGGCGGTGAGCAGGAGTTGACGCCGGTCGAGGCCTCGGCATTGACGGGGTGGGTTCTGGCGCACTCGGATCCTCTTTACGCTCCGGACTTCGGAGTTAGAGTCACGTTCCCGAAGCGGTTGGCTTCTCCTGCCCGCCGCTTCCTAATTCCGGCGTGGGGCGCTGCAGGATCGATCCGGCGCGGAGGGTGGGAAAACTGTAACCGGGGCGGCTGGAGGTTGTCGAAAGAGACAATGCGACGGCGGCTGTTTCCGGTATTCTTCCTGGCTGCGGGCTTCGCGGCTCCCTCTTCAGCGCACGCGGTTTCCGTGCCGGCCCTGGCGCACGCCCCGGCGGCGCCGCACCTGGCGGTGACTCCGGCCAGCATCGTGCTCTCGGACCCCGATGCGCAGCAGCAGTTGGCGGTCTCTGCGGCGGGCTCCGTGCAGTTCAGCGTGCTGGACCCGAAGGTGGCGCGGGTCTCCGCGGACGGGCTGGTAACGCCCGTCGCCGATGGCACGACCCGGGTCCGCATTCGCGCAGCGGGCGGGATGACCGAAGCGGCGGTTACCGTGCGAACCCGGAACGCGGGCGCAACCAGTTTCGTGCGGGACGTGCATCCGATCCTCTCCCACGCGGGCTGCAATGGCGGCACCTGCCACGGCAAGGCGGAAGGGCAGCACGGTTTCCGGCTCTCGTTGTTCGGCTACGACCCCCAGTTTGACTACGAGTCGATCTTCCGCGCTTCCGGCGGGCGACGCATCACGCGGACCGACCCGGGCCGCAGCCTGCTGCTGTTAAAAGCGACCTCCCAGATTCCGCACGCGGGCGGGATGCGCATCCGACCGGACTCCCGCGAGTACCGGGTCCTCGCCCGCTGGATTGCGACCGGCGCGCGGCTCGAGGCTCCGAAAGAGGCGCCGTTAGCCGGCATCTCCGTTTTTCCGACCGAGCGCTTACTGGGGATGAAGTCCGGCCAGCGGCTCATCGTCACCGCAAAGTATGCGGACGGCACCACGCGGGACGTGACGCGGGAGGCGAAGTACACCTCCAACAACCCGCTGATCCTGGCGGTGGACGATGCGGGCGCGGTGAGCACGCAGGACGTTCCGGGCGCCGCCGCCGTGATGGTGAACTACCAGGGGCTGGTGACCGTGAGCCGGGTCCTCGTGCCGCGACGCGACGGGACACCCATAGCCGCACCGCCTGCCACCGCGAGCTACATCGACCGCCTGGTCTGGGAGCGTCTCGCGCGCCTTCGCATCCAGCCCTCGGCGCCGGCGTCGGACAGCCAGTTCCTCCGCCGGGCTTACCTGGACCTGACCGGCACCCTGCCCACCCCGGACGAGGCGCGGGCGTTCCTGGCGGAGTGCGAGGCGGAGCGGAGGATTCACCACGGAGACACGGAGACACGGAGAGGAGAAGAAAAGAAGGAGGGAGCGGCTGTTACCAGTCAGCCTTCAGCCTTCAGCCTTCAGCCTTCCAGCGCGTCCCGCGCCAGGTTAATCGACCGGCTGCTGGCTCGGCCGGAGTATGCGGACTACTGGGCGCTGAAGTGGTCTGACCTGCTGCGGGTGAACAAAGATGCGCTGGGGGCGAAGGGGGCGTACACGTTTTACCGGTGGATCCGGGAATCGCTGGCGGAGAATATGCCGTACGACCGGTTCGTGCGGGAGGTCGTTTCGGCCAGCGGCAGCTCGGCGCAGAACGGGCCGGTGAACCTGTACCGGGCGCTGAGCAAGCCGGATGACGCGGCAAGCAGCATCAGCCAGGTGTTCCTGGGGGTGCGCATCGAGTGCGCGCAGTGCCACCACCACCCGTTCGAGAAGTGGACGCAAGACGATTACTTCGGGATGGTCGGCTTCTTCTCGCAGATGAAGACCAAGGCGGACGGGCCCGGGTCGGTGGTCCTCACCGCGGGCGGGCCCGGCGAGGTGAAGAACCCGCGCACCGGCCGCGCCGTGCCGCCGCACCCGCTGGGCGGCGACCCCGTGGCGTTCGCGAGCGAGGGGGACCGGCGGCAGCTTCTCGCAGGATGGATGGCGAGCCCGGCGAACCCGTTCGTGCCCCGGATGCTGGTGAACCGCCTCTGGGCGCACTTCCTGGGCCGTGGATTGGTGGACCCGGTCGACGACTTCCGCGATTCGAACCCGCCCAGCAACCCGGAGCTGCTGGACGCGCTGGCGAAGGACTTCGTGGCGGGCGGCTACGACGTGAAGCGGCTGATCCGCACGATCATGACCTCGCAGGCGTACGGGCTCTCCAGCCAGAGCAACCCCACCAACGCCACCGATGAGCAAAACTACAGCCGCGCTTACCCGAAGCGCCTCCAGGCGGAGGTGATGCTGGACGCCATCGCCTCCGCGACGGGCACCCCGGCCGACCTGCCGGGCCTGCCGCGCGGCACGCGCGCCGTGCAGGTGTGGGATACCGAGTGGAACACGCAGTGGCAGTCGTACTTCCTGAACGTGTTCGGTCGCCCCTCGCGGACGCACCCGTGCGACTGTGAGCGGTCGCAAGAGCCGAGCATCGTGCAGGTGCTCCACCTGATGAACGCGCCGGAGATCCAGCGCCAGCTCTCCGAGCGCCGTGGCCGGGCTCGCCTCCTGGCGGAGAGCGACCGGACGCCGAAGCAGATCGTCGAGGAGCTGTTCCTGGCCGCCTACTCCCGCCGCCCTACCGCGAAGGAAGAGGCGTCCGCCCTACAATCATTCGAGCGCGCCGGCCCGGACCGCGTCCGCGCCACCGAGGACGTGCTCTGGGCACTCATCAACACGATGGAATTCGTCTTCAACCATTGATTTCGCAGATCTATTCACCACAAAAACACGAAGACACTAAGGGGAGAAGGTAAGGTTTTTGGCAGGATGAAAACGGTTTTCAGAACGGGAGGCCGGTGGGCTTTAAGAGGGTGATAGCCCTCTATTCTGACAAACCGGTGCATTACTTCTTCCCTCTTTGTGCCTTCGTGTCTTTGTGGTGAATTCTCAAACTGGCGGTTAATCCCCGAATGGGAGGCTCCGATGGCTCGATATTGTGACGGTGTATCGCGGCGGGACGTGCTGCGGGTGGGCGCGCTTTCCGCGCTGGGGCTGACGCTGCCCGAGATGCTGCGGATGCAGGCGGCGCAGGCGGCGGGGGCGAAGCGGGATGTAAACTGCATCCTGGTATTCCAGACCGGCGGGCCGAGCCAGTTGGAGACGTTCGACCTGAAGCCGGACGGTCCCGCCGAGACGCGCGGCGAGTTCAAGCCGATCGCCACCAACGTGCCCGGCATCCGGATTTCGGAGCACCTGCCGAAGCTGGCGAAGGTGACGGACAAGTACTCGATCATCCGCTCCATGACCCACACCAACGCGGGGCACGGCGGCGGCGCGCACTACATGTGCACCGGCAAGGACACCACCGCCGGGTTCCAAGAGGGGCTGACGCGGCCCAACAACCAGCACCCGTTCTTCGGATCGGTGGTGTCGAAGGCGCGGGGCGTGCGGCACGACCTCCCGCCGTACATCGGGCTGCCGACGCTGCTCACCTACGGTGGTCCGGCGTTCCTCGGCCCCGCGTACATGCCGTTCGTGATCGAGAGTGACCCGGCGTCGCCCAGCTTCAGCGTGCGAGACCTGCGCACCGCGCCCGGCGTGGCCGACCGCCGCGCCGAAGAGCGGCGCCGCCTGCGCGCCACGTTCGACGCGGACGGACGCGGGCAACTCGTGAAGCCGAACCCGAAGGTCGCCGCGCTGGATACGTTCTACGAGAAAGCATACGACCTCGTGACCAGCCCCGCGGCGCAGAAGGCGTTCGACCTGAACAGCGAGAGCGCCAAGGTGCGCGACGACTACAGCCGCACCACCTTCGGGCAGAGCTGCCTGCTGGCGCGCCGCGCCATCGAGGCGGGGTCCCGGTTCGTCTCCATCGAGCACGCCGGCTGGGACAACCACACCACGATCTTCCAGACGCTGAAGGGCGACCTGCTTCCCGAAATGGACGCCGGCCTCAGCGCCCTGCTCCGCGACCTCTCCGACCGCGGCATGCTGGACACCACCCTGGTCCTGGCGTTCGGCGAGTTCGGCCGCACGATCAAGATCAACAAGGACGTGGGCCGCGACCACTGGCCGCAGCTCGCCTCCGTGTTCATCGCCGGCGGCGGGATCAAGAACGGCGTGGTGGTGGGCGCCTCGGACGCCGCGGGCGAATACCCCGCCGAGCGACCGGTCTCCCCGCAGGACCTGGCCGCCACCGTCTACCGCTGCCTGGGCGTCGACCCGGGGATGGTGGTGGAGACCAACCTCGGACGCCCGGTGCAGATCGTCACCGACGGGGAGCCGATCCGGGAACTGGTGTAGCCCGCGAAACACGCGAAAGTGCCGCGAAAAGGGAATGCCCGGAGTTTGCCCGCGGAATACGCGGAAGTACGCGGAAAAGGGAACGGGATAGGGCACTTGCTGCTTTGCGAAGGCGATTGCAACCGTGAAAGGCAAGGGAAGCAAGACCCTACGCGAAGACGCGTAGTTGTAAGCCGAGTCGTGGGAAACCGGAAGGTTCTTGACCAAATGCCAGCCCCTTTACCTATCCAGTCAATCCCGTTAATCCTGTCTAAGAATTTCCCTGCCGTCCCTTTCCGCGTCTTTCCGCGTGTTCCGCAGGCCAATTCTGGGTCTTCTCTTTTCGCGGCTCTTTCGCGTGTTTCGCGGGCAATTCCGATCCTGGCGCTGACGTTCGTAGGCTCGGCAGCATGGGCGCAGAAGAGTGAGCCGGACAATGCGTATCTGTTCCCCGCGGGTGGGCAGCGGGGGACGCAGGTATCGGTTCGGGTGGAGGGGGAGAACGTCACCGCGGGGTGCGACTTTCACTTCCGACCCACGGCAGGCGTTTCGGCGCCGAAGCAGGCGCGGGAGCACCGGCTGACGGTGACGCTGGGGGCGGAGGCGCCGCTGGGGGTGATCCCGTGGCGGGTGGCGACCACGAACGGGGGCACCGGGAGCCGCGGGTTTGTGGTGGGCGAGTATCCGGAGATCGTGGAGCGTGAGGCGGGCGTCGCGAGCCTAACTCCGGAGGCGGTAAAGCTGCCGGTGACGGTGAACGGGCGGCTCAACCCGAAGGGGGATACGGACCGCTTCAGCTTCGAGCTTCAGGCCGGGCAGCGCTTCTATGCCGAGGTGATGGCGGCGCGGCTGGGCGGCGCGATCGATACGAACGTCTTTACCGGGCAGTTCGGCAACCCGCCGGATGACATCACCTACAAACAGCTCGACGCCTCACTGGTGATCTATGGGCCGGATGGGTCGGTGGTGGCGAACGCGGAGGACACCTTCGGGCTGGACCCGGCGCTCGGCTTCAAAGCGCCGAAGGCGGGCCGCTACGTGGCGGAGATCCACCACCTGGCGCACCTGGGGATGCCGCAGTTCGTCTATCGCCTCACGCTGGCGACGGGTACGCTGGTCGAGGCGGTCTACCCTGCCGGCGGGCGCAAGGGTACCAGTGGGCCCGTCTCCGTGGTCAGCTCCACCTACGCCCCGGCCGGGGATGGCGACGCCCAGGTGGGCGACCTCCGCCAGATGGTGCGCTTCGACGCCGCGCCGGACGCCTCCGACATGCCCGCCCGGCTCACGATGGGAGGCGGCGGCGCCAACGTGGTGGCACTGCGGGTGGGTGATCTGCCGGAGTCACTGGAATCCGAGCCGAACGACGCGCCGGAACAGGCGAACGCCGTGACGCTGCCCGCCACGCTGAACGGCCGATTCCTGACGCCCGGCGATGCGGACACCTATCGGGTGACCCTGCGCAAGGGCCAACTGTGGCGGTTCGACGGCTGGGTGGAGCGACTCGGCTCCCCCACCGACGCAGTGCTCGCCGTGACCGACGCCAGCGGCAAGATGCTGGCCACCAACGACGATGGGGTGCCCGGCACCAAGGACCCTCGCCTGTGGTTCAGCGCGCCCGCGGACGGCGACTACCTGCTCCAGATTCGGGAAGTGGGGATGAGCCGCCTGGGTGAGCGCCTCGTTTACCGAGTGGATGCGAGCGTGCAGCTACCGGATTTCGAGGTCGAGGCCGGGCCGGAAGCAGCAGACGTTTCGCCGGGCGGCTCGGTGGAGGTGAACGTCACGGTGCGGCGGCTGGGCGGCTTCGCCGGACCGATCGAGATCATCGCCGCGGGTCTCCCCGCGGGGCTGACTGCCGCCCCGTTGACCCTGGCGCCGAACCAGGACAAGGGCAAGCTCAAGATCACGGCGGGGGCGGACGCACGGTCCGGAAGCGGGCAAATCCGGATCGTCGGAAAGGCGGCGCCGGAAGGGCAGAGCCTCCAGCGGGTGGCCAGTGTGCCGGTGACGAACCCGGCGATGCTCTCGCTGGGCTCCGCGCCGCGTGAGCGGGCCGACCTGCTGGTGACGGTGCGCTACCCGGTACCGTTCAAAATCGAGGCGGATGACTCATACGTCTTCATGAACCTGGGCACGCACTACCCGGCTAAAGTGGTGCTCACCCGCAACCCCGGCTTCACCGCGCCCATCACGCTGAGCGCCGCCGACCGCCAGCCCCGCGACCCGCAGGGCATTACCTTCGACCGCATGGAAGTGCCCGACGGGAAAAGCGAGGTCTTCCTGCCGATGCACCTGCCGCAAGGCCCGCGGGGCAACCCGATCGTGCGGATGCACGTGAAGGCGGAAGCGGTGGTGAAGGACCCGGACGGGCAAGAGCACTACGTGCTGCAGACCTCCGTGAAGCAGGTGGTGCTGCGGACCCAGGCGCCCGTCTTCAGCATGGAAGTCGAGCCCGCCACCCTGCGCGCCCAGCCGGGGACGCGGGTACCGGTGCGCCTGAAGCTGGGACGAACGGCCACCGCCGCGGGCGCCGCCGAAGTCCGCCTGCAGCTTCCGGAGGGGATGCGCGGCATCTCGATGGACCCGGTGACCGTGCCGGCGGGGCAGTCGGAGGTGGAAGCGTTCGTGAACGTGGCCGCCGACGCGACCCTGGACCTGGAGGAGCCGCTCTGGCTGGAGGCCTCCACCAAGCGCGGGGACAACGGCTACACCGTGTTCTACCGCGTGCCCGTGGAGTTGGAGATCGCAGCGGCGAAGCGGTAATCTGGGGAGGTCTCTCTTCCTGAACCAGAAGGCCACCAGTTGACGCTCGGGCAATCCTTCTCTTAAAGTCGGAGCATTGCGAGCGAAGCGCGGCAATTCCCCTCTTGTTTGGGTAATCCGGGACCGATGGCTATGGGGTTACCGGTAGCCGGAGGGGATTGCCACGTCGCGTTGCTCCTCGCAATGACTCCGTTTGGCCGAGGGGATGTTTAGCGCCCTTCGTCCTCCTCGGCTCCTATCTCACTTCCCGCACGGCAGGATAGACACACGGCATGGCTGATTCGGTTCGGACGCAGGTGGAGGCGCTGCGGCAGAAGCTGCTGGATCTCTCGCTCCGCAACCGGATGTTGAACTTCCGGCCTTCCAAGCGCCTGGGACTGCTGATCACGGGCGAGGACGCCTGCCAGCTTCACCGCATCCTGGTGGAGGAAGGTCGAAAGATGACCTTCGTGGGGAAGCCGGACCCGCCCAAGGGCAGCGGCCCGGAGCCGCTGCCGGGCGCCTTCTACGATCCGGTGGCGGCGGCGCAGTACCGGCAGGAGGCGGAAGAGGAGCTGAACGCCTTCCTGGAGGCCCCCTACGCTACGGTCTCCCAGACCGACACGAAGCTGAACACGGACGAGTTGGAGTCCGTGCTGCAGGCGAAACTCCGGACCATCCAGCGCGAGGCGGCGCTGGCGAACGAGGAACTGGGCATCGCGACCCTCTTCCTCACGCTGGGGATGCTGGAGTGGCGGGAGCCGGACTCCGCGCGCAGCCTCCGGGCGCCGCTGCTGTTCGTACCGGTGAGCCTGGAGCGCCAGGGGAACGGAACCCTGCGCCTGGTGCACACGGGCGGGGACGTGGGCGACAACCTGCCGCTGCGGGCCAAGCTGCTGGAGCTGAACGTCAAGCTGCCGGTTTACGCCGAGGATCAGGCGCTCGCGGTCTACTTCGAGTCGGTGTACTCCACGATCCGGTCGCGCGGGGATTGGGCCGTGCATCCGGACGAAGTGGCGCTAGGGTTCTTCAACTACGAAAAGTACGCGATGTACGTGGACCTCGGCGGCGAGGCGTGGCCCGACGACCGCAAGCCGTGGCACCACCCGGACGTGGCGGCCATGCTCGGCGGCGGGTATGAGACGCCGGACTCCCCCATCGACGACCACACGCACCTGGACGCGGTGCGACCCGTGCCGGCGTGCCACGAGGTGTATGACGCGGACAGTTCCCAAACGCTGGCCATGATCCGGGCGGCCGACGGCCTCTCGATCGTGGTGGAGGGGCCGCCGGGCACGGGGAAATCGCAGACGATCACCAACATCATCGCGGAGGCGGTGGAAGCGGGGAAGAAGGTGCTCTTCGTCTCCGCCAAGCGCGCGGCGCTGGAGGTGGTGAAGCGGCGGCTGGAAGAAGCCGGCCTGGGGGCGACCTGCCTGGACCTGCACGACAAGCTGACCAACCGGCGTGAGTTCTACGCGGAGCTGAAGCAGACCGCGGAGCGCTCGGTGTCGGTGCGCTCGGAAGAAGAGCGGGTGGCGCGGCTGACGGAGCTGCGCGACCGGCTGAACGACCACGCGGCCGCGGTGAACCAGCCCCTCACCGCTTTCGGCTGCACACCGTTTCAGGCGATGGCGCGGCTTTCCGCGCTGCCGCGGGAAGGCGCGGAGGACCGGGCGGGACGCGTCGACTTCGCCCGGCTGCGGCAGTGGCCAGAGGTGGAGGCGCGGAAGCGGATCCCACTGGTGACGGCGCTGCAGGCGCGCATCCGGGAGATCGGCGTGCCGGCGGAACATCCATTCTGGGGCGCGGGGATCGAACACCTGGACCCGGCGCTGAAGCTAGACCTACAGGTCGAACTGGAGCAGGCGCTGGAAGCGTGGACCGCGGCCGAGGCGGCGGTCCGAGATGCGGCGGCGGCATTCGGGATCGAGCCGCCTGCCCGGGTCGGGGACGTGCGCGTGCTGCGTGCCTGCGCCGAGCGGGCGCTGAGCATGCCCCCGCTGGACGGGGTGGCAGTGCGGCTGAACACCTGGAAGGCGGAAGCGCCCCGGGTGACCGCCACCCTCGCCCACCTGCGGAACCGGCGGGAGAACCGGGCGCGGAACGCGGCGAAGGTCACCCCGGAGGCGTGGGAGGAGGATTGGGAGCCTTCCTTCGAGGCCTACGAAGCGCACGCTCACCAGTGGTACCGGTTCCTCTCCGGTGACTACCGGAAGGCCAAGAGTGCCCTGGCTAAAGTGCTCACCGCGGTGGGACCTAGAGATCCTCTCGAGCAGCGCCAACTGCTGGAAGACCTGTGCCAGGCGCGCAAGGACGTTCAGGTCGCCGAGGCGGCGAACGAGCTGATGACCCGGTTGTTCGGCGTGCAGTGGCGGGGCGCGGATTCCGATCCGGACCTGCTGCAGCGCCTGCTGGAGTGGGTGCTGCAGCTCCACACGGACGTGGAGCGCTCCACCCTACCGGCGGGGCTGCTGGACTTCTTCGAGGGCCAGGTGCATGACCCCGAACTGATGCAGCGGGCGGAGCTTGCCGAGCGGTTGATGCAGGCAGCGATCGAGAAATACGGCCTCGTCTCGCGCCACCTCCGCATTGCCGGCGACCTGTATTCGGAGGCGATACCGGCCGTGGTCACGCGCCTGCAGCGGTGGTCGGAGTCCCAGCACCTGCTACCGGGCTACATCGGCTACGCCAACTCCCAGCGGCAGGCGCTGGCGCAGGGGCTGGACGCCGTGGTGGAGGTGGGCAGCCGGTGGCCCCTGGCCGGGGAGCGGCTGGAGACGGTCTTCCTCCGCAGCTACTACGCGGGCGTGATCCGCGAGGCGATCTCCGAGCGCCCGGCGCTGCGCGACTTCGACCGGAAGGCCCATGAGCTCGCCATCGCGGAGTATCAATCGCTCGACGATTTCAAGCTCACCTACAACCGCGCCCGCGTGCGGCTGGCGCACCAGCGGCGGCTGCCGTCGTTCGCGGCGGCCGCCGGGAACCTGCTGCTGCTCCGCCAGCAGTGCGAGCTGCAGCGGCGGCACAAGCCGATCCGGTGGATCCTGGCGCGCGCCGGGGAGGCGGTGACGCACATCAAGCCAGTGTTCATGATGAGCCCGCTGAGCACCGCCATCCACCTCCCGCCCGAGATGCCGCCGTTCGACATGGTGATCTTCGACGAAGCGTCGCAGGTGCGGCCCGAGGACGCGCTGTGCGCCATCGTGCGGGGCCGGCAGACCATCGTGGTGGGCGACACCCGCCAGATGCCGCCGACGAGCTTCTTCGACCGCGTGGCGGATGACGACGAGCCGGACGCCGAGGAACTGGACGAAGCGGGCGAGTTGGGCCAGGAGGCGCGCAAGCTGGAGAGCGTGCTGAGCATGATGAGCGCCGTGGCCATGGGCCGGGTGCGGCGGCCGGACCTCCGCTGGCACTACCGCAGCCTCCACCCCGCACTGATCCAGCCCTCCAACGAGCTGTTCTACGGCGGGCGGCTGGTGGTGTTCCCGAGCGCTTCTCTCGCGCCCGGCGGCCGGCGCATCGGCGTGGTGTTCCACCACCTGCCGGACGCGGTGTATGAGGGCGGCGTCCGCGGGCGGGTGAACCGGATCGAAGCGGAGCGGGTGGTGGAGGCCGTGCTCGCCCACCTTCGGGAGCATCCGGAAGAGAGCCTGATGGTCGCGGCGATGAACAAGCCGCAAGCGGACCTGATCTACGAGCTACTCCAGATCCGCGAGCGGCACGAGCCGGAGCTGTTCCGGGAGTTCCGGGCGCTCCACCCGCACGAACCGCTGGACGTGAAGAACCTGGAGAACGTGCAGGGCGACGAGCGAGACGTGGTGTTCGTAAGCGTCACCTACGGCCGGGACGCGTCCGGCGTGGTGCGCCAGCAGTTCGGCCCGCTGCTCCGCGACGGCGGCGAGCGGCGGCTGAACGTGCTCATCACCCGCGCCCGCCGTCGCTGCGAGGTGTTCAGCAACCTCACGGCCGACGACGTCCGGGTGGAGGGGAACCGGCCGGGACTGGCGGCGTTCAAGAGCTACCTGCGGTTCGCGAAGACCGGCGAACTCCACGGCCCCGCACACACGGACCGCGAGCCCGACTCGCCGTTCGAGACGGAGGTCATCACCGCTCTCCGCAGCCGGGGTTACCAGGTGGACGCGCAGGTGGGCTCGGAAGGGTACCGCATCGACCTGGCGGTGGTAGACCCCGCCGCGCCGGGACGCTACCTGCTGGGCGTGGAGTGCGACGGCGCCACCTACCACTCCGCCCGCAGCGCCCGGGACCGGGACAAGCTGCGGGAGCGAGTACTGGAAGCGCGCGGCTGGCGGCTACACCGCATCTGGTCGTGCGACTGGTGGCAGGACCGCGAAGGCGAAATCACGCGGTTGATCCGGGCGGTCGAGGACGCGCGAGAGAGCGAACCGGAGCCAGAACCCGAGCCGGTCGCCGCAGTACCCGCGGCACAGGTCCGCGAGGAGGCGATCGCACCGCAAGGCGCGGCGGCACGTCCCTATGTCGCCGCACCGCCGTATGCGCCGGGCACACCGCTGGCGGAGTACGCCGTGGAGGTCGTGGCCGTGGAGGGACCGGTACAGCACGACCTGCTGCTCACACGCCTGCGCATAGCCAAAGGGCTTAGCCGCCTCGGCACCCAGGTGCGGGCGGAACTGGAGGCACTGCTCGCCGGCCTCGTCCGGGAGGGGCGCATCCGGCGAGCCCGCGATGCCTGGATCGTGACCGATGAGCAGTTGACCGTCCCCCGAGACTGGTCCACCTGCCCGGCCGCAGAGCGAAAACTCCCCTATGCCTCTGAAGTCGAGCTGGCAGCGGCGCTCCGACACGTGATCGGGAACGCGTTCGGGATTCGCAATGAAGCGGCGCTCCGGGAGGCGCTGGCGCTGCTGGGATTCCGAAGCGTGGGCGAGAAGGGACTCCAGCGCGCCGCAGCGGTGCTGCAAGAACTGATCACCCAGGAGGAGGTTGTGGAGCGCGACGGCTGCCTCTGGATGGGTAAGCAGTAGCTGCTAAACCGTGGAGGGATTGGAGTGCTGGAGTATCGGAGAAATGGGGAATGGTGAGCCTACTCCGGCCTCATTGAAACTCAGCGCGCGACTCAACCGCGGGGCGTTCACCAGGAAATGGCGGGGCACTGGATTAGCCCGCACGGCAAGTTTCTTCGTGTCTTTTTCACACGGATACCGTTAGGAGTAAACTGGGTCCAGCCGGGTATCTATCTGGCGAGCGCGTGCCCGAGCTCACGGGGCTGGCGGCACGCCATCCGGCCAGTCCATAAGCAAGCAACAGGAGCAACCCTGCAGATGTCCACGGAAGCCACACCGAAGTCGCCCCAACCCGGAAAGCCCCTCCCCGGCGCCGTCCGGGTTCCGGAGGTGGAAACGCCCAGTTGGGGACTGGGGGGCTGGCTCTACCACGGTGGATCTTCCGGGGAGGCGCACGAGCACCGCACCGCGCGGCCGTGGTGGCAGGTGCTGTGGCTCACCGGGGTGGACTACTTCTCCACCCTGGGCTACCAACCCGGTATCGCGCTGCTGGCCGCGGGGGCGCTGTCGCCCATCGCCACGCTGATCCTGATCGTCGTGACGCTGTTCGGGGCGCTGCCGATTTACAACCAGGTCGCCAGCCGGTCCTACAGCGGGCAGGGCTCCATCGCGATGCTGGAGCGGCTCCTCTCGGGTTGGAAGAGCAAGCTGTTCGTGCTCACGCTCCTCGGCTTCGCGGCGACGGACTTCGTGATCACGATGACCCTCTCCGCGGCGGACGCGGCGCTCCACATGGTGGAGAACCCGTTCCTGGCGCACCACCTGGAACACGCGCAGCTCTGGCTCACGCTGGGGCTGCTCGCGTTGCTGGCCGCCGTGTTCCTCAAGGGGTTCCGGGAGGCGATCGGCGTGGCCGTATTCATCGGCATCCCGTACATCCTGTTGAACGTGGTCGTGGTGGCCCGCGGCGCGATGGAGATCGCGGCGCACCCGGAATATTTCCAGCACTGGACCCGCGCGCTCGAAATGAAAGGCGATTGGGGCACGCTGGTGCTGGCGGCCGCCATCGTTTTTCCGCGCCTGGCCCTGGGCTTGAGCGGGTTCGAGACCGGCGTGGCGGTGATGCCGCTGGTCAAAGGCGACCCGGACGACTCCCAATGGCCGCTGCCGATGGGGCGGATCGCCAACACGCGGAAGCTGCTGGCCGGCGCGGCGCTCATCATGAGCGTCATGCTCATCGGCACCAGCCTGGTCACCACCATGCTGGTGCCGGAAGAGGCGTACCGGAAGGGCGGCCCCGCTGCCGGCCGCGTCCTCGCGTACATGGCCCACCAGTTGATGGGGGAAGGGGTGGGGACCGTTTACGACCTCCTCACCATCCTGATCCTCTGGTTCGCCGGCGCTTCCGCCATGGCCGGGCTGCTGAACCTGGTGCCGCGCTACCTGCCGCGCCTGGGCATGGCGCCCCGGTGGGTTTCCTACGCCCGGCCGCTGGTGCTGCTGCTGTTCGGAATCGACGTGCTGGTTACGCTGGTCTTCCACGCGGACGTGGAGAAGCAGGCCGGCGCCTATGCCACCGGGGTGCTGTTCCTGATGTTCTCCGCCGCCGTAGCGGTAACGCTCTCCGTCTGGCATGATGCCCGCTCCGGCCCGGCGAACGCCGCCAGCCCCGCGATCCCCCTGGAAGCGGAAGAGGCGACCGAGGCGCCCATCGCCGTGGCGCGGCGGCCGTTCCCGTTAAAGGCGGTCTACTTCGGCATCGTGGCGCTGGTGTTCCTCTACACGCTGGTGCAGAACGTGCACGAGCGGCCGGACGGGCTCATCATCGCATCCATCTTCATCGGGTGCATCGTGGTGGCCAGCGCGCTCTCCCGCTACATGCGCTCCACCGAGTTGCGGGTGGAGCAGGTGACGCTGAGCGACGCGGATTCGGCCGCGATGTGGGAGGGGCTGTGCTGTAAGAAGGTCAACCTGGTGCCGCTGAAGCACTGCACCCGGCGGGACATCGAGCTGAAGCGCGGCGACATCCGGCGGTATTACAATGTGGCCGGACCGCTCGCCTTCCTGCACATCCGCCTCCGCGACGACCGCAGCGACTTCAGCGGCGAGTTGCCCCTGAGGGTGAGCAAGATCGGCGGCGACTACCTGATCGAGGTGGACGGCGCCATTGCCGTGGCGAACACCATCGCGTACGTCAGCGAGCTACTGGACCCGATCAGCATCTTCCTGGGCCTCACGCGGCAGAACACCGTGAGCCAGGCGTTCCGCTACTTGCTCTGGGGCGAAGGCGAAACCGGCATCCGGGTTTACGAAGTGCTCCTCCGCCACTGGGAAAGCACGCCGGAAGACGACGTGCGGCCGCTCATCTTCATCATGAGCGAATAACCCGGATGAGCGAATACACCGCAGTAGTCCGGTGCGGTCAGTAATGCGCCAGCGGGTGGTGGTCGAAGTCGTCCGGCTCGATTACCACCTCGGCGGAGGCGTGCTCCAACTCGCCGTGCAGGCCGCTGCGGAGGACGGCGCGCACCACGCCCGGCTCCTCCACCGGCACCTCGTGCCGCTCCCGGTGATACGGCTCCAGCCAGGCGGTCTGGCTCTCTCCCGCGTCCGTCAGCCATTCCCATTCACCGGCAGCGGTGCGGTGCTGAAGAACCCACGCCGGGCTGCGTCCCACGCCGCGGACGGGCACCAGGGCCGCGGTCCGGTTGCGGATGGTGATCGAAAGCCGCACCGGCGCGCCGGTTCCGAGCGGCGCCGGGGCCTTTTCCACGCTGAGGACCACCGCCTCCGAATGCGCAGCCACGCCCGCGCCGGCCGCTGCCGCGATGATCAACACGATCAATCCGATCGCGATCCCGAGCCCTCGAACCGCACGCATGGCAGGTCCCTCCCGGATTTGACCGACCAAGGGAGCGGGTGCAGCCGGAACCAACGAGAGCGAGCCAATTGACAATCGAAATCCCAGTCGCGGCCGCCGCGCTCCCTGACTTAGAAATCGGTATTTCCTTCTGGCGCGGGCAGGGACAATCTCGACCCAGGAACTCCAGCTACGGGGTGTGAACGATTAGTAGCGCCGCACGTGAGCGGCTATAGTGACCTCAATGAAACAACTACTTTTCCCGCTTCTCTTCACCGCCGGACTTCTGCTCTTCACGGCCCTCGGTGCCCGAATGGGCCGCGCACAAGACAAGGTGATCCGCATCGGCATCATCGGACTGGACACCTCGCACGTTCCCGCCTTCACCAAGCTGTTCAATAACCCGCAGGCTTCCGGCGACCTGGCCGGGTTCAAGGTGGTAGCGGGCTTCCCCGGCGGCACCGACATCGCCGCCAGCAAGGACCGGGTGGCGGGCTTCACCAAAGACCTGAAAGAGATGGGGGTGGAAATCGTCCCTTCCATCCCGGCGCTGTTGGAGAAGGTGGACGTGGTGCTGCTGGAAAGCGTAGACGGACGCCCACACCTGGAGCAGGTGCGCCCCGTCTTTGCCGCCAAGAAGCCGGTGTTCATCGACAAGCCGGTGGCCGCCTCCCTGGTGGACGCCGTGAAGATCTACGACCTGGCGAAGGCGAGCGGCACTCCCTGCTTCTCCGCCTCATCCCTCCGCTTTACGCCCGCGGTGCAGGCCGCGCGCCAGGACCCGAAGGTGGGCAAGATCGCGGGCTGCGACTCCTGGAGCCCCTGCCACCTGGAGCCCACGCACCCGGACCTGTTCTACTACGGCATCCACGGCGTGGAGAGCCTCTTCACCGTCATGGGCGTCGGCTGTGACAAGGTGACCCGCGCCCAGACCAAAGACACCGACTTCGTGACCGGCGTCTGGAAGGACGGCCGCATCGGCACCTACCGCGGCATCCGCGAGAACAAAGCGGACTATGGCCTGGTGGTGTACGGCGACAAGGGGATCGTGCCCGCCACCGGCACCTTCAGCAGCTACGAGCCGCTCTGCCACGAGATCGCCAAGTTCTTCAAGGGCGGCCCCGTCCCGGTGAGCGCCGAGGAGACGCTGGAGATCTTCGCCTTCATGGAGGCTGCCGACGAGAGCAAGCGCCACGGCGGCGCCCCTGTCTCCGTGGGTGAGACGCTGGCCAAGGCTCGGAAGGCGGCGAAGGGCGGCTAG
>Ga0255338_1003104_pt1 | contig 21081 bp, 17 predicted proteins | sample MeOH1_35cm_T4_19_FD_203715 | JGI IMG/M metagenome (GOLD analysis project Ga0255338, IMG submission 203715) | Sandy soil microbial communities from University of British Columbia, Vancouver, Canada - MeOH1_35cm_T4_195 | ecosystem: Engineered > Artificial ecosystem > Sand microcosm > Unclassified ...
GAAGGGCCTGTATTCGGGCGAGGCGTTCAGCCCCGACATGTGGTCGCAGTTCATGAACATGCAGGGCCCGATGATGCAGGGCATGATGAGCAACTACATCGAGCAGAGCAAGAACCTGTTCGTGCAGATGCAGGAGCAGATGCAGAGCCAGGCCAAGAACATGTTCGGCACGTTCCCGTTCAATCAGCAGGACAAGAAGTAATTTCTCCAGACGGCAGCCGGCCGCGACCGCCGGCTGCCGCCCCTGTCCGCGCCGCTCCTTCCTCCTCCGCTTCAAATTTCGTCCATTTTCCCCCTGCCCGCCATCGGTGGTGCAGCGGCGGCCGCAATCGTATTTTTCCTGTTTTTGTCTGATCTGTCCGAAATTGGACGGACGGCGATTTTTCGCTTGCTTCGCACCTAGTACGCTTGGCCACTCAATTCACCAACCGGAGTGTGAAAGTGGCGATGCTACGGAAATTCATGCGAATGGGAATGATCCCGAGGCGGTTGTTCGGGTGGACATTGTTGTACCTGGTGGCCCAGTTTGGGTGGGCTCATGCGGTGCGGGCGCAGGAGGCGACCGGCACCATCACGTGGGCGGATGCGGCCGTCTGTTTCTACGAGCATGCCGACTATCGTGGACGCCGCTATTGCATTCAGCCAGGAACGCTCCGGGCGGGGTTCCCGGAATGGATGGACCGGAAGACCTCGTCGATACGCGTGCCGGACGGTCTGAGCGTGCGGGTATGGGACGATCTCTGGGGGCGGGGGAGGGCGGCTACGTTCATGGGCGGCGTCTCGATCAACCAGCTCTTGCGCGAAGGGATGCAGGACGCCATTCGCTCCGCACAGGTGGCGCGCACCCATGCCGCTTGTGCCGGGGGGTGCGTGATCGCGCCGGAGGAAGCGTATGACCTCGGCGCGATCTTCGGCCCGTCCTCGGCGGACGACGGCACCGTGCAGGCCAGCGTGGCCTTCGAGATGCGGCCCGGCCAGGATTTCACGGTCGAGCACGGCCGGAACCTGCGCTTCCGGTTTATCGGTGACAAGGTGACCGTGAGCGACAGCGGGTCGTCCAAGCCGTTGTTGTCTCTCACGCTGCTCCCCGCCACGCGATACGCGTTGGTGGCGTTTGACAGCGATGGGCGGGAAAGTCTCAGCGCGCAACTGGTACAGGCCGATGCGTCGCGCCGCTACCTGGCGGCGACGCCGCCGCTGGTCGCGCCGCTCGCCGAGACCAAGGTGGATGTGCTGGCCATCGCCAACTACAGGCTCGGCAATTTCGACCGCAATGATCCGAACGCGCTGCGGCTGGCCGGCGCGTCATTCGCGCGAGCGCGGCAAGGCGGCCGCGTCACCCGGGGCGTGCGCTGCCACAATGGTCCCGCGCTGATCAACGTGGTGGAATATTTCCTGGGCACTTGCGCCGTACCTGCCATCCACAGGCTGACGCCGGTGGCCGGCGATGGGCCGCGCAATGTTCCCGCGACGCCGGCTGGCGGCGGCGACAAGCCGAATACCGCGGTCATGTCGCACGTCTATGCGGGCGAATACAACCCGATGGCGGTCTACGCGGCGGCGCGCATCTGCCACATGCCGGTCGAATCGGTGGTTCATCCGCGCATGCGTCGCGGGTTGGATGGTACCGGCAGCTGCGTGTATCGCACCATGGCGATCATTGCCGCGTACCAGACCGTGTTCGGCCCGCGCTGGACGGACGACGAATTCGTCGAAGTCATTCGGAACATCGTGTCATACGGCACGACCGGATACGCGTCGTCGAACCCCGAAGCCGAAGACGAACTGATCCGCGTGGTCCTGCAGCGCCGGAGTAACGTGACCGGCCAGGCGTTCTATGCCTTTCATGCCGCCAATGCGTTGCTGGGCGTCTCCTACTACGGCACCCCCAATCTGGAGGATGTCGCGGCCAGGCCGCCGGCAACGGGTGGCGGCGCCGTGCCGTTTCCCACTGCGGTGGCCGCCCGTGAGGCGGACCTCGGTGCCTACCGGCTCGACATGGCGAACTACCGCCCGCGCGAGGTCCGGCCACGGCTCTGGACCAACGGCGGCTGGATCGAATCCACGGATGGCTTTACGCGCGAGATCATCCCGGCAACCGACCATGGCCGTCTCGCTCCCGCTGTCGCCGCCCTGAACGAGTGGCAATCGGCCTACCACGCAGCCGCCCTGCAGATCGAGAACGTTGCGCTGGTGGCCGCTTTTGGCTCCGGGGCGGATACGCGCTACGGCGTGCGCGAGCGGCAGGAACGATTCCGTCAGGCCCAGGATCGCCTGACGCCGGCACAGCGCGGCGAACTGAAGCTGGCGGAGATTGGGGAATCGATGGCGGTCAGCCTCTGGAACGAGATGGAGGATGCGGGCGGCGACTCCGCCGTGTATGTGGTTGTGCGCTTCCGCGGGGCCGTGATGGCGGTGCTGGGCGGCTTCATCGATAGCAGGGGTATCGGACATATCGACACCGTGGTCAGCGCGTCCCGAAATGTGCTGCAACCGTATCGCGATGGCGCGGTGAGAGGCTCAGGCGGATACGCGATGCACGGTTTTCTGCAGTACCTCGGGCAGCAGGGTGTGACGGAAGTGGAAACCGATGCGGTGACGACGCCGTCTGCCTACCTGAAGCAGAGCGCGGGCTTCATGCGGTATTTCCCCGAGGATGACGATTCCGATAGCGACAGTTCGGGGTCCGATTCGCACGGCGGGGAACTGCGCCGGCGCTAAGGCCGCGTTCGCACGGTGCCGGCCTGGGTTAGAATTCGCCCCACCTTCGGCCCACGGCCGGCCCCCACGAACGCAGTCAGGAAGTACAAGTGAAAAGTGACGAAAAATCAACGGCTTACGTTGCCGGTGCAGCCAATCTACCCCGTGTGGGGTTTGTCAGCCTTGGCTGCCCGAAAGCCCTGGTCGATTCCGAGCAGATCCTGACCCAGCTGCGCGCCGAAGGCTATGCCATCAGCGGCACCTATGACGATGCCGACCTCGTGGTGGTCAACACCTGCGGCTTCATCGACGAAGCTGTTCAGGAAAGCCTGGATGCCATCGGCGAAGCCCTGGCCGAGAACGGCAAGGTCATCGTCACCGGCTGCCTGGGCGCCAAGAAGGATGCCGCCGGCCACGACATCATCTCGTCCGTGCATCCGAAGGTGCTCGCCGTGACCGGCCCGCACGCGCTTGGCGAGGTCATGCAGGCCGTCCACACGCACCTGCCCAAGCCCCACGACCCGTTCACGGACCTCGTGCCGCCGGCCGGCATCAAGCTCACGCCCAAGCACTATGCCTACCTGAAGATCTCGGAAGGCTGCAACCATCGCTGCGCGTTCTGCATCATCCCGTCGATGCGCGGCGACCTCGTCTCGCGCCCGGTGGCCGAAGTCATGCTCGAGGCCGAGAACCTGTTCAAGTCCGGCGTCAAGGAACTGCTGGTGATCTCGCAGGACACCAGCGCCTATGGCGTGGACGTGAAATACCGTACCGGCTTCTGGAACGGCCGTCCGCTCAAGACCCGCATGACGGAACTGGTGGCGGCGCTGGGCGAGCTGGCCAGCCAGTATGGCGCCTGGGTGCGCCTGCACTACGTCTACCCGTACCCGCACGTGGACGAGATCATTCCGCTGATGTCGCAAGGCAACGTGCTGCCGTACCTCGACGTGCCGCTCCAGCACGCGCACCCCGACGTGCTCAAGCGCATGAAGCGTCCGGCCAATGCCGAGAAGACCCTCGATCGCATCCGCGCCTGGCGCGAGATCTGCCCCGATCTGACCATCCGCAGCACCTTCATCGCGGGCTTCCCGGGCGAGACCGAGGAAGAATTCCAGACGCTGCTCGATTTCATCGCCGAAGCCGAGCTCGACCGCGTGGGCTGCTTCGCCTACTCGCCCGTGGAAGGCGCCACGGCCAACGACCTGCCCGGCGCGCTGCCCGACGAGGTGCGCGAGGAACGCCGGGCCCGCTTCATGGAAGTGGCCGAGACGGTCTCCGCGCGCCGCCTGGAACGCAAGGTCGGCCAGACGCTGCGCGTGCTGGTGGACGAGGTGAACCAGGAAGGCGGCATCGGGCGGTCGTCCGCCGATGCCCCCGAGATCGACGGCCTGGTCTATATCGACCCGGTCGACCCGGCCGCCGGGCCCGCGCAGCGCTACAAGACCGGCGACTTCGTCCAGGTGAGGATCACCGGCGCCGACGGCCACGACCTCTGGGGCGAAGTGGCCTGAACGGTTGGCTGGCCGCCGCCCGCCACGATGTCTGCCGGGACCATTAGGTAAAAGTACGGTCGTTCACTTTCTGGACGGCCGGACTATACTGTGCACCGCAACATAATCTCGTGGAGACAAGACATGACGCGTGAAGTGGTGGTAGTCAGCGGTGCGCGCACCGCAATCGGCACCTTTGGCGGCAGCCTGAAGGACATGGCCCCGACCGATCTGGGTGCGCTGGTCGTGCGCGAGGCGCTGGCCCGCGCCAGCGTTTCGGGCGACGACGTGGGCCATGTGGTGTTCGGCAACGTCATCCAGACCGAACCCAAGGACATGTACCTGAGCCGCGTGGCGGCCGTGAACGGCGGCGTGTCGATCAACACGCCTGCGCTGAACGTGAACCGCCTGTGCGGTTCGGGCCTGCAGGCCATTATCAGCGCCGCGCAGAGCATTCTGCTGGGCGATACCGACGTGGCGATCGGCGGCGGCGCCGAGAGCATGAGCCGCGCCCCGTACCTGGCGCCGATGGCGCGCTGGGGCGCGCGCATGGGCGATGCCAAGCTCGTGGACATGATGCTTGGCGCGCTGCACGACCCGTTCCACGAGATTCACATGGGGGTGACCGCCGAGAACGTGGCCAAGGAATACGACATCTCGCGCGCGCAGCAGGACGAAGCGGCGTTGGAGTCGCACCGCCGCGCATCGGCCGCCATCCGGGCCGGCCACTTCAAGGACCAGATCGTTCCCGTCACGCTCAAGTCCCGCAAGGGCGACGTGGTGTTCGACACCGACGAGCACGTGCGCCATGACGTGACCATCGACGACATGACCAAGCTCAAGCCGGTCTTCGTCAAGGAAAACGGCACGGTCACGGCCGGCAACGCCTCGGGCCTGAACGACGCGGCTGCCGCCGTGGTGCTGATGGAGCGCGCCGAGGCCGAGCGCCGCGGCCTGAAGCCGCTCGCGCGCCTGGTGTCGTACGGCCACGCCGGCGTGGACCCGAAGGCCATGGGCATCGGCCCGGTACCGGCCACGAAGATCGCGCTCGAGCGCGCCGGCCTGTCGGTCAAGGATCTCGATGTGATCGAGGCCAACGAGGCATTCGCCGCCCAGGCGTGCGCCGTGACCAAGGCGCTGGGCCTCGATCCGGCCAAGGTCAATCCGAACGGCTCGGGCATCTCGCTGGGCCACCCGATCGGCGCCACCGGCGCGCTCATCACCGTCAAGGCCGTGTATGAACTGCAACGCGTGCAGGGCCGCTACGCATTGGTGACGATGTGCATTGGCGGCGGGCAGGGCATTGCTGCTATCTTTGAGCGTGTCTGAGTCCTGACCCGAGGTTTGCCTTGCTCCGCCTGATGCCTTCCCGCCTGACCGTGGCCACCGCGCTCGCGGTGTTTGTTCCGCTGGCCGCCCTGGCGGCCGGGAGCGAGTCTTTGTCGACGGGCGGGCAGGGCGCCCAAGGTGCATTGGGCATCAACGACGCCGTCCGCGCCGGCGAGGCCCGGCGCGGGGCGTCGCTCTCGACGGGGCCCGCCGGCCCGCTGGCCCCGCGCGCCGAATATGCCAGGCTGCCGGTCTACGTCGGCAATGTCGGCGACAAGCCCGTGCGGATGCGCATCGGCCCCAAGACCGACACGCGCGACAGCCTGCAAGGCGAGTACTCGGCCGGCGGCGCCAAGGACGTGCGCCTGCTGTCCGGCGAATGGAGCGACGGCACATTCCTGATGGAGGAGTCCGACGACGGCACGCGCGTCTCGGGCAACTGGGAAGGCCGGATCGACCAGAACGGCTGGGTGCGCGGCAACTGGACCGATGCGTTCAACCCGGCCATCGTGCTGCCGTTCCTCATCCGTCCGCTGGGCGGCTACCTGGTGATTCCCCCCTTCGATATGCGGCCCGGCAGCGGCGTCACGTACGCGCCGCCGCCGCCCAAGTCGTCCATCACCATCGGCAATCCGCGCTGAACCTGCGCGGCGTACCCCTCGGCCATGCCGGCATTTGCTGGTAAGCTCGGATGCCTGATCCGACTCTCCGCCACAAGGAATACGCCGTGTCCGACCGTTCCAAATCCGGCCCGCCCCGTTTCCAGCAGACGCTGGCCGTCCAGCCCGACCTTGATATCGCGCCGGGCTTCGATTCGTTCTCCACGCCCACGTATCGCGGCTCCACCGTGGTGTTCCGCAACCTGGCCGAACTGCGCGCCTACGGCGACCCCACCAGGACCTACTGGCGCTATGGCCTGCACGCCACGCCCACCAGCGAGGCGCTGTGCCAGCAACTGGCGCAGATCGAAGGCGGCAGGCAGACGCTGCTGCTGCCGTCCGGCCTGGGCGCCATCTCGCTGGTCTACTTCGCGCTCCTGAAGGCGGGCGACGATGTGCTCGTGCCCGACAACGTCTACGGCCCCAGCCGCGACCATGCCGAATGGCTGGCGCGCGACTATGGCGTGAGCGTGCGCTACTACCCGCCGATGGCGGGTGCCGCCATCGCGTCGCTGATCCAGCCGAACACGAAGCTGATCTGGCTCGAGGCGCCGGGCTCGGTGACGATGGAAGTCCCCGATACCGAGGCCATCGTCGCGGCGGCCAAGGCCCGCGGCGTGCTGACCGCCATCGACAATACCTGGTCGGCCGGCGTGTACTTCCGGCCGTTCGGGAAGGGCATCGACATCTCGGTGCAGGCGCTGACCAAATACCAGTCCGGTGGTAGCGACGTGCTGATGGGCGCCGTGATCACCAGGGACGAAAAGCTCCACGACCGCCTGAAGCACACCCGCATGGTGATGGGATGGGGCGTCTCAGCCGATGACTGCTTCCTGGTGCTGCGCGGCCTGGCCAGCATGCCGGTGCGCCTGGCCGCGCATGACCGCGCCGCGCGCGAGATTGCCGAATGGCTGACGCAGCGGCCCGAGGTGACGCGCGTGCTCCATCCCGCGCTGCCCGATTGTCCCGGCCATGCCGAATGGCGGCGCGACTTCACGGGCGCGAGCGGCTTGTTCTCGATCATCCTGCACAGCCGCTATACGCGCCAGCAGGTCGATGCGTTCGTCGAGGCGCTGAAGCTGTATGCGATTGGCTGGTCGTGGGGCGGGGCGCACAGCCTGGCTGTGCCCTACCACGTGGAGACCATGCGGCCGGCGGGCACCTGGCCGCCGGCTGGCTGGGAAAATGCGGGGGAGCTGGTGCGGCTCTATATCGGCCTGGAGGATGCGCGCGACCTGATCGCGGACCTGAAGCAGGCGATGGAGACGCACCTGCGGTAGTTTACGCAGCCCGGTTTTGCTTCCCGCTCCCGCTTGCGGGAGTGGGCAGACCTTCCACCTCCGGCGCGCCGCGCAGCGCCCACACCGACTCGGCCGGCCCGTTGTGCGCACGGCGCTGCGTGGCACGGGCCAGTGCCACATAGCCCACGGCGAGCGCAATGCCGCCGATGTCGAAGCCGGCCACGCCCCAGCGGCCGTGCAGCGCGGCCACGATAACGTGATCGCCGGTCAGGATCGCGTTCGAGAGCGGCACGGCCAGCGACGCCAGCGCCGCCACATAGAGCAATTCCACGGCGGCCCGCACCGGCGGGCGCAGCAGCGCCCAGGCAATCGCCACCACGAACACGGGCCAGAACACGTAGCTCACGGCACGCTCCGGCCATAGCAGCGCGGCCGGGAAGCACAGCGCCACGCCAATACATGTGCCGATACAGACACCCACCGTGGCCTGCGCCAGCAGCCGATGAACGCGTGGCTGCTCGGCCTGGCGCGTCTTGCGGCGCGACTCGATCCACAGCAGGTTGCCCGAATAGAACAGGAACGCGCCCGCCAGGCCCGCGAGGAGGTACACGAGCCGCACGGCCAGATCCCCGTACGTGCCATAGTGCAGCGCGAAGATCCCGCTATATAGGGTGTGGTTGGTGTCGCGTGCGCCGGCGGTCTGGTTGGCGATCAGCTTGCCGGCGTTCGGCGCGTTAGCCGCCGCGTAAATGCCGACGGACCCGCCATTGCCCAGGGCGCGGGCGCTGTCACCGCGCACTTCGGCCACCGCGTTGGCATCGCCATAGCGCTGGAAGCGGATGGCCTCCGGCGTGAAGCGCTCGCCGCCGTGCTCGTGCGCGATGGCCAGCAATTGCGCTGCCGGCATCGTCGGCGACGGCTTGTTGGCCGCCACCACTTCGGGCGTAGCGGCAATCGCGCGCGGTACCTGATCCATCAGCTTGCCGTCGAAGGTGAGGGCGTTGAACACCGTCACCATGACCAGCGACAGGCACAGGAACGTGCCCGTGACCGCAAAGATCATGTGGAACGGCAGGCTGAACAGGCCGATCACGTTGTGCGCGTCCATCCAGAACCGCTTCAGGTTGCGGCCCGGCCGCACGGCAAACAGGTCCTTTTTCAGGCGCGGCAGGTGCAGCAGTACGCCGGACACCAGCGCCAGCCCATACAGCACCGAGATCACGCCCATGAAGTACATGCCGTTCAGGCCCAGGCCAAGCGAGTAGTGCAGTGCGTTCAAAAAAGCGGACAATTCGCCGCTTACGTGATCGAGCGAAGTCTGGTGCCGGGCGGCGGCATCGCCGTTCAGGCGCGCGCCGTTGATGGTCTGCCATGCCCCGGCCTGGTCCTGCCAGTAGGCGTTGAAGTCGGGCTCCTCCCGGCTTGGCAGCGACACGTAGACGCTGTTGGCGGCGTCGGGATGCACGGCCACCAGTTTCTGCACGAAGGCGTCCACGGCGGGGCCTTCCACCTGCACTTCGGCGGCGTGGCGGCCTTCCAGGCGGGCCGGATTCTGCCAGATGTGCAGCTCGTGGTGAAAGACCGTGATGGCGCCCGCGAAGAACGCAATGAACAGCGCCCAGCCGGCCATCAGGCCGACCCACGTATGCAGCGTCTGGTAGAGGCGAAGGGTATTGGGTTTCATTGGTTTGTCCTCACGGCCCCGCCGGCGTGGCGGCGCCCGGCATCGCGTGCATCAGGCGCAGCGCCCACAGGATGCCGAAGCAGGCCAGGTTGGCGCCCGCCAGCCACAGCCATGCCGCGCGGCTCGTGCCGAACAGCAGGCTCAGGCTGATGATGGCCACCCAGGCCACGAAGCTCAGCGTGATCGCCGCCACGATGCCGCCTTGCCAGCCGCCCGGCAGCCACAGGATGCCCAGCGTGCACAGCGCAATCGCCAGCGGCAGGCCCAGCAGCGTGCCGGCAAGCCATTTGGTCCCCATCATGACGGACGTCCCTCGCGCGATCCGCCCGCCATGCCCCGGCGCTGATGCGTCCAGGTGCCGATGAAGGGCCACAGCGACAGGCTGCAGGTCAGCGTGACGAGCGTGGCGGCAATCGCCACGGGCCAGCTCTCGGGCACGCTCATGGTCCAGGCGCTGGCCACGGCCAGCGCCACGCCAAGCCAGCACAGCAGCCGGGGCGGCAGGGGCGCGCGGCCTGCGCCGCTGGCTGTGACGAACAGAACCTGGTTGGGCGCGGCCGCGTACAGGCACGCAGCCGCCGCCAGACCTAGCAATACCGCTAACGCTTGCATGCGAATGGACATCGGAATGATCGGAATTCCGAATAATAATGATTCGCATTTGATTTCACAAGGAAATCAGGGCGCGGGTGTGCTGTATTGGTGGCTTGGCTAGCCGATGCGGCGAGGGTGGGGGACGGGGATCAGTGCGGGAAGAGATTCAGCAATCCGTCCAGACCCACGTGGTTGAACGCCACGCTGGCCTGGGCCCGGACCACGGGCTTGGCCCGGAATGCCACGGAGAGGCCCGCCACGGCCATCATCTTGAGGTCGTTCGAACCATCGCCCATGACGATAGCCTGCGACACGTCGGCGCCGATCTGCGCGCAGACCTCGCGCACCGTGCGTGCCTTGACGTCCGCATTGACGATCTCGCCGACCACCTTGCCGGTGAGCTTGCCATCGACGATCTCGAGCGTATTGGCGCGCGTGAAGTCGAGCTTCAGGCGCGGCTTGAGCTGGTCGGTGAAGTGGACGAAGCCGCCCGACACCAGCAGCGTGCGCAGGCCCAGCGCCTGCACGGCCTGCAGCATCCGCTCGGCACCCGGCGACAGGCGCAGGCGTTCTTCATAGACGCGGTCCAGCACGCTGGCATCGAGCCCCTTGAGCAGCGCCACGCGGCGGCGCAGGCTCTCGTTGAAGTCGGTGATCTCACCGCGCATCGCGGCTTCCGTGATGGCCGAAACCTCGGCCTTCAGTCCGCAAAAGTCCGCAATCTCGTCGATGCACTCGATCGTGATCAGCGTGGAATCCATGTCCATGGCCACCAGGCGGAAGTCCGACAGCTTGCGCCCGGCTGGCACCACGGCCCAGTCGATGCCGCGCGGGCCGCAGGCTTCGTCCAGCGCCTTGTGCAGTTCAGGCGTCAGCGGCGCGCAGGCGTCGGCGGCGGCCACGTTTGCCTCGCGCAGCGTGAAGGCAGAGGCATCGGCAACGGGGCGGATGGCGTCGAGATCGGCGGGAGACAGCGGGGACAGGCTCTGGAGAATCAGGGGCATGACGGCAGGAAACGGATCGGGGCGATGCGGCGAAAGGCGACGAAGGCGCTATTGAAGGCGCTATTGTAAGCGCAGCGATGGTCTTCTCCCCTCTCCCTTTGGGAGGGGGGTGGGGGAGAGGGCTGGCGGTTCTACGAAGCGATATCGCGCATTGACCTCAATCCCTCTCCCCCGGCCCCTCTCCCGCATGCGGGAGAGGGGAGAAAACCATCAGTCGGCGATTCGCATGCTGTCCACCACCTTGTGCAGGAAGGCCTCGCACGCTTCCAGTTGCGCCAGCTCGACAAACTCGTCGGGCTTGTGCGCCTGTTCGATGTTGCCGGGGCCGCAGACCACGGTCGGGATGCCGGCGCGCTGGAACAGCCCGGCCTCGGTCGCATAGGCCACCTTGTTCGTGTCGCGGTCCGCCGTCAGCGCGCGCACCAGTTGCGTGATGGCGTCCGCCTCAGCGGCGTCCAGCGACGGCGCCGCCGCGATCCTGGCCAGCGTCAGGTCCGCATCGGCGTGTTCGGCGCGCATCTTCGGCAGCAGCACATCGTTCGCATAAGCCTGAATTCGCGCGAAGATCGCCTCGGGGTCCACGCCCGGCAGGTTGCGGAACTCGAATACGAACTCGCACAGCGCGGGAATCGTGTTCAGCGCAATGCCGCCCTGGATCGTGCCCGTGGATGCCGTGGTGAACGGCACGTCGAACGCCTGGTCGTAGGGGCCGCTGGCCTTGAATTCATCGGCGACGTCGCGGATGAAGCAGATCATCCGCGCCGCATATTCGATGGCGTTCACGCCCTTGGGCGTCAGCGACGAATGCGCGGCCAGACCCTTCACGCAGCAGCGGTACGCATTGATGCCCTTGTGCGCCACGATCACCCGCATGCTCGAGGGCTCGCCCACGATACAGCCGCCGGGCCGCACGCCGCGGTCTCGTAGTTCGGCCAAAAGGTATGGCGCGCCCATGCAGCCGACTTCCTCGTCGAACGACAGCGCGTAATGCACCGGCTCGCGCAGCCGGGCCGCCAGGATGGTCGGCAGCAGCGCCAGGCTGGTGCCGATGAAGCCCTTCATGTCGCAGGTGCCCCGGCCATAGAGCCTGCCGTCGCGCACCACGGGCTTGAACGGGTCGGTGGTCCAGTGCTGGCCGTCCACGGGCACCACGTCGGTGTGGCCCGAGAGCACGATGCCGCCATCGGTGGCGCCGTTGGCGGCCGGCACGGTCACGAACAGGTTGGCCTTGTCGCCCTGCGGGTTGTAGCTCAGGTGCGGACGCAGCCCCTTGGCCAGGAAGTGGTCGCGCACGGACTCGATCAATCCGAGGTTCGAATGGCGCGTGGTGGTGTCATACGCCACCAGGCGCTGGGTCCATTCGAGGGCGCTGCCGCGCGGTGCGGCTTCCGGTGCTTTGGCGGTTTCGGTGGCGGAACGCTGGATCTTGGTGTGGGCTGGCATGGCGATGATCGATGGGTCAGGTGAGCGATGCGGTATCCGGAGCATGAAACGGGCCAGCGCGGTTCACGCCAGTTGCCGCAGCGTGTGCTTGATGGTCTGGGCGCGCACGGCCACGTCGGGCATCTTGGCCTCGATGCGCAGCTTGTCCTGCCCGGCCAGCTTGATGTGCCGGTTCTTCTGCACGAGGTCGATGATGCGGATGGCGTCGATCGGCGGATTCGGCACGAACTGCATGCTGATGACGGCCTCGCCCGCATCGATCTTGCGCACGCCCAGCGGCACCGCCGCGATGCGCAGCCGGTGCGTCTCCACCAGCGCCAGCGCCTGCGGGGGCAGGCGGCCGAAGCGGTCGATCAGCTCCTCCTGGATGCCGTCCACGCTGTCGGCCGTCTCGCAGTTGGCCAGCCGCTTGTAGAGCGACAGCCGCTCGTGCACATCGGCGCAATAGTCACTGGGCAGCAGCGCCGGCGTGCCGAGGTTGATCTCGGTGGTCACCTGCAGCGGCGCCATCAGGTCCGGCTCATGGCCCGCGCGCAGCGCCTTCACCGCCGCGTTGAGCATGTCCGTATAGAGCTGGAACCCGATCTCGGTGATCTCGCCCGATTGCTTGTCGCCAAGCACTTCGCCCGCGCCACGGATTTCCAGGTCGTGCATGGCCAGGTAGAAACCGGAACCCAGTTCCTCCATCTGCTGGATGGCCTCGAGCCGGCGCTGCGCCTGCTTGGTCAGGCCATCCACATCGTGCACCAGCAGGTAGGCATACGCCTGGTGGTGCGAGCGGCCCACGCGGCCGCGCAACTGGTGCAGCTGGGCCAGGCCGAACTTGTCCGAGCGGTGGATCAGGATGGTGTTGGCCGTGGGCACGTCGATGCCGGTCTCGATGATCGTGGTGCAGAGCAGGATGTTGTCGCGCCGCGCCACGAAGTCGCGCATCACGCGCTCCAGCTCGCGCTCGTGCATCTGGCCGTGCGCCACCGCGATGCGCGCCTCGGGCACCAGTTCAGCCAGCCTGGCGCGCTTGTTCTCGATCGTCTCCACCTCGTTGTGCAGGAAGTAGACCTGCCCGCCGCGCTTGAGCTCGCGCAGGATGGCCTCGCGGATCACGCCGTCTTCCTCGCGCCGCACGAACGTCTTGATCGCCAGCCGCTTCTGCGGCGCCGTGGCGATGACCGAGAAGTCGCGCAGCCCCTCCAGCGCCATGCCCAGCGTGCGCGGGATCGGCGTGGCGGTCAGCGTCAGCACGTCCACCTCGGCGCGAAGTGTCTTGAGCGCCTCTTTCTGGCGCACGCCGAAGCGGTGTTCCTCGTCGATGATGACCAGGCCCAGGCGCTGGAACTTCACATCTTCGGACAGCAGCTTGTGCGTGCCGATGACGATATCGACCGTGCCCTCGTTGATCTGCCTGATGGCCGTGTCGATCTCTTTCTTCGTCTTGAAGCGCGACAATTCCACGATCCGCACCGGCCATTCGGCGAAGCGGTCGGACAGGGTCTGGAAGTGCTGCTCGGCCAGCAGCGTGGTCGGCGCCAGCATGGCCACCTGCTTGCCGCCGAGCACGGCCACGAAGGCCGCGCGCAGCGCCACCTCGGTCTTGCCGAAGCCCACGTCGCCACAGACCAGCCGGTCCATCGGCTTGCCCGAGGTCATGTCGGCGATCACGGCGGCGATGGCCGCGGCCTGGTCCGGGGTTTCCTCGAAGCCGAAGCTCTCGGCGAAGGTCTCGTAGTCCTTGGACTGGAGCGGGAACGCAAAGCCCTGGCGCAAGGCGCGCCGCGCGTACAGGTTCAGCAGTTCGGCGGCCGTGTCGCGGATCTGCTGCGCGGCGCGGCGCTTGGCCTTGTCCCACTGGCCCGAGCCCAGGTGGTGCAGCGGCGCCGACTCCGGATCGGCGCCCGAGTAGCGCGAGATCACGTGCAACTGGTGCACCGGCACATAGAGCTTGCTGCCCTTGTCGTAGTCCAGGTGCAGGAATTCCTCGTCGCCCTGGCCCAGGTCCATCGTCACCAGCCCCTGGTAGCGGCCGATGCCGTGCTCGCTGTGCACCACCGGATCGCCGATTTTCAGTTCGGCCAGGTCGCGCACCATCGAATCGACGGCGCTGGCCTGTTCCTGCTTGCGGCGTCCCGTGCGGCGCGCGGTGCCGGCGTAGAGCTCGGCCTCGGTCACGAAGGCCAGTTGCGCCTGCGGCAGCGCAAAGCCGCTCTGCAACGGCGCCACGGCGATCGAGAAATGCGCGTCACCGGCCAGGAAGGCCGTGAAGTCATCCACCGGCTGCGGACGCAGGCCGCTTTCGGCAAACAGCTGCATCAGCGTCTCGCGCCGGCCCGCGGAGTCCGCGCACATCAGCACGCGCGTGGCCTTGTCCAGCAGCAGCGCCTCCAGGTTGACCAGCGGGTCTTCGGCGCGGCGGTTGACCGACACATCGGGCAGCGCGCCCGAGAACGGCGGCTGGTCCGTGGTGGCATCGCGCTGGATCACCACGCGCGCCAGCGGCTTGGCGGCCACGAAGAACTGTTCCTCGGACAGGAACAGGTCCGATGGCGGCAGCAGCGGGCGCTCGCGGTCGTGCCGCATGAAGGTGTAGCGCTGCGTGGTATCGGCCCAGAAACGGCGGATGGCTTCGTCGATATTGCCCGCGAACGCCAGTTGCGTGCCGGCGGGCAGGTAGTCGAACAGCGTGGCGCTCTGCTCGAAGAACAGCGGCAGGTAGTATTCGATGCCGGCCGACGGCACGCCGTTGCCAATATCCTTGTAGATCGGCGATTTGGTCGGATCTCCCTCGAACACCTCGCGCCAGCGGCCCCGGAACGCGGTGCGTGCCGCGTCGTCGAGCGGGAACTCGCGGCCCGGCAGCAGGCGCACCTCCTTCACCGGGTACAGGCTGCGTTGCGTGTCCGGGTCGAACGCGCGGATGGTCTCGATTTCGTCGCCGAACAGGTCGATCCGGTAGGGCAGCGCCGAGCCCATCGGGTAGAGGTCGATCAGGCCGCCGCGCACGCTGTACTCGCCGGGGCGCATCACCGCGCTCACGTGCTCGTAGCCGGCCAGCGTGAACTGCGCGCGCAGGGCGTCTTCGTCCAGCCGCTCGCCCTGTTTGAAGAAGAACGTATAGGCGGCCAGGAAGGCGGGCGGCGCCAGCCGGTACAGCGCGGTGGAGGCGGGCACCAGCATCACGTCGCACTGGCCGCCCTGGATGTCGTGCAGCGTGGCCAGGCGCTCGGATACCAGGTCCTGGTGGGGCGAGAAACTGTCGTAGGGCAGCGTTTCCCAGTCCGGGAGCAGCCGCACGCGCACCTCCGGCGCAAACCAGGGGATCTCCTCGGCCAGGCGCTGGGCGTCCGTGGCGTTGGCGCAGACCACGGCGAGCATCGGCAGGCCGCCCTTGCCCATGTGCTGGCGCGCGTAGGCGGCCACCAGCAGCGCATCGGCGGAACCGGTCAGGCCGGTCACCGCGTGACGCATGCCGGGCTTGACCAGCGGCAGGTTGGCAAAGGGCAAGGCGGCTTGAATGTCAGGCATTGGCAGCTAGAGGAGTGGAAACGACGGCGCCCCGCCGGCAGCGCGGGCGGGGGAAAGTCGTCATGGCCCGGCCACAGATGGGGATCTCCGTGACCGCGAACAAGGGCCGTATTATAGAATGCGCACCGGCCCCCTTGCCGTTCGCCATATTCCTATCCAGCCCCTCGATCCCGTGTCAGCTCGCCGCTTTGCCCTGATTCCCTGTGCCGGTACCGGCAGCCGCGCCGGCGGCCATGTCGCCAAGCAATACCAGACCGTGGCCGGCCGGCCGATGATCTGGCACGCCCTGGCCGCGTTCTCCGCCTGCGAGCGCATCAGCGCCACCGCGCTGGTGCTGGCGCCGGACGACATGCCGCTGGAGTCGCGTTTCGGCGCCGGCACGTTCGCCGGGCTGCGCTTCGATACGGCCTTCGTGGGCGGCGATACGCGCCATGCCTCGGTGCTGGCCGGCCTGCATCACCTGGCCCAGCTGGGCGCCACGGACAGCGACTGGGTGCTGGTGCATGATGCCGCGCGCCCCGGCCTGACCCCGGCCATGATCGATACGCTGATCCGTGCCGTGGAAGCCGACGACGAGGCCGACGCGGCCATCGGCGGCATCCTGGCGGTGCCGGTGCCCGATACGCTCAAGCGTGCGGACGAGGCGGGCGGCAAGCCGGCCGATGCCGGCGCACGCATCGGCGGCACGGTGCCGCGCGAGGGGCTCTGGCAGGCGCAGACGCCGCAGATGTTCCGCGTGGGCGTGCTGCGCCAGGCGTTGCAGGACGCACTGGCGGCGGGCGCGGTGGTCACCGACGAGGCCAGCGCCATCGAGCGCCTGGGCCTGCATCCGCGCCTGGTCAATGGTTCGCTGCGCAATTTCAAGGTTACGTACCCCGAGGACTTCGCGCTGGCGAACATCCTGCTGGGTCCGGGCAACAACGCTGGCTGATTTCCAAGCCTATTCAGAGGAGTCGCATTGAATCCGTTCGATATCCGCATTGGCCAGGGCTACGATGTGCACGCCCTGGTACCGGGCCGCAAGCTGATCCTGGGTGGCGTGGACATTCCGCATGATCGTGGCCTGCTGGGCCATTCCGATGCCGACGCGCTGCTGCACGCCGTGACCGATGCGCTGTTCGGCGCGGCGGCGTTGGGCGATATCGGCCGGCATTTCCCCGATACGGACCCGAACTTCGCCGGCGCGGACAGCCGCGTGTTGTTGCGCGAGGCCGCCCGCCGCGTGCGCGAGGCGGGCTACGAGATTGGCAACGTCGACGCCACGGTCATCGCACAAAAGCCAAAACTGGCACCGCATATCGGCGGCATGGTGGCCAATCTGGCGGAAGATCTGGGATTGCCCGTCTCGCGTTGCAACGTGAAGGCCAAGACCAACGAGAAGCTGGGTTTCGAAGGGCGCGAGGAGGGCATCGTGGCGCAGGCCGCCGTGCTGGTCTACCGCAACGCCAGCGACGCGCAGGACTAAGGATTCCGCGACGTCTCGGCGCGCTTCAGGGCACGGGCGGGGAAGGGGCGGGAGCCTCTTCGGGAACGATCGTGTAGGTGTAGTCGTTCAGCCGCGCCATGGCACCGCTGCGCGCGCCGGCCTCGGTGCGTTTCTGGAAGCCCATCTGCTGGCACAGCCGGTTGGCGGAGTCCATTTCCGGCATCGTGCGGCACACCAGCGTGGGTGCGCCGATGTCGCGCGCGCGCTGGATGCAGATCTGCATGAGCCGATGGCCGAGCCCCAGGCCGCGTGCCTGCGGGCTGACCGAGAGCAGCCGCGCTTCGGGCTGCGTCAGCGTGACGGTGCTGCCGTCCAGCGCGGGCAGCGTGGCGCCGGGGTGGCAGAACAGCACGGCGCCGCTGATGCCATGGTCGGTCTCGGCGACCCACCACTCCATGTCGGGATTGTCCTTGGCGGCCAGCACCGACTGCATGCCGCGCTGGAACGAGGCGCGGCAGTCTTCCATGATCTCGAGTTCATACTGGCCATAGGCCTGCTGCGTGACCGCGGCGATATCGCCCCAGTCGTGCGCGGCCGCCAGGCGGAAGCGAAAGCGCGGGGAGGTGTGTGAAGGCAAGGTACTCATGGCATGGGGGATCCGTATCCTTGCGTGGATTGTAGGCCCTCCGATGCACAAATGCATGGCCAAAAGCCCGCGGCCCGGCAAGGGGGCGCGGGTTTCGTCATTCTGCGATGCTTACCCTGCGGCAATCACATTGGCGGCGGCGCCAATCACGGCGGCGATGCGGCCAACGTCGCGCAGTTGTTGCGCGCTCATGCCTTGCTCGGTCTTGAGCAACTGGTAGTGCGATTTCACGCAGAAATGGCACTTGCCGATGATGGACGCGGCCAGCGCGTACATCTCGAAGCGGCGCTTGTCCACGCCACCATGGGTAGCGTAGGCGTTCATGCGCAGGCCCGCCGGCTGGCTCGCCAGGTCCGGGTCCTCGGCCATCTCGACGTACGGATACCAGACATTGTTCATGCCCATCACCGCGGCAGCCGTCTGGGCGCCGGTCACTTCCTCGGGTGACAGCACGTTCGCATTGCGAATCACATCGACGATCACCTTGCTCTTGGCGGCGAACGCGGCGGCCAATGCCACGCCCACGGCGTCGCTGCCGTCCAGCGACGAGCGCGCAATGGTGCCATCCACGTTCAGGCGAATGTCCTTCGCATAGTCGGGAATGAGGTTCTTGATCGCACTGAGGAATTCCATTTATTTCTCCTATCGTCCAGGGCTCAAAAAACCCGCATCGCGCGGGTTTCGCCGCGGAAGGGCCTGAAACTTCGGCAGGCCGCTTCCGCGTGCGCCGGTCCGCCCGGGGGCGGTTGGCAGGTCAGGCAAATTACAGCGTGGCACCGCCCACGGCGCGGTTGCACGGGCACAGCTCGTCCGTCTGCAGGCCGTCCAGGATACGCAGGACTTCTTCCGGGTTGCGGCCGACGTTGAGGTTGTTCACCGACACGTGCTGGATCACGTTGTCCGGATCAACGATGAACGTGGCGCGCAGGGCCACGCCGGCGGCCTGGTCGCGCACGCCCAGCTGGTCCACCAGCGAGCCGGTCACGTCGGCGAATTGCCACTGGTTCAGCTTGTTCAGGTCCGTGTGTTCACGGCGCCATGCCAGCTTCACGAACTCGTTGTCGGTGGAGCCGCCCAGCACGATCGCGTCGCGATCGGCGAAGTCGCCGTTCAGCTTGGCGAAGGCAACGATTTCGGTCGGGCACACGAAGGTGAAGTCCTTCGGGTAGAAGTAAATGATCTTCCACTTGCCTTCGAACGATTTTTCGGTGATGTCTTCGAAGGCCGACTGGCCGTTCTCTTCATGGTTGTTGAAACCCGGCTTGACACCGACGACGTGGAAAGCTTCGATCTTGTCACCAACGGTCTTCATAGACTGCTCCTGGATACGGTTGAAGAGGAACGCTCGCGCTGCCAGCCAGGCCTTGAGGCCTGGGCTGCCGCGCAACGAACATGGATTATGCGTCATCCCCGGAGGCGGGGCTAATTGATATTCTCAAAGAGCCCGATAGCCAGGCTCGGGGAGTCGCGTGTCCGGCGGCGCGCGTGCCGATCGACGATGGTGGCGGCGCCATGTTGCGGCGCGATGTCAGCCGCCTCCGCCGCTCGCGCAGCCCTGCCGGAAGGGGGAGTCTACCCCAGCAGGGCCGCCGTGGCGTAGCTCAGGCCGTCCTGGCCGCCGGTTCGACGTAGGCGTGCTGCCGTCCGCCGCGGAAAATCACCAGCGTGGCGATAAGCCCGCACGCAGCGGCGAACATCAGCCACAGGCCGGGCGCGGCCTTGTTGCCGGTGCTGTGGATCAGGTAGGTCGAGATGGCCGGCGTGAAGCCGCCAAACAAGGCCGTGGCGAGGCTGTAGGCCAGCGAGAAGCCGGCAGTGCGCACCGCGGGCGGCATCACTTCGGTCAGCGTCACCACCATCGCGCCGTTGTAGCTGCCATACAGGAAAGACAGCCACAACTCGACCATCAGCAGGCGGCCGAAAGACGGCTCGGCCACCAGCCAGGACACTGCCGGATAGGCCGTGAGCAAGGTGAGGATGGTGAAGATCACCAGCAGGGGCTTGCGGCCCACGCGATCCGACAAGGCACCCATCAGCGGCAGCCAGATGAAGTTGGACAGCCCAACGCACATGGTGACGATCAGGTTGTCCACGTCGTCGAGCTTGAGCACGGTCTTGCCGAAGGTCGGCGTGTAGGCGGTGATCATGTAGAACGACACCGTGGTCATCACGACCATCATGCAGCCGGCGACGATGATGCGCCAGTTCTCAAGCATCGAGCGGTAGATCTCGCGGATGGCGGGGCGATGCTTGCGCGTCTTGAATTCCTCGGTTTCCTCCAGCGAGCGGCGGATCAGGAACAGGAAGGGCACGATCAGGCAGCCGATCAGGAACGGCACGCGCCAGCCCCATTCACCCATCTGCTCGGGCGACAGCATGGCATGCAGGACTACGCCGAGCAGGCCGGCAAAGATCACCGCCACCTGTTGGCTGGCCGACTGCCAGGCCACGTAGAAGCCCTTCTTGCCGGGCTTGGCGATCTCCGCGAGGTAGACCGACACGCCGCCCAGTTCCACCCCTGCGGAGAAGCCCTGCAGCAAGCGGCCCGCCAGCACCAGCAATGGCGCGGCCACGCCGATCGAGGCATAGCCCGGCACGCAGGCGATCAGCAAGGTGCCCAGCGCCATCAGGACCAGGGTCAGGATCAGCCCCTTGCGGCGGCCGTGATGGTCGATATACGCGCCGAGGATGATGGCGCCGAGCGGACGCATCAGGAAGCCCGCGCCGAAGGTCGCGAGCGAGAGCATCAGCGATGCGAACTCGTTGCCGCTGGGGAAGAACGTCTTGGCGATGGCGGCGGCATAAAAGCCGTACACCATGAAGTCGTACATTTCCAGGAAGTTGCCGCTGACGACGCGGAACACGGTGCGGAACCCGTGTTGCTGGGTGGGGGAGCTTGACATTTGGCTGTCTCTCGCAGATGCCGCCGGTTGGTTCCGGAGGCTTGATTTTGGTCGGCTGCCAGCCAGGATTCGGGATCAGCTATGCGGGGGACTGGCCTTGGCTGGGCTTGGGTTTGGGGGTGTCCTGCTGATGGCGGCAAGTTTGCGCCGGGGGGGCTGTCATTACGCTGTCAAATGGCTTTCAGTTTGATATCAAATGCTGTCGAAAGCCTGTCAGCGGAGCGAACGGTGGGGAGCGTGTTGGCGTTTGTGATTTAACGTCAACTGCAACTGCTTAACTTCAAAGTCGAAGGCTTAAAGTCAAAGGCAGTTTCACCCCCCCTGCGGGGGGCGACCTACTTTTTTGTCTTGCCAAAAAAGTAGGCAAAAAAGGCGCGCCGGATGGGGCGACACCCCCTCGGGATCCGGCGAAAAGAGCGGCCGGGACCCAAACTCGCATCGCC
>Ga0255338_1003105_pt1 | contig 21080 bp, 26 predicted proteins | sample MeOH1_35cm_T4_19_FD_203715 | JGI IMG/M metagenome (GOLD analysis project Ga0255338, IMG submission 203715) | Sandy soil microbial communities from University of British Columbia, Vancouver, Canada - MeOH1_35cm_T4_195 | ecosystem: Engineered > Artificial ecosystem > Sand microcosm > Unclassified ...
TTGTCCTTCAGCTCGACTTCCTTGGCCACGGACACGCCGTCCTTGGTCACGGTGGGGGCGCCGAAGGAGCGCTCGAGCACCACGTTGCGGCCCTTCGGGCCCAGGGTCACCTTGACCGCGTTGGCCAGGATGTTCACGCCTTCGACCATGCGGTGGCGCGCGTCAGCGCCGAAAACCACGTCTTTAGCAGCCATGTGTATTACTCCGGATATTCAGGTGGGATGAGGGATGGATCAGCGCTCGACGACCGCGAACAGGTCGTCTTCCTTCATGACCAGCAGCTCGTCGCCATCGACCTTGACGGTCTGGCCGCTGTACTTGCCGAACAGGACGCGGTCACCGACCTTCACGCTCATGGCGATCACATCGCCGTCTTCGTCCTTGCGGCCGGGGCCCACGGCCACGACTTCACCCTGGTCGGGCTTCTCGGCAGCGTTGTCCGGGATCACGATGCCCGAGGCGGTCTTGGTCTCGTTTTCCAGGCGCTTGACGATCACGCGATCGTTCAGGGGGCGAAGTTTCATTGCATCTCCTTCATCGGAAATTGGGGGGACATCAAAAAGCGCCAACGAAGTCAGCGCTCATTAACTCGCGTGGAGGAAGTGCAGCTCGACTGCTAGCACTCGACTCCAACGAGTGCTAATCATAAGGGAAGTCTTGCCAGTTTCAAGCGCGGCGCAGCGTAGGCGAGGCCCGACGGCTGTCAGCCGCGGGCTTTTCACGCTTTTGGCTTACCGGCTGTCGATTCTCGACCAGCTCTGAACTCTGCTCACCAAGTGAAGGGAGTGGCCTTACCTCACGGGCGCGGGAGGAGCAGGGGCGTCAGAATTCCCGCGGCGCCCAGGGCGGCGAGCGACCAGAGCGCGAGCCGTTGCCAGCGCAGGCCCGCACCCTCCGTTTCGCCACCGGTCCACAGCGAGGGCATGCCGTACAGTCGATAGTGCGCCGCAGCAAATGCAGCCGCCGCCACGGCGATGAGGATGGTGTGGTAGGGCGCCAATGCAGTGAACAATTGGGCGAGCCAGCGAACCTTGCAACCGAATACCGCCACCAGGCGCGGGCCTGCACAAGACGCCGCTGCCGCCAAGGCAGCAACGCCTCCGATAGCGAGGGTCAGGGTGCAAGCACGCGAGGGGGTCATGGTGGACCTGTTCTTGTTCTTCCGCTCCAGAGCTCAATGATAAGCGTTCTCAATCTGAATACTGCAAGTGAATGAAGCGAGAACTCCCCCAAGCGGCAGCAACACGCTTTCTTGACGCTTCGCGCCGACCGCGGCGGCCTTCCGCCGCGAGCTCCGGAAATCCTCTGCTGCAAGAGGCCGACTGAGGCTGAGGGCGGCAGGTCGGCTCCAGCAACTCAGGCCTCACGCGCCTGGACCCTCTCTGGCGCTGCACGGGGCGGCGAGTCCGCGCCTGGGCCAGTGAGGCAGACGACGTTCCAGGCCAGGAGGACAAGGGCGGGCAGCGGGCCCAGCCAACTCGCAGGGCCGTCCTGCAGGTCCATCGCAGTGGTGAACGCCAGTCCGCCTACCAGCAGGATGCCGACCATGTTCAGACCCAAGGCCAGGTCGCTCAGGAACGACGTGGCAGTCGTCCGGCGTGCGAGCCAGGCGCTGGCGAACGCCGCTGCCGGCACCCATGCCAGTACCGAGAGGTAGGTCCACTCCCAGGCATGCACCAGATACAGCGCCGCGCCGGCAGCGGCGGGCACGGCCAGCAGATTGACCAGCGCCTGCCGCTGGCCCATGGCCTGGATCTCCTGGGCTTGCCTCCTCAACGGCTCGAACCCGTCACTGATGGCGTTCTGCATGGTGTCCTCCCTTGGGAGCGCTCGGGCAGTCGTTTCCGCGTCCGGGGCACGCACCCCGGACCCGCCCCGCCCCCGGGCCGACTGCGGCTCCCGGGCTGCGGAGTCTTCCGTCAAGGCTGGAAGTCGATGCGGCTCGCCTCGATGTCGCCGGTGCCGCTGGCCGGGGCCGGAAGGCTGCCGCGCACCCGCACGTTGGCGCCGTTGGCCAGGTCGGCGGCGATGGTGCCATGGTCCTCGCGGGTGCTTCCCACCGTGTAGTGGAAGCTCAGGCCCCGCACGACGAAGGTTTGCGCGACCTTGTCGACGGCCGAAGCCGTGCCGCGCACGTCGATCAGCGCGTCCTCGTTCGCGTCCTCGAGCTTGATCGCGCTGGCGACCAGCACGCCATTGACCAGCCGGCCTTCGACTTCGACCTTTTGCCCGGGCGCGGGGACGGAGCCCGCGACCAGCCGGCTCGTGTCGATCGTCACGCCGCCGACCTGCAGCACGGAACCGCTCTGCACCAGGATGCCTTCGAGCTCTGCCTCGTCGCGGTCCTCGATGGCCGCACGCAGGTCGATCCGGGTGACCACCCACTGGCCGCTGGCATTCTGGGTGGTCGTGGTGCGCACGCGAACGAACAGGCCGTTGGCCAATCCGCCGGCGGGCAGCTGGCTCCCGGCGAAACTGAACGTGGCCGACCCGATCTGGAAGGTCGTCGCCGTGAGGTTGGCGATCGCGCCACGCACCCTGAACTCGTTCGCGTCGGCCTCGCGCTCGATCCGGGAGGCCGTGATGACGCCGGCAGCGTCCGCGAAGCCCGACACTTCGAGCACGTCGCCGACCGCGATGGCGGCGAAAGTCGTGCCCGCGCGCACGGTGGCGGCATTCAGCTTGACGGTCTGCCCGAACACCACCAGCGTGTCGGTGCCGGTTCTGGATTCCACCCGGCCCTTGATCTGGCTCTCCACGACGATGGCCGTGGCCGTCGCGCTCGGCAGGACATCGCCGCTGCCGGGCGTTATGGCGCCGGCCTGCACGCGCACGACCATGCCGATCTTCAGGTCGTCGGCCACCAGCGCGGCGCCGTCGTCGTCCGCCACGCGCGCCGCGTTGTCTTCGAAGCGCACGCCGTTGACGATGATGGAGCCGAAGCCGGTGATGCGGCCGGCGAAGAAGGAGCCGGTGCCGCCGGTGTCGACACCGGCGACGCCGCCGCCCGCCCCGCCGCCGCCGCCGCACGAAGGCAGGGCCATCACGCCCACGGCGGACAGCAGGCTGGCCAGGACGCGCCGCCGGGGCATGCGCGCAGGGGCTGGCGAGGTGGACTGATGGGACATGGCTACTCCTTGCGGGACGAGGAATGCTGGGGCGGGACGACCGCGGGGGCCGCGCCCGCGGTCGGCGCCATCGTGGCCGTGAAGGTGAACAGGCCGATGCGCACGCGCTGGCCAGCGGGGTGGCCGGCGGACTTGTCGGCGTCGATGAGCGCCTGCAGCGCCGGGGCGAGCGCGTGCAGCAGCGTCTGCCACTGATCGCTTACCAGCCTGCGCACCACATCGAGCGATTCGTTCGAGAGTTCGTCGGCGAACAGCGCCTGCTCGAAGTGGCGGCTGCCGTCGCTCAGCACGTTGGCGACGGCGGCGGACAGGTGGTCGCCCACGTTGGCCCCCAGGAAGGCCAGCATGCGCTCGAGGTCCGCGCGCGGCACGAACGCGCCGTTCACGATGTGGACACGGCCGTCGGCGTCGTCCACGTGCGCGAGCCCGAGGCGGCACAGTTCCTCCAGCAGGGTGCGTGGATGCACGTCCCGAGTGACCGAATGCGCCAGGCTTTCGAAGCTCGGCGCCGGGCCTTGGGCGGGCAGCGGCAGGGGGGCACCGCCGGCGTCGGCGAAGTCCGGATCCGTCAGCCAGCGCGTGAACGCCTGCGTCGCCGGCGAAGGCCGTGCCGCCGCCTCGCCACCCTTGCGCTGCATCAGACGGGTGACCTCGCGCCGGTTCAGGCCGGTGGTGGTGCTGACCCGGCTGACCGCCCGGTGCGGCAGCACGCCCGGGTGCGCTGCGCGCGCGGCATCCACGAACCCCTGCTTGAGCATCTCCGCCACCTCGTTGTAGGGCAGGCCGCGAGCGACGGCCAGTTGTGCGAGCGGGCGCAGCACGGCACGGCAGGCCTCCAGCAGCGCTCCCCGCTCCGGCGGCGAGCGCACGTCCGACGCAATTTCGCTTGCGTTGCCGGGATCGGGGTGTGAATCGCGGGAGTCCATTCGCGGTGCATGAAGCTGTGGGAACTGTAAATGGGCGAATCGCACAGTCAAGAAGAAAATGTGCAATTTGCACATGAATTGACGAACGGTTCCCGCACACCGAGACCGATGCGGACCTGCGCGCCGTCTACCGCCACCTGCGGTCGCTCCACTCCGGCCGCTGCGCCAGGCAGCAATTCCGGTTCACGGGGTCCGCGCGAAATGGCGCCTGATCCTGGGCACGTGCGCCGGCGTGCCGCAAGAGTTCCAGGTACGCTTGCGCGCCACGACACGGAGTTCGGCCGATATCGGCGGTAACCTTTCGACAGGGCGCAACGAATGGACTGGCAGCAACAGGCGAATGCCACGGAACAGCGGCTGCGCACGCAGTTGCTGGCCGGGCTCGCCGGCGACGCCGCCGCTTACCAGCAGTTCCTGGGCAGCCTCGCGACCCACCTGCGCGCGTTCTTCCGCAGGCGCCTGTTCCAGTTGCCAGACGAGGTGGAAGACTTGGTGCAGGAAACCCTGCTTGCGATCCATGGCCATCGCCATACCTACCGGCCCCAGCAGCCACTCACGGCCTGGGTTCACACCATCGCCCGCTACAAGCTGGTCGACCTGCTGCGCGCGCACTCGCGGCGCGAGGCGCTGAACGATCCTCTGGAGGAGGAGGCACTTGAAGTGTTCGCCGCCACCGATGCGCAGGCGCTGGAGGCCAGGCGCGACGTGGAGGTCTTGCTCAATGCGCTGCCGCAACGACAGCGCGCGGCAGTCCGGATGCTGAAGGTGGACGGCGCCTCCGTGGCGGAGACGGCCGCCGCCCTGGGCATGTCCGAGTCGGCGGTCAAGGTGAGCGTGCATCGAAGCTTGAAGGCGCTCGCCGCCCGGTTCAGGAGCAACGGATGAAGACGGACGACCTCGTCGCGCTGCTGGCCCGGTCCGCGGGGCCCGTCGACTCCGCGGCCAGCAGCCGCCAGTTTGCGCGGACGCTGGCCAGCGGCGCGCTGCTGTCGCTCGTGGCCGTGCTGCTGTTCCTTGGCCCCAGGCCGGACTGGCGCAGCGCCATGGACGTGCCGATGTTCTGGATCAAGCTCGGCTTCCCGGCAGCAACGGCGGCAGCAGCGTTCATCGTGCTTCGGCGTCTCGCCTATCCCGGCATGAAGGTGGGCTGGACGATGTTCGGTCCGCTCGTCCCGGTGGCCATCGTCTGGGCCATGGCCGCGACGGTCCTGCTGGCGGCCCGGCCGGCGGACCGCCTTCCCCTGATCCTGGGATCCTCCTCTTGGCAATGTCCCTCCTTCATCGCCGCCTTGTCGCTGCCTGCTTTCCTGCTGGCGTTGCGCGGCCTGCGACGGCTCGCGCCCACGCGCCTGGCACTCACCGGCGCCGTGGCCGGGCTGTTCGCGGGCGGGGCCGCGGCATTTGCCTACGCGCTGTACTGCATCGAGATGCAGGCGCCGTTCCTGGGCGTCTGGTACGTCCTGGGTATGTCGATACCGGCCGCCGCCGGCGCACTCCTCGGTCGCAGGCTCCTGCACTGGTAGCCCGGCACTTGCCGCGCCGGCAGAAATTTTCGCGCCGCCTGTAACCGCCGCAAGCCTCGCAGCGAATGACGGTCACGGACTCAATAGTGAGTCCGTCCACATCGAGAGGTGACACGATGGATCGTCGAGTGATGGCCAGTTCCGCCCTTTCCGCAGCCCTGGGGCTCGTCATGGCCTGCGCCGGCCTGCCCGCGCAGGCACAGCAGATGGACATGGGCAAGATGCCGCAGGTGGTGAAGGACAACATGGCGCGCATGCAGGCCAGCAAGCTGGAGAAGTGCTACGGGATCAACGCCGTGGCCAGGAACGATTGCGCCGAGGGCGCCCATTCCTGTGCGGGCCAGGCCACCAAGGCGCGCGACTCCAAGTCGTTCGTGCTGCTGCCTGCCGGCGACTGCGGCAAGATCGCCGGCGGCAGCCTGAAGGCGAGCTGAAGAGGGCGGACATGCCCGGCCCCGACCGCAGCGTGCCTGCCGGCGCGGGCGTCGGGCTGCGTTTCCAGCACCACGAGGTCCTGCTGGAAACGCGGCCCGCCGTCGCCTGGCTGGAAGTGCACACGGAAAACTACCTGGGCGCAGGGCCCTCGGCGGCCACGCTGGAACGCGTGCGGCGGGACTACCCGCTGTCGCTGCACGGTGTCGGCCTGTCGCTGGGCAGTGCATCGGGGCTGGATCTGCAGCACCTGCGCCGCGTGCGCGAGGCGGTGCGCCGCTTCGAGCCCGGGCTCGTCTCGGAGCACCTGTCCTGGTGCAGCGTGGACGGCGCCTGGATGCCCGACCTCCTGCCGCTGCCCATGACCGAGGAGGCGCTCGATTGCGTCTGCCGCCACGTGGAGCAGGTGCAGCAGGTGCTGGGGCGCCAGATCCTGCTGGAGAACCCTTCGAGCTACCTGCGCTACGCCCATTCGACCATCCCCGAATGGGAGTTCCTGGCCAGCGTCGCCGCGCGCGCGGGCTGCGCCATCCTGTGCGACGTGAACAACATCGTGGTCAGCGCCGCGAATCACGGCTGGGATGCCACCGCGTATCTGGAGGCGCTGCCCGCGGCGAGGGTGAAGGAAATCCATCTCGCCGGCCACAGCGTCATGCCCCTGCCCGACGGCGCAAGCTTCCGCATCGACGACCACGGCTCGCGCGTCGGCGAGGAAACCTGGCGCCTGTATGCGATCGCCCTGGAGCGCTTCGGCCCCGTGCCCACGCTCGTGGAATGGGACACCGACGTTCCGGCCCTCGACGTGCTGCTCGCCGAAGCCGCCAGGGCGTCGCATCTCCTGAAGGAGCTCTTCCATGCCCAGCCTGCTTGAAGTGCAACGTGGCGTCCGCGATGCGCTCCTCGGCGGCGCGGGCGTGCCGGCCTGGATCGTCGGCGGCGAGCGGGCCGCTGCGCAGCGCCTGGACGTGTACCGCAATACCGTCACGGCAACGCTCGTGCGTGCCTTGCGGCTCGCGTTTCCGACCGTGGAGCGCCTGGTCGGCGCCGAGTTCTTCAACGTCGCCGCGCAGGTCTTCGCGCTCGGGCACCCGCCGGCCAAGGCGGACCTGAATGACTACGGCGCCGCATTTGCGTCATTCCTGCAGGACTACCCGTCCTGCGCGGGACTGCCGTACCTGCCGGACATCGCCCGCCTGGATCGAGCGGTGACGCGGGCGCTGCATGCCGACGATGCCGCCCCGATGGATCTCCAGGCGTTGGCAGGCGTCGCTCCTGCGTACGCCAGCACGCTTCACTTCGAGTTCCACCCTGCGGTCAGCCTGCTGCAGTCGGACTTTCCCGTCGATGCGATCTGGGCGGCCGTCCTGCAGCAGGACGACACGGCGATGGCCGCCATCGATCTTCACGACGGCCCGGCCTGCCTGCTGATCGAACGGGTGGCCGGCAAGCCGGTCGTGCACCGGATGCCGCCCGCGCACTGGGCGTGGACGGCCGCCCTCGCGCAGGGCCATGCCCTTGGCGACCTGATCGCCGACGCCGCTGCCGATGAAGTCGCGGCCGTACTGGCGCAGCACCTGCTGGCGGGCCGGCTGATCGCCTTCCAGGCTGATGCCTTCGAGGAGATTGTCGAATGAAGCACCTTCTGATCCGGATCCGCTCCCTGCTGGAGGGCGTTCCTTATGCGGCGCTGGCGCTGGCGCTGCGCTCCGCCATCGCCACCGTCTTCTGGAATTCCGCGCTGACCAAGCTGGCGAACTGGGAGGCCGCCGTCACGCTGTTCGTCGAGGAATACCGGGTGCCGGTGCTGCCGCCGGAGCTGGCTGCCACCATGGCCGCGAGCATCGAGCTGGTCACGCCGGTGCTCCTGGTGCTGGGGCTGTTCACGCGGCCGGCAGCCCTCGTGCTGCTCGGGATGACGACGGTGATCGAGGTGTTCGTGTATCCCCAGGCGTGGCCGACGCACCTGCAGTGGGCGGCCATGCTGCTGGTGCTCCTGTGCCGGGGGGCAGGGCGCTGGTCGCTTGACGCTGTGTTGTGGCGGCGCCTGCAGCAAGGAGGCGCGGTGGGTGACCCGCTGCTTCGCGACGCCCGGGCATCGCATGACACGGGCACCCTCTAGGCGTGGCGGTCCGCCTGCGCGCTCGGAAGCGCCTCGTCAACTCCGTCAACCAGGCCGGGCGCTCAGCGCGCCGGTTGCGACGGCAGCCAGCTGTCCGCGCTGCGGCTCAAGGCAGGGTGGCCGGATCGGCCTGCAGCGCCGCCGCCTCGTGCAGGCGGCCCTGCAGCACGGGCAGGTATTGGCGCGCAAGGGCCCGCAAGGCCTGGTCCGCGCCCGCCTTGTCCGCCTCCTGCTCCAGCACCGCGATCAGCTGCTGCAGCAGCTCGCCGGCGTGCTGGCCCAGGCCGCGGTCGAACGTGGCGGCGGACAGCTGCTTCAGCTTGCCCAGCTCCTTGCGTTCCGCCCGGCTCGGGCGGGACGCCAGCGGTACCTGGTTCAGCAGGCTCAGCAGCGAGAGTTCGCGCAGCATCGCGGAGCTCTCCTGCACGAGCGCCTGGCCGAAGCGGCGGGTGGCGATGTCCGCGCCACGGGCCTGCGCGAGCTTGCCTGTGGCAATGAGGGCCTGGCCGAGCGCGGCGCCCTTGCGCATGAACCTCCACTCCGCGTGGCTGGCACGGGCGCCGGGCCGGTGCGCAACCTGCAGCACCGGCGCAGCGGGGCCCGATGCCGCCCCGGCGGCAAGCGCGGGCGGCGCCCCTGCCATCGAGAGCACGCCAATCGCCAGCAGATGCATCTTCGCCAGGCCGGGATGCATCCGCAGTCCTTTCATCGCGGTGCTCCAGCCTCCGTTGCCGGGACCAGCTGGGCGCGCAGCGCGCGCAACTGCTGCTTCAGGCGCTGGCGCTGCTCGGCGCCGACGCGCAGCAGCATCTTCTGCCCCGCCGTGAGCGACTGCAGCTCCGGATCCGCGAACGCGTAGTGCGTCCACGGCCGCACGGGCGCGAACGGGCCCTTCACTTCGGTGAACACGACCTCGGGCGAGCGCTGTGGCTCCGGCGTGGCCAGCAGCAGGTCGATCACCTCGATCAGGCGGTCGTTGAACTCCAGCCCGCCGAAGCCGAGATCGCGATACGCCTGCTGCAGCACGGGATACATGCGGCGGTACAGGTCGGCCGCCCGGGCCGCATCGACCGAGGTGGCGAAGTCCACCAGCGGCGCATAGCGTGCACTGTTGGCGGCGGCGATGCGGCGCTCGTCGGCCTGGCCCTCGACCGCGAATGCGCCGGGCGTGGGGAAGACCGGCCACGCCGCCACCGGGGCATGCTCGCGCCCCAGGCCATCGACCGTGGCGACGAAGCGGCGCGGGAAATCCGCCGTCTGCAGGAAGCGCAGGACGGCCGCGCGGCCGAGCGCATCGGCCAGCGCCGCCTCCACGTCGCGGGCGAGCAGCGCAGAGGCGGCCGGCGTATCCGGCACCGGCGCACGAAGGATGGGCGGAGTTTGTGCAGCGGCCGCTGCGTCCGCGGCGGGCCCATCCGGCACCGGCGCCGACGCGGCGGCCGTATCGGTCTGCGGCCCCGTCAGGTCGGGCAGCAGGAGCCAGACCACGGCGGACACGATGACGAGCACCGCCAGCGCCACGGACACGGAGAATTCCTTGCGCCGCGGGCGCGGCTGCGCGCGCTGCTCCTGCGCAGGAAAGAAGGACGGTTCACGCTGGGTTTCGAGCACCCATGCATGCTGCGCCGGCCGTGGCCGTCCGGCAAGGGAAACGCTGCCTGGGGATCAGGTCCCCCCGTAAGGATGAACCCGATCCCGCGCCGCGGTGTTCAGGGGAAGGCCGGGATGTCCGGCTCGGTTCCTTCGAGCTTGGCCTCGGGATGCATCTGGCGCAGCCGCTCCTCGATCTGCTCGACGCGCCACATGGGGACGTCGACCATCATGAGGATCCTGCCGTTCTCGATCTCCTGGGCGAAGCGCTGCAGCCGCTTGCTGGGAATCGAGATCCCGATCATGGTCGAGGTCCAGAGCCCGAACAGCGCGCCGGCCACGGCCAGGATCGCGGCCAGCCCCCACTGCGGCTCGTCGCCCACGATCGGGTAGTACACCGCCGCGAGCGCGCCGAGCAGGGCGCCGATGCCGGCGCCGACGATCAGGCCCATCTCGCCGGCCCGCACCACGTCGGACGTCTGCAGCACCGTGGCGGCATTCAGGCCCGACATGTCGACATCCTCGCGCGCCACGAAGTGGATGCGGCGCGCCTCGATGCGCGCCACCAGGAGGTCGTCCATCGCGGCCCAGGCACTCGGCAGGTCGGGCAGCAACCAGTAGATGCGGCTATGCATGCTTGCCTCCTTGGGGCGACGGCCCCACAGTCCAAAGCGAAGGGGAAGCCCGTCCTCAATGGGCCGCCGGCTTTTCGGCCGGTGGCGGTGGCGGGGCGAAGAAGGTCTCGCGCGCGGAGAAGGTGTAGCCGGCCTCCAGCACGCCGATGCCGATCAGCGTCACCAGCAGCAGGGGCGGCACGATGATCGCGTAGAGCAGCGCGAGCCGCTCCCACACCATGTGCATGAACACCGCCACGATCAGGCCGGCCTTCAGCAGCATGAACACGATGATCAGCGTCCAGCGCAGCATGCCCTGGAAGTGGAAGTAGTCGACCAGGTAGGACGCGGTGCTCAGCACGAACAGCAGGCCCCAGATCTTGAAGTAGATCCCCAGCGGGTGCTGCTGGTGGCCCTTGGTCGTCGCGGCGGGGGGCTCTTCCCGGCTGGGCGGCAAGGCATCCAGGTGTTCGGCGTATTCCATGGCTCACCCCTTACCAGAGATAGAAGAACGCGAAGATGAAGACCCACACCAGGTCCACGAAGTGCCAGTACAGGCCCATGATCTCGACGATCTCGTAGTTGCCCTTGCGGCCGGTCAGGAAGCCGGGGCGCTGGTGGTCGAGGTCGCCGCGGCGCACCTTGGTCGCCACGATCGACAGGAAGATCACGCCGATCGTGACGTGCGTGCCGTGGAAGCCGGTGATCATGAAGAAGCAGGCGCCGAACTGGTGCGCCCCCCACGGGTTGCCCCAGGGCCGCACGCCTTCCATGATCAGCTTGGTCCATTCGAAGGCCTGCATGCCGACGAAGGTGGCGCCCAGCGCCGCGGTGGCCAGCAGCAGCCAGAAGGTGGTTTCCCGGTCGCGCCGGTAGCCGAAGTTCACCGCCAGCGCCATGGTGCCGCTGCTGCTGATCAGAACGAAGGTCATGATCGCGATCAGCAGCAGCGGAACGCTCTGCCCGAACACCTGCAGGCCGAACACCTCGCTCGGGTTCGGCCATGGCACCGTGGTGGATGAACGCACCGTCATGTACGAGATCAGGAAGGTGCCGAAGATGAAGGTGTCGCTCAGCAGGAAGATCCACATCATCGGCTTGCCCCAGGGCACGTCCTTGAAGACGCGCTGGTCCGAGGACACGTCCTTCACCACGCTGTCCCACCCGCCGGCGGCGGCGGGCAGCAACTGCGTGGTGTCGAGGTCGATCGGCAGGTGGGTGGTGGTCATGAAGTGCGCCTCCTCGAGGGCAGGGGGACGGGATGCTCAGAAGCTCGCGGCCGACGAGCAGATCGCGAGTCCGAGGTCGTTCGACACCAGCAGTGCGTACAGCACCGCCCAGACGCCCAGCAGGTAGTGCCAGTAGGTGGCGCACAGCTCCACCCCGAGCCGGACGGCACCCGGCTCCGAGCCGCGCCAGGCCCGCAGGCCGGCCCGCGCCCACGCCACCAGCCCGCCCAGCACGTGCACCCCGTGCACGGCGGTCAGCAGATAGAAGAAGGCGGTGGCCGCGCTCGCGGTGACGAAGTAGCCGGCCGCATGCAGCTGCCGCCAGACCACCAGCTGCCCGGCGAGGAAGGCCAGCGTCAGCAGCCCGCTGGCGGCGAGCCCGCGGCGCACGCGCGCGGCCTCCGCGCGCCGCGCCGCATGCACCGTCCACTGCATCGCCAGGCTGGCGCCGACCAGCACGGCGGTGTTCACCATCAGCAGCGGCGGGTTGGGCAGCGGCGTCCAGTCCTGGAAGCTCAGGCGCATGGCGTAGGCGCTGATGAACAGGGCGAACAGGGAACTTGCCACGCCCAGGAACACCCACAACGCCGTCTTCGCGGGCGTCGACGCGACCGCGCCCGCGTCGACGGCGGGAATCGCGGCCTGCGCCTCCCAGGGCTGCACGTTGATCGTCTGGCGGAACAGCCAGATCACGATCGCGCCCATCAGCGCCGACAGCAGCACCATGCCGATGGTCATGGCATCAGCCCTCCGTGGCCGCTGGCGCCTTGGTCCAGGCTTCGGCGGCCACCTGCGAGGGCGGCACGTTCTGCGGGATGAAGTCGGTGTCCAGCCCCGGCACGCCGTAGTCGTAGGGCCAGCGGTACACGGCCGGCAGTTCCTTGCCGAAGTTGCCGTGCCTGGGCGGCGTGTGCGGCGTCTGCCATTCCAGCGTGGTGGCGTTCCAGGGATTGGGCCCGGCGGGCCGGCCGCGGAAGTAGCTGACGGCGAGGTTGTAGAGGAACACGATCTGCGCCGCGCCGACCACGAAGGCGGCCAGCGAGATCGCCACGTTCAGCGACTGCGCCGACTCGGGGATGAAGTTGGTGCCCGAGATGGCGTAGTAGCGCCGCGGCACACCCATGAACCCGAGGTAGTGCATCGGGTAGTAGATCGCGTAGCTGCCGACGAAGGTGATCCAGAAGTGGATCTTGCCCAGCGTGTCGTCCAGCATGCGGCCGGTGATCTTGGGGTACCAGTGGTAGATGGCGCCGAACACCACCATGATCGGCGCGATCGCCATCACCATGTGGAAGTGCGCGACGACGAACATCGTGTCCGACAGCGGCAGGTCGACCACCACGTTGCCCAGGAACAGGCCGGTCAGGCCGCCGTTGACGAAGGTGAAGATGAAGCCGATGGCGAACAGCATCGGCACCGTGAAGTGGATGTTGCCGCGCCACAGCGTCAGCACCCAGTTGTAGACCTTCAGCGCGGTGGGAATCGCGATCAGCAGCGTGGTGGTGGCGAAGAAGAAGCCGAAGTACGGGTTCATCCCGCTCACGTACATGTGGTGCGCCCAGACGACGAAGCTCAAGCCGCCGATCACCAGGATGGCCCACACCATCATCCGGTAGCCGAAGATGTTCTTGCGCGCGTGCGTGCTGATCAGGTCGGACACGATGCCGAACGCCGGCAGCGCCACGATGTACACCTCGGGATGGCCGAAGAACCAGAACAGGTGCTGGAACAGCAGCGGGTTGCCGCCCGAGTAGGGCAGCTGCTGGCCCTTGGAGACGAGTGCCGGCATGAAGAAGCTGGTGCCCAGCGTGAGGTCCAGGATCATCATGATGCAGCTGACGAACAGGGCGGGAAACGCCAGCAGCGCGAGCACCGTCGCCATGAAGATGCCCCAGATGGTGAGCGGCAGCCGCATCATCGTCATGCCGCGCGTGCGCGCCTGCAGCACTGTCACCACGTAGTTCAGGCCGCCCATCGTGAAGCCGATGATGAAGACCGAGAGCGACACCAGCATCAGGATGATGCCGCCGTGGGCGCCCGGCGTGCCGTCCAGGATCGCCTGCGGCGGATAGAGCGTCCAGCCCGCGCCGGTGGCCCCGCCCGGCACGAAGAAGCTCGCCACCAGCAGCAGCACGGCCAGCAGGTAGACCCAGAAGCTGAGCATGTTCACGTAGGGGAACACCATGTCGCGCGCCCCCACCATCAGCGGGATCAGGTAGTTGCCGAAGCCGCCCAGGAACAGCGCGGTGAGCAGGTAGATCACCATGATCATCCCGTGCATGCTCACGAACTGCAGGTAGTTGCTCGGGTCGATGAAGGCGAAGCGGCTCGGGAACGCGAGCTGCAGCCGCATCACCCACGACAGGACCAGCGCCACCAGCCCGATGCCGATCGCGGTGAAGGCGTACTGGATCGCGATCACCTTCGCATCCTGGCTCCAGACGTACTTGCCGATGAAGCTGTGGGGGTGGTAGAGCTCGACCTCCGCGACTTCGGCCGGCGGCGCGAATTCGGTTTCGTCGTGGTAGACGTGGGACGACATCGAGGCCTCCTCGGGCGGGGATTCAGCGCTTGTTGATGTAGGCGATGACGTCGCCGATGGCCGCGTCGTCGGCCAGCATCGCGGCGATCAGCGCCATCTGGGCACCGTTCGGGTCCTGCGGGTGCGCGCCGCGCACGCCTTCCCGGAAGTTCTTCAGCTGCCGGGCCAGGTACCAGTCGCTCATGCCCTTGAGGCGCGGCGCATTCGTCGCGGCGATGCCCTGGCCCTGGGCGCCGTGGCAGGCCGCGCAGGTGGCGTAGCGCCGCTCGCCGCCCTTGACATTGCCGGAGATGGTGGCTGCGGCCGGCGTGTCCGGCAGGCTCGCGACGTAGGCCGCGACGTTGGCGACGGCGGCGTCGTCGGCCAGGGTGGCGGCCATGGGCGCCATCATCCGGCCGAAGGTGTCCTTCTCGTGGGCGCCGCGGATGCCCTGCTTGAACTGCCGCAGTTGCCTCTCGAGGTACCACACCGGCTGGCCGCTCAATTTCGGCGCATTCAGCGCGACGTTGCCCTCGCCCTGCGCCCCGTGGCAGCCCGCGCAGACGGCATAGAGCGGCTGGCCGGCCCCAGCGTTGCCGGCCACGCGCGCGCTGGCCTGCTCGAAGGTCGGCTGCGCCGCCACCCAGGCCCGGAAGGCGTTGTCGTCTTCCACCACGACGCGCCCGCGCATCGCGTAGTGCGCGATGCCGCACAGCTCCTGGCACAGCAGGTCGTAGCTGCCGGTCCTGGTGGGCGTGAACCACACGCGCGTCACCAGCCCCGGCACCAGGTCCATCTTAACCCGCACCTGGGTGACTGTGAAGTTGTGCAGCACGTCCTTGGAGCGCAGCAGCAGCTTCACCGGCCGGTTCACCGGCAGGTGCAACTCGGGGCTGGCCACCAGCACGTCGTCGCGCCCGTTCGGGTCGCTCGGATTCATGCCGAAGGGGTCGGCGTCGGTGACGTAGCGCGCGTCCACGGTGCCCAGCTTGCCGTCCTGCCCGGGCAGGCGGTAGCTCCAGTTCCACTGCTGGGCGACCACTTCCACCACGTCGGCTTCCGGCGGCGGATTCACGAACCGGGCCCACACCACCAGGCCCGGCGCCAGCATGGCCGCCACGCCCAGCGTGGTGACGACCATCAGCCGCCATTCGAGCTTCTTGTTCTCCGGCTCGTAGGTGGCGCGGCCGTCCTTGCGGTAGCGGTAGCGCCAGACGGCCCAGGCCGTGAAGCCGCTGACGGCCAGGAACACGACGCCGGTCACCCAGAAGGTGATCGAGATCGTGGTGTCGATGGCCCCCCAGTTGGAGGCGATCGGGGTGAAGTACCAGGGGCTCAGGAAGTGGAACAGCACCGAGCCCAGGGCCAGCACGACCAGGGCGATGGCGATGGCCATGCTAGCGCCCCGCGAGCCGGTTGAGCCTCCAGTACAGCAGGCCGGTCACGGCCCCGAACACCACGTGCGCGGTCAGCGTCGGGCCGCCCACCAGCTCGGCGAGCCAGGGCAGGAAGGCGACCACCACGAAGTGGAAGTTGAAAAGGTAGAGCAGGATCCCGAGCGCGGCGCCCGCCGATGCGGCGTGGACCGGCGTGTCGTCGAGATCGAGCTGCGCGAGGATCCAGCCCGCGACCAGGCCGAACAGGCTGCCCATCACGTAATGGACGGCCAGTGCGACGGCCACCACCCCGGCGTTGAAGCCGTAGCCGGTGGTGCGCAAGGCGTCCACCCCGATGAACACCGGCGCGATCATGTGCGCCGTTCGCCAGGGACCTCCAGGGTTGAAGATGGCGGACCAGATCAGGTCCAGCACCATCAGCAAGGCGCCGGCGGCGAACCCTGCGACCGCAGCGGCGGTCCAGTCCGTCGCGCGCGACTTCCAGCTACGCAGGCCAAGGAGAGCGTCCATGGTGACCCCCGTTGCGTGAAAGCGCGATCCACGGCGGGGGCGGCTGCCCGGTCGTGTTTGCGACCGGCACGGGCTGAACCGGATTCAGCCGACGGGGTGCCGCCATGGAAAGCGCGGGCCCCCCGTGAGCCGAGGGGTATGACTTTTTTGTACACCTGTTCGCGCAGCGGCGCAAGCGTGTCGATGCGGCCCGCGCCGAGGCAGGGTCTTCCGCGGGCACTCAAGGAAACTCCGGGCCGCTGGAAGTTTCCTTGCGCCCCCTCGGGGGCCGGGCGCCGCGCAGCGGCGAGCCTGCGGGCTCAGATCCCGCCGGCCACGCGCCCGAGGATCGGAAACAGCTTGCCCAGGCCTTCGGCCATCACCTCCACCGCCAGCGCGGCGAGGATCAGGCCCATCAGGCGCGTGAGCACGTTGATGCCGGTGCGGCCCAACACGCGCGCGATCGGCTCGGCCAGCGCGAAGCACACTGCCGTCACGAGCCCGATCACGACGCCGTAGCCGACCAGGATCGACAGGTCCAGCGCGGTGCGCGCGCGCTCGGCGTAGATCACCACCGTGGACATCGTCGCCGGACCCGTCAGCAGCGGGATCGTGAGCGGCACCACGGCGATGCTGTTGCCCATGGCCGCCTTCTCGGCGCCCGCTTCCAGCTCGTTGCTCGCCGGCTTGGCCTCGGCCGGCTTGGCGCTGAGCATGTTCAGCGAGCTCATGAGCAGCAGCATGCCGCCGCCCACCTGGAAGCTCGCCAGCGAGATGCCGAAGAACTCGAGGATGCGGATGCCGAGCAGGGCGCTCGCCGCGATCACCATGAACGCGCTGATCGCCGACACCACCACCGTGTGGCGGCGCTGCGCCGCCGACAGCCCCTGCGTGTAGTAGATGAAGAAGGGGATGATGGCCGGCGGATTGACGATCGCCAGCAGCGTGATGAGCGGCTTGAATTCCATTCAGGCGCCTGCCCGTTGCGCGTCGATGCGCGCCAGCTCCTGCGGTGTGGCCGGCGCGCGGCGGCCGAAGAAGCCGTAGCCCTCCATCTCCATCACCTTGTCGCCGTGCTGGTTGAACAGCTCCCAGCGCGCGCGCACCATGCCCGTGTCGGGCCGCTTGCGCAGCGCCCGCGACTCCACGATCGTGTGCCGCAGCGACAGCACGTCGCCCGGGTACACGGGCTTGAGCCACTTCAGGCTTTCCAGCCCCGGCGAGCCCTTGCTGTCGGTGTGCCGCAGCAGGTTGTCCACCGTCAGGCGCATCGCCAGCCCGCAGGTCTGCCAGCCGCTTGCCGCCAGCGCACCGAACATCGAGCGCTGCCCCGCCTCCTCGTCGAGGTGGAAGGGCTGCGGGTCGTACTTCGCCGCGAACTCCTTGATCTCCTCCTTGGTCACCGAGGTCGTGCCCAGCTCGCGCACGCTGCCGGGCACCATGTCCTCCCACCAGATCGTCACCGCCATCAACGACCTCCCGAGACTTCGACCAGCGACATCGTCGTGTAGCTGGCCTCGCGCGAGAGCAGCCAGACGATGGTGTGCGCCACTTCCTCGGCGCTGCCGCCGCGCTGCATCGGCACCTGGTGCTGCAGCTCGCGCACCCGGTTCGGCAGCCCGCCGGAAGCGTGGATGTCGGTCTCGATCAGCCCCGGCCGCACGGCGTTGACGCGGATGCCTTCGGCCGCGACCTCCTTGGCCAGGCCGATGGTGAACGCGTCGATCGCGCCCTTGGCCGCGGCGTAGTCCACGTACTGGCCCGGCGCGCCCAGGCGCGAGGCGGCGCTGGAGACGTTGACGATCGCCCCGCCGCCGCCGCCATGGCGTGTGCTCATGCGCTTGATGGCCTCGCGTGCGCAGAGGAAGCTGCCGATCACGTTGATGTCGAACATGCGCTTGACGCGCGCGAGGCTCATTTCGTCCACGCGCTGCGGCCGGTCGACCACCCCGGCGTTGTTGACGAGGGCCGTGAGCCGCCCCAGCTTCGCGTCCACCTGCGCGAACAGCGCGAGCACCTGCTGCTCCTCGGCCACGTCGGCCTGGATCGCGAGCGCCGTGCCGCCCGCTGCGCGGATGGCGGCCACGACCTCCTGCGCCGCGGCTTCGTTGCGGGTGTAGTTGACGGCCACCTTGTAGCCCTGGCGCGCGGCCAGGACGGCCGTCGCCGCGCCGATGCCGCGGCTGCCGCCGGTGACCAACAGCACTTCGTCCATTCTTCGTCTCCACTGCCGCGCAGAAGTCGCGCGTGCCGCCATTACATCAAAAGCCCGTCGGTTGACGCGGCCGAGCGGCTGAGGGAAGCTCGCGCCTTCCCGAAATCCGACAACCCCACAGGAGACGAGCCATGGGCCAGTTCACCGAGATCAAGGCCGCCGACGGCCAGACCATCCCCGCCTACGTGGCGCAGCCCGAGGGGCAGGCCAAGGGCGGCATCGTGGTGATCCAGGAGATCTTCGGCGTGAACTCGCACATCCGCAGCGTGGCGGACGGATATGCGCAGCAGGGCTGGCTGGCCATCGCGCCGGCGACCTTCCACCGCGTGAAGCCGGACGTGGATCTGGGCTACGAGCAGGACGACATGACGCAGGGCATGGCGCTGAAGAACGCCGTCGAGAAGCTGCCCGCGCCGGGCGTGATGCAGGACATCCAGGCCGCGATCCAGTACGCCGCGCAGGCGGGCAAGGTCGGCATCGTGGGCTACTGCTACGGCGGCCTGCTGACGTGGCGCGCGGCCTGCACGCTCGACGGCCTGAGCGCCGCCGTGCCCTATTACGGCGGCGGCGTCACCACGGCGGACGAAGTGGCGCGCCAGCCGAAGTGCCCGGTGCTGGCGCACTTCGGCGACCAAGACCACTGGATCTCGCTGGAAAGCGTCGAGGCGTTCAGGAAGGCGCATCCCGAAGTCGAAGTGCACGTCTACCACGCCAACCACGGCTTCAACTGCGACCAGCGCGGCTCCTACAATGCCGAGGCAGCCAAGCTGGCGCGCGAGCGCTCGCTGGCCTTCTTCGCCCAACACGTCGGCTGATCCCACCCCGTGGTCCCCGCGCAGGCGGGGACCCGCGACTTCCCATGACCCTGAAGCTGTACCACTACCCCGCCACGGCGGCGATGATCCCGCACATCCTGCTGGAGGAACTGGGCGTGCCCTGGGAGCGCGTGTTCGTCGACCGCGCCAGGGACGAACACAAGCGCCCCGAGTACCTGAAGCTCAATCCGAACGGCACGCTGCCGGTGCTCGCCGACGGCGAGTTCGTGCTGTACGAGACGGCGGCGATCGTGCTGCACCTGTGCGACGGCCATCCGCAGGCGCGGCTCGCCCCGCCGCCGGGCACGCCGGAGCGCTCGCATTTCCACCAGTGGCTGATGTGGCTGACGAACACGCTGCAGGCGACGCTGATCGTGTACTTCTATCCCGAGCGCTGGGTGAAGGAGGGCAACGCCGAAGGCGCCGCGGAAGTGAAGGCGCGGGCGCAGGAACGGGTGCAGCCGCTGCTGGACCAGCTCGATGCGCTCGTGGCCCGCAACGGCGGCCCGTGGCTGCTGGGAGCCGGCTACTGCGCGCTCGACGCCTACGCGTTCACGCTGTGCCGCTGGACGCGCAACTTCGCCAGCGGCAAGGCCCGCGAGCGCGCGCACCTCGCACCCTGGCTGCAGCGGGTGAGCGAGCGCCCCGCCGTGCAGCGCGTCTTCGCCGCGGAAGGACTCTCGGCCCCCTTCTTCTGAGCGCCGCCGCGCCTCAGCGCGCGGGCTTGCCCTTGTCCTTGTCGCGGTGCAGCGGCGGCTGGCCCGAGTGCTCGCGCAAGGCGTCCTCGATCTGGCGCGCCAGCGTCTCGGGCCGGGTGGCCTGCTCCAGCACGCGCACCTCGGGGTCGTCCTCCTCGCTGACGCCCATCTTGCGCGCCATGCGATCGAGCATCTGCAGGATCTTGGTGTTCTCCTGCTCGGCCAGCAGGTTGATCTGCAGGTCCAGCTGGCTGCGCCGCTCGGTGACGCGCATCTCGTAGTTCTGCGCGATCAGGATGAAGGAGCCGAGGAAGATCGCCTCCAGCGAGACCACCAGCGTGAGGAAGGTGAAGGGATAGGGATCGAAGTGCGGCAGCACGGGCAGCGCATTCCACGCCAGCCAGACCGTGAACACCGCTGCGTGGATCCAGACGAAGGTGATGCTGCCGCAGAAGCGGGCCACGAATTCGGCGATGCGGTCGGCGGGGCTGCGCTTGGCCACCGCCAGCTGCTCCAGCTTGCGCATCGCCTGCACGTTCTCGCGCGTGAGGTCGGCCACGCTGCGCGGGCGCCGGTAGGTGGAGTGGTTGGAGTGCTCCATGGTCGGCGTCAGCGGCCGGTGCGCGCGAGATAGCGCTTGCGCCAGAACACGACGCCGAGCGCGATGGCGATCAGCGCCATCGCGGCCAGCGTCCACCAGAAGCCCGCGGCCTGGTGCGTCAGCGGCAGCAGCTCGAAGTTCATGCCGAAGATGCCGGCGATCAGGTTCAGCGGCAGGAAGATGGCGGTGAGCGCCGTCAGCGTGCGCATGATGTCGTTGGTGCGGTTGCCCACGGCGGAGAAGTGGATCTGCACCGCCGTCTCCGCGCTCTGCTCCATGCGGTTGACGTGGTGCACCACCCGCTCGACGTGTTCCACCACGTCGCGGGCGCGGGCCAGCAGGCCGTCGCGCTCGGCCTGCGACATCCAGGGCGGCGGCTGCTCGCGCTGGCTGTCCAGCCATTCCTGCATGGCGTCGTTCTGCTCTTCGCACAGGTCCTGCAAGGTGTGCAGCGCGTTGCGCGCGGTCATCAGCGCGGCCCAGTCCGCCTCCCCCGTGTTGCCCGGGGCGAGCAGGGCGAGCTGCCAGCGATCGAGTTCGGCGCTGAGCAGCTTGCGCAGCTCCAGGTAGCTGTCCACCACCAGGTTCAGCATGCGCAGCATCAGGTCCGCGGCGCTGGAGGGCAGGCGCGAACGCGCCGCGGCGCTCAGGCCTTCGCTGTGCAGCGCGTCCTGCAGGTAGCGCTCGATGAAGGAGCGGGCGGCGAAGCAGCCGGCCGGATGCACGGTGATCAGCAATCGGTCGAACACCACGAAGCCCAGGGCGCGGGTGCGGATGCGGCTG
>Ga0255338_1003106_pt1 | contig 21080 bp, 19 predicted proteins | sample MeOH1_35cm_T4_19_FD_203715 | JGI IMG/M metagenome (GOLD analysis project Ga0255338, IMG submission 203715) | Sandy soil microbial communities from University of British Columbia, Vancouver, Canada - MeOH1_35cm_T4_195 | ecosystem: Engineered > Artificial ecosystem > Sand microcosm > Unclassified ...
CGAATATTCTATGCGACCCACTCGCAATTTCCTGTGACATTTTGGTCAGTAGTTTGACATCCTTCTAATTCAAAAATACTTTTTCAGTATGCACGGATACGGTGCATAGCGTCGCCGACCGAAGGGGCCGTCGACATGCTGGACGTCCCCCGGCGGGGGCAAACGCTCTCAGAGGAGGGCATTAAATGAATATGGAGCTCTCGCGGCGCCAATTTATGAAGGGCGCTAGCGTGGGTATTGCCGGTACCACACTCGGCGCGCTCGGCTTCGGAGATATTGAAGAAGCCTTTGCAAGCTCCATCAGACCCTGGAAGCTTGCGAACCTGACCGAGACCCGCAACACCTGCACTTATTGCTCTGTCGCCTGCGGAATCATCATGTATTCCAAAGGCGATCTGAAGAAGGGCGAAAAAGCCGACATCATTCACATCGAAGGCGACCCGGATCATCCGACCAATCGCGGCACCTTGTGCCCGAAGGGTGCCGGTCTCCTCGACGTGGTCCATGCGAAGACGCGCACGCTTTATCCGCAAATCCGCAAGCCGGGTTCGGACAAGTTCGAGCGCGTGTCCTGGGACGCCGCGCTCGATCGCATCGCGCGGTTGATGAAGGACGATCGCGACAAGAACTTCGTGGCCAAGAATGCCGACGGCGTGACGGTGAACCGGTGGATCACCACCGGCTTCCTGGCGGCGTCCGCGACCACCAACGAAACGGCCTGGGCCACTTACAAAGTGGTGCGCTCGGCCGGCATGCTGGCGTTCGATAACCAAGCGAGAGTCTGACACGGACCGACGGTGGCCAGTCTGGCCCCAACATTCGGTCGCGGTGCGATGACCAACTCGTGGACGGACATCAAGAACACCGATCTTGTCGTCATCATGGGCGGCAATGCGGCGGAAGCGCATCCGTGCGGCTTCAAGTGGGTCACGGAGGCGAAAGCCAACCGCGGCGCCAAGCTGGTCGTCGTCGATCCGCGGTTTACGCGCTCGGCCGCGGTCGCGGACTTCTACGCGCCTATCCGCCAGGGCACGGACATCGCGTTCCTGCTCGGCGTGATCAACTACTGCATCGCCAACAACAAGGTGCAGTGGGATTACGTGAAGGCGTTCACCAATGCGCCTTACGTCGTCAAGGAAGGCTTCGGCTACCAGGACGGCCTGTTCACCGGCTATGACGAAACCCGGCGCGACTACAATCGCTCCACCTGGGACTACGAGCTGGGCGAGGACGGTTATGTCAAATCCGACATGGACCATCCGCGCAGCGTCTGGAATCTGCTGAAGCAGCACATCGCGGTCTACACGCCCGAGATGGTCGAGCGCATTTGCGGCACACCGAAGGACAAATTCCTGAAGGTGGCGCAGATGATCTCGGAGTGCTCGACGCCGACCAAGACGATGACGTCGATGTACGCCCTCGGCTGGACCCAGCACTCCAAGGGCTCGCAGAACATCCGCACCATGGCGATGCTCCAGCTCATCCTGGGCAATATCGGCGTGCGCGGCGGCGGCATGAACGCCTTGCGCGGTCACTCCAACATCCAGGGGTTGACCGACCTCGGGCTCATGTCGAACCTGATCCCGGGCTATCTGACGATCCCGACGGAGAAGGAAGCGAGCCTCGACACTTACATGTCGACCCGCGGCTTCAAGCCGCTGCGGCCGAACCAGATGAGCTACTGGCAGAACTACAAGAAGTTCTTCGTGAGCTTCCAGAAGGCGATGTGGGGCGACGCCGCGACGGCGGACAACAGCTTCGCCTACGACTATCTGCCCAAGCTCGACGTGCCGGCTTACGACATGCTGCGCATCATGGAGCTCATGCACCAGGGCAAGGTGAATGGCTACATGTGCCAGGGCTTCAACCCGCTGCTGTCGGCGCCCAACCGCAAGAAGCTGACGGCCGCGTTCTCGAAGCTCAAGTTCCTCGTCGTCATGGATCCGTTGCAGACGGAGACGGCGCGGTTCTGGCAGAACCACGGCGAATACAACGACGTGAACCCGGCCTCGATCCAGACCGAAGTGATCGAACTGCCGACCACGTGCTTCGCCGAGGACGAAGGCTCGCTGGTCAACTCCGGCCGCTGGTTGCAATGGCACTGGGCTGGCGGCACGCCGCCGGGCGAAGCCAAGAGCGACGCCTACATCATGGCGCAGATCTTCCTGCGTCTGAAAGCGCTCTACCAGAAGGAGGGCGGACCGGCCCCCGAGCCGATCCTCAATCTCACCTGGAACTACAAGGATCCGGGCGAGCCCACGCCGGAAGAGTTGGCCAAGGAGATCAACGGTTACGTCGTCGAGGACGTGGCGGACCCGAACGATCCCACCAAGCTCGTGCTGCAGAAGGGCAAGCAGTTGGCGAGCTTCGCGGCCTTGCGTGACGACGGCAAGACGGCGGCGGGCTGCTGGATCTACACCGGCTGCTTCACCGAGGCGGGCAACATGATGGCCCGCCGCAGCACCGACGATCCGGGTTCCACCGGCGCCTACTCGAACTGGGCGTTCTCGTGGCCTGCCAACCGGCGCATTCTGTACAATCGCGCGTCGGCCGATATCGACGGCAAGCCGTGGGACGAGAGCCGCAAGCTCCTGTGGTGGGACGGCAGCAAATGGACCGGCTATGACGTTCCGGACATCGGTCCGACGATGAAGCCGAACGAAGTCGGTCCCTACATCATGAATCCGGAGGGAACGGCGCGGCTGTTCACGCGCGGCATGATGCGCGACGGGCCGTTCCCGGCGCATTACGAGCCGTTCGAGGCGCCGATCGCCAACGTCTTGGCGCCGAAAATCCGCGGCAATCCGGTGGCCCGCGTCTTCCGCGCGGACATGGAGCAGTTCGGTGACGCCAAGGAATTCCCCTACGCGGCGACTTCCTACCGGCTCACCGAGCACTTCCACTTCTGGACCAAGCATTCGCAGTTGAATGCGTCCATGATGCCGGAATTCTTTGTCGAGATCAGCGAACAGCTCGCCAAGGAAAAGAACATCAAGCCCGGCGGCTGGGTCAGGGTGTGGTCGAAACGCGGTTCGGTGCGGGCGAAAGCCGTCGTCACCAAGCGCATTCAGCCGCTCATCTGCGACGGCAAGACCGTGCATATCGTCGGCATCCCGCTGCATTGGGGTTTCATGGGTGAGACCAGGAAGGGCTTCGGCCCGAACTCGCTCACGCCCTATGTGGGTGACGCCAATATCGAGACGCCTGAATACAAGGCGTTCCTCGTCGATATCGAGTCCATCACCGGACCGGTGGCATAAGGGAGGGAGCGATGGCCAACTTCGAATTCGTTCTTCCCCCGGCGCCGACCAAGGACTTCAAGGTCGGCCTCAGCGAGGCCGATCTCGTGCGGCGGTCGGCGTCGAACATCACGCCGGCGGCCAACAAACTGACGGAAGTCGCCAAGCTCATCGATGTGTCGAAGTGCATCGGCTGCAAGGCGTGCCAGGTGGCCTGCCTGGAATGGAACGACAAGCGCATTCCGGTCGGCGAAAACGTCGGGAACTTCGATTTCCCGCCGGATTTGACGCCGGATATGTTCACGGTCATGCGGTACACCGAGTGGGTGAACCCCGAGAGCCAGAACCTGGAGTGGCTGATCCGCAAGGACGGCTGCATGCATTGCGGCGATCCGGGCTGCTTGAAGGCGTGCCCGGCGCCCGGCGCCATCGTGCAGTACTCCAATGGCATCGTCGACTTCGATCACGACAAGTGCATCGGCTGCGGCTACTGCGTGAAGGGTTGCCCCTTCAACATCCCGCGCATCAGCCAGGTCGACCACAAGGCCTACAAGTGCACCTTGTGCTCGGACCGCGTCGCCGTTGGCCAGGGGCCTGCTTGCGCCCATGCCTGTCCGACGCATGCGATCGTATTCGGCACCAAGGACGAGATGAAGCAGCACGCCGAAGGTCGCATCAAGGACCTGAAGTCGCGCGGCTTCGCCAATGCCGGCCTCTACGATCCACCCGGCGTCGACGGCACGCACGTGATGTACGTGCTGCAACATGCGGACCAGCCGGAGATCTACGCCAATCTGCCGAACAACCCGCGCATCAGCCCGATCGTCGAACTGTGGAAAGGGCTGACCAAATATGCGGGTCTGGCGGCAATGGGCGCCTTCGCCGTGATCGGCCTCGTGCACCACGTCGTGACCGGCGCTAACCGCGTCACGCCGGAAGACGAGGAGAATGCCGAGAAGCTGACCGGGAGCAGATCATGACAGCCTATGACGTCGAGTCGGGCGATCAGGTTCATCCCGGCAAACCGGTGACCGTCGACCGTTATACGGCCGGCGCCCGCGTCAACCACTGGGTCACGGCCATCTCGCTGGTGCTTTTGGCGCTGTCGGGACTGGCCTTGTTCCATCCGAGCCTGTTCTTCCTGACCGGCCTGTTCGGCGGCGGGCAGTGGACGCGGACCATCCATCCATGGATCGGCGTCGTGCTGTTCTTCAGCTTCGCCGGACTGTTCCTGCGCTTCTGGCACGCGAATCTCTGGAAGGCGGAGGACGGCACGTGGCTCGCGCGCCTGCGCGATGTCCTCGGCGGGCACGAGGAGCGGCTGCCCGAGGTCGGTAAATACAATGCCGGCCAGAAGGTCGTGTTCTGGGCGATGTCCATCCTTATCATCGTATTGATCGTCAGCGGCTTTGCCATCTGGGATCAGTACTTCGCCCAATTCACGACCATCGATCAGAAGCGCTGGGCCGTGCTCATCCACGCGCTCGCAGCCGTGACGATCATCTGCGTCTGGATCGTCCACGTCTACGCGGCGATCTGGGTGCGTGGCACCATCGGCGCCATGACCAAGGGGCAGGTGACGGGCGGCTGGGCCTGGCGCCACCACCGCAAATGGCTCCGCGAACTGGTGGTCGGCAAGAAGTGATTTGACGAAACGGTGACGGCGGTCGTCTGCTGCCGTTCCCAAGTGGACTACCTGAAGTGAACTACGCGACGTGGACTACCTTAGTAAACCACGTGACCCGGAGGGTTCGTGAATTATGAGTAGCGTCGGCGCGCCTCGGCCTGATCCCATCCCAATCGGGGAGATTGCAGAGCCGCCGTTTGTTCGTCTTCCCGACCCCTCGACTTTGTTTGCGACGCGGGCGCATCGACTGGTTGCGCTGGCCGAAGGCCATCAGCTTGCGCCTTACCTCCGCTTTCTTGCCGCGCTGAGCGCGGCCCAGCATCATGTGCAGGAAGGTCTGGCCGAGCCGGAGATGCCGGCGGAAGACGCGCGCGCGCTGGCCCGCGAACACGGCATGCCGCCGCTCGACCGCGGCAAGTTCACCGCCGACGCGGCCTTCGACTCGACGCTCGACCGGCTGTTCTCGCTGGCCGCATCGATCGACATGCCGAACGAGGCGCGCGCGGCGCTCGAGCGCGCCACAGCGGCCGACGCCGGACTTCGCACCGATATGGTGCGCGCGGTGCTCGATGACGCCATTCCCGTCGAGGCTTTGGCTGATCATCTGTTCGTCGCCGCCGCCTTGCAGGTGCATTTCGCGCGCCAGGCCGTGCGGCTCGATGGCAAACGCCTCGTGCCGGTCGGCGACGGTGCATGTCCCTCTTGCGGCGGCCCGCCGGTCGCGTCACTGGTGGTCGGCTGGGCCGGCGCGCACAACTCGCGCTTCTGCGTCTGCTCGCTCTGCGCCACGCAGTGGAATTACGTGCGCATCAAATGCACGCTCTGCGGATCGACCAAGGGCATCAGCTATCAGCATGTCGAGCACGACAAACTGGTGCGTGCCGAGACCTGCGACACCTGCCATGGCTATGTGAAGATCATGCAGCAGGTAGAGAACCCCGCGCTCGATCCCGTCGCCGACGACGTCGCCAGCCTGGCGCTCGATCTGCTGGTGCGCGAGCGGGGGTACCGGCGCGGCGCGGTCAACCCCTTCATGCTCGGCTACTGACGAGGCAGGCGATGGACGAACGCACCGCCAAATCCACGCCGAAGGCTTTCCGCAAGCTGCCGTCGGTCGACGAGGTGCTGCGGACGACAATCGCAATCGCCGCCGTCGAACGCTTCGGCCGCAACATGACGGTGGATGCCGTCCGCGCCGCATTGGCCGACGCACGCGCCGGCGGCGAGGCGTCCGATGATGCCGAGGCTTTTGCCCACGCCGCGCTGGCGCGGCTCGAGGACGAGGCGCAGCCGAACCTCAAGCCGGTGTTCAATCTCACCGGCACGGTGCTGCACACCAATCTCGGCCGCGCGCTGATCGCCGAAGCGGCGGTCGAAGCCGCGACCGTCGCGATGCGCAATGCGGTGGCGCTTGAATTCGATCTCGGCGGCGGTCGGCGCGGTGAGCGCGACGAACTGGTGCGCGATCTGTTGTGCGAGCTCACGGGCGCGGAGGACGCGACCGTCGTCAACAACAACGCCGCCGCCGTGCTGCTGGTGCTCAATACCTTTGCCAAGGATCGCGAGGCGATTGTCTCGCGCGGCGAACTGATCGAGATCGGCGGCGCGTTTCGCATGCCGGAGATCATGAGTAGAGCCGGTGCCAAGCTGCACGAGGTCGGCACCACCAATCGCACGCATATGAAGGACTATGCCGGCGCGCTTGGTCCCGATACCGGCCTCATCCTCAAGGTGCACACGTCCAACTATCGCATCGAGGGTTTCACCAAGGAAGTCGGCGCGCGCGAACTGGCGAAGCTCGCGCACGAACACAAGGTGACGCTCGCCAATGATCTCGGCTCCGGCACTCTGGTCGATCTCACGCGCTTCGGCCTCAAGCACGAGCCGACGGTGGCCGAGGCTGTCGCCGAAGGCGCCGATCTCGTCACTTTCTCGGGCGACAAGCTGCTTGGCGGACCGCAGACCGGCTTCATCGTCGGCCGCAAGGCGCTGATCGAGAAGCTCAACAAGAATCCGATGAAGCGCGCGCTACGCGTCGACAAGATCAGGCTCGCGATGGTCGAGGCGACCTTGCGCCTCTATCGCGATCCGGACCGGCTGGCGCAGACGCTGCCGACCTATCGCCTGCTGGCGCGGCCGATCGAGGAGATGAAAGACGTCGCGCAACGCATCACGCCGGCGCTGCGCGACAAGCTGGGGACAGGCTTTAAGGTCGACACCGCACCGTGCAGCAGCCAAGTCGGTTCGGGCGCGTTGCCGATCGAAACCTTGCCGAGCCTTGCCGTCGCCATCGCGCCGGCCAAGGGTGGCGGCGGGCGGCTCAATGCTTTGTCCGACGTTTTGCGCAAGCTGCCTGTGCCGGTCGTCGGCCGTATCGAGAAGGACGCGCTGCTGCTCGATCTGCGCTGCCTCGAAAACGTCGACGGTTTCCTCGCCAATCTTGCGACGCTCAAGCCGCCGGAGGCCGCCTGATGGGCCTGTTCGACGCGCTCGTGAAGCGGAAGCCCGAGCCGTCGGTGGCGGAGCGCATGGCCGCGGCCTATGTCGCGGCCGGGCAGGGCGACTACGAGAAAGCGCTGTCGATCTGGACGCCGCTCGCCCATGCCGGCGTTGCCCGCGCCGCGAACAATATCGGTGCCTGCTTTTCGGAAGGCATGGGCGTCGCGCGCGACGCCAAGCTCGCCGAGCGCTGGCTTAAACTTGCGGCGGAAGGCGGCGATCCGGTCGGTCAGCGCAATCTGGCATCGCTCTATTTCAAGGGCGAGGGCGTAGAACAGGACAATGCGCGCGCCTTTGCGCTCTACCGTGCCGCCGCCGAGCAGGGCGATGGGCCAGCGCAGGACATGCTGAGCTGGATGCTGCTCGAAAGCGACACTGTCGCGCCCGATTATCTCGAGGCGCGGCGCTGGGCCGAGGCTGCGGCGGCGCAAGGCGTCGCCACGTCGATGACGCGGCTCGGCATGATCTATCACAACGCGCTCGGCGTCGAACGCGATGCGGATCAGGCAGCGCAGTGGTGGCTGAGCGGCGCGACGCGCGGCGATGCCGATGCGCAAGCCATGTTAGGGGCCGCTTATCACCTCGGCATGGGTGTCGATCGCGACGCCATGGCCGCGATGACTTGGCTGCTGCGCGCGCGTGCCGGCGGCAGCCCGCTCGCGCCGCGTTTCTTCGATGCGGTGCGGGCGACGCTCTCGCCTGCCGACATGGCCGAAGCCGAACGACGCGCCGCTCTGCCATTGGAGCCGGTCACATGATCGTAGGCACCGCGGGTCATATCGATCATGGCAAGACGACTTTGGTCCGCGCGCTCACCGGTGTCGATACCGACCGCCTCAAGGAGGAGAAGGCGCGCGGCATTTCCATCGATCTCGGCTTTGCCTATCTGCCGGCGCCGGACGGCTCGGTGCTCGGCTTCGTCGACGTGCCGGGCCACGAGAAGTTCGTGCACAACATGCTGGCGGGCGCGACTGGCATCGATTTCGTGTTGTTGGTCGTCGCGGCGGATGACGGCGTGATGCCGCAGACGCGCGAACATCTGGCGATCGTCGATCTGCTCGGCATCGAGCGCGGGCTGGTGGCGCTCACCAAGGCCGATCTTGTATCGCCCGAGCGACGCGAGTCTGTGATTGAGGAGATCCGGCAGACGCTGGCAACGACGACGCTTGCCGATGCCGACATCCTGCCGGTATCGACCGTCACCGGCGAGGGCATCGACGACCTGCGGCAACGGCTCTTCGCGGCGTCGCAGACGATTCACGCCCGCAGTGCGCGAGGCCGCTTCCGGCTTGCGGTCGATCGCTGCTTCACCTTGCCTGGTACCGGCACGGTGGTCACCGGCACTGTGCTGTCGGGCGCCGTCTCGGTCGGCGATCATGTCGTCATCAGCCCGGCCGGGCTCGGAGCGCGCGTGCGCTCGATCCATGCGCAGGATCGCCCCACCGAACGCGGCGTCGCCGGTCAGCGTTGCGCGCTCAATCTCGCGGGCGACGGCGTCGCCAAGGATGCCATTACGCGCGGCGCGATGGTTGTCGATCCGGCATTGCACAAGCCAACGGATCGCATCGATGCGGTGTTCAAACTCTTGCCCGGCGAAACCAAGCCGGTGACGCAATGGATGCCGGCGCGTCTGCATCACGCATCGGCAGAAGTGGGCGCGCGCATCGTGCTGCTCGGCGAAGCGCCGATTACGCCCGGCACCGAAGCACCGGTGCAGCTCGTGTTGGAGAAGCCGATCGCCGCCGCGGCAGGCGATCGCTTCGTGCTGCGCGACACCACGGCGCAGCGCACCATCGGCGGCGGCAAGTTTCTCGATCTGCGTGCGCCGACGCGCAAGCGCCGTACGCCGGAGCGTCTCGCCCAGCTCGCGGCTTATGCGCTGGCCGATCCGCAGGCCGCGCTCACCGCTCTGTTGGAGCGGCCGCCTTATTATGTCGATCTCGCGTCCTTCGCGCGTGATCGCGCTTTAGCCGACGATGATGTCGCGCGGCTGCTCGAAGCCAGTCAGGCGCTCGTCGTGCTGGCGCCGAATGCCATGCTGGTGTTGTCGGCCGCGCGCGGGGCGTCGCTCAAACGCGCGCTCCTTGAAACGCTCACGCAATTCCATGCCGAGCATCCGGACCTGCCCGGCATCGGCCTCGAGCCGTTGCGCCTGCAGCTTTCGCCACGGCTGCCGGCACCTGGATTCATCGTTTTTCTTCAAGGGCTTGCCAAAGCGGGTGAGATTGGGCTCGACGGCGCCTGGGTGCGCCTCGCCGGCCATTCGGTGCGGCTCACGCCCGAGGACGAGAGTCTGTGGCGCCGCATCGCGCCGCTTATCGGCGGCGCCGAACGCTTCCGGCCGCCACGCGTGCGCGACCTCGCTGGGCTGCTCGACGTGCGCGAGCCGGATGTGCGTCGGCTCTTGAAGCTCGTCGGCCGCATGGGCAAGGTTGACGAAGTTGCACACGATCATTTCTTCCTGCGCGCGACCGTTGCCGAGATGGTGGAGATCATCGTCGATTGCACGGGCGCCGCGCCTAACGGGCAATTCACCGCCGCGCAATTCCGCGATCGCGTCGACAATGGCCGTAAGGTGGCGATCCAGATTCTCGAATTCTTCGATCGTCACGGCGTCACCTTGCGCCGCGGCGATCTGCGCCGCGTCAACAAGCATCGCCTCGATCTGTTTCGCCGGCCAAACGAAGCCGAGCCAACGATATCTGGAAGAGAATCGTCCCCGGTGGGGCGTCCGGACTTCAAATCCGGGAGGGGCCGCGAGCCGGTCCTTGGTGGGTTCGACTCCCTCTCTCTTCCGCCACGTTCCAGGAGCGCGCGATGACGCCGGCTTCTTCTTTCCTCGACGCGTTGAAGACGGCGGCCGATGACGCCGCGCGTGCCGAAGATGATTTTCGCCGCGAGATCGCCGAGCGCACCAAGACGCTGGAACGCGAGCGCGCTTATGCCTATCGCCGTTTAAACTTCATGCGCGCGGTCGCCGAAGCGGTGGCGAGCGCGGAGGACGAAGCCATCGCCATTGCCGCCGCCAATGCGGTGGTGCAGACCAAGGTCGGTTGGGCGAGCGACAGCGAGGCGCGCAGCGAAGTGCTGGACCGCTTCGTGCCGGTGGCAAAAACCGTGTTTGCGAGCCTCGATCCGGAGGAGCCGGCGTCGCCTGCCGATGTCGTTGCGGCGCTGCTCGATTTCGAAAGCTGGTTTAGCGGCGCGCGCGGCAGCGCGTTCTGGGTGCTGTTCGAGAACTACATGCCGGAGACGCCGCGTGTCGACTTCTGAGGCCAAGCGCCGTCTCGTCGTCATGCTGTTGAATACCGATCCGCGCAATCCGGAAGAGCTCGCCGCGCCGTTCTATTACGCCGCCGTCGCCGCGGCGATGGATTACGAAGTCGATCTTCTGTGCACGGCGACGGCAGGCCGCCTGATGTTCAAGGGCGTCGCCGAGGCGCTGCACGTGAAGCCGGGCGATCCGAAGACGGTCTATGACTGGATCAAGGAGGCGCGCGATCAAGGCGTGCGCCTGTGGGCCTGTCCCGCGAACCTCGAGCTGTTCGACAAGGACGAGGCCGACTTGATCGCGGAGTGCAATGGCATGATGGGCGCGGCCGCGGTGATTCAGACGATCATGGACGACGACTGCCGCGTCCTCACGTTCTGAAGGTGCGCCGTGGCCCTCGTCCAAGGATACGAGTTTCCGGAAGACCTGCTCTACGATATCGAGAATCAGATCTGGTACGCGCCGCTACCCGACGGCACGCTGCGCGCCGGCTTCACCGCCTGGGCGGCCGCGCTGATGGGCGAGGTGCTGGTGTTCACGCCCAAGCGCCTCGGCCACGCCTTCGAGAAGAACCGCTGGTTCGCGATGGTGGAGGGGGGCAAGTGGATCGGTGCCGCCCGCGCCGGCTTCGACGGCACCGTGGTGGCGCACAACGAGACGCTGGTCGACAAGCCCGAGCTCTTGAACACGGACCCGTTCGGGGAGGGCTGGATGCTGATCGTGCGGCCAAGCGTCGAGGATTGGCGGGCCGGGCTGGTCACGGGGCAGGGCCTGGGCGGGGCGATCGAGGAATGGATCGCCACCGGCTCCTATAAGACGCGGACGAGCTAGCAACCCATCCGCGAGAGGTCGGCTTCCTGCTCACATCTTGTTGCCTTGCGGGAACTCCGAATCGATCGTATTTTCCTATCGTCCAATAGGCGATGCGGGAGAGATCGATCCGGGCATGCCCGGACCGGCGCCGACGGAGCAACCGCCCCGGAAACTCTCAGGCACCAAGGACCGCATCGCTGGACAGTCTGGAGAGAGGCGCCTTCGAGGCGTCCACCGAAGGGGATATCCGGCCAACTGCCGGGTTAAGCTCTCAGGTACCGCGACAGACGGGGACCCATTGACCGGTGCAGATGTGCCGGTTCGGTCCACTCTGGCTCGCGGGAGAACCCCTCGTGGCTCACATCGCTATCATCGGTGCCGGTATCACCGGCGTTACCACCGCTTACGCTCTCACCGAACACGGACACCGGGTCACGGTGTTCGAACGCCATCGCTATCCGGCGATGGAAACCTCCTTCGCCAATGGCGGCCAGCTCTCGGTCAGCAATGCCGAGGTCTGGAACAACCCGGCGACGCTCCTGAAGGGCCTGAAATGGATGCTGCGGAGCGACGCGCCGTTGCTCCTCAATCCCAGCCCAAGCTGGCACAAATATTCCTGGCTCGCCGAATTCATGGCGCAGATGCCCCGCTATCGCGCCAACACCGTCGCCACGGTGAAGCTCGCACTGCAGGCGCGCCAGCATCTGTTCGCGATGGCCGAGCGTGAGGGCATCGACTTCGATCTCGAGAAGCGCGGCATCCTCCACATCTACGAGAACCGTGCCGACTTCGAGCACGCCAAGCGCGTCAACAAGCTGTTGCACGAGGGCGGTCTCGAACGCCGCGCCGTGACGCCGCAGGAGATCAAGGAGATCGAGCCGACGATCGCTGGCGATTACTACGGCGGCTTCTTCACGCCGTCGGATGCGACCGGCGACATTCACAAGTTCACGGCCGGACTTGCCGTCGCCTGCGAGAAGCGCGGCGTGCGCTTTCAGTGCGATACGAGCGTCGACGATGTTGCCGCGACGGACGAGGGCGTCGTGGTGTCGTGGCGCTCCGGCGAGCATGCGCTCGTCGAGCGGACGATGGCGGACGCGATCGTCGTCTGCGCCGGCGTCGAGAGTCGGCGTTTCGCCGCAATGCTTGGCGACCGCGTCAACGTCTATCCGGTGAAGGGCTACTCCATCACCGTGCAGCTCGACGACGAGCCGAGCCGCCAGGCTGCGCCCTGGGTCAGCCTGCTCGACGATGCCGCCAAGATCGTCACCAGCCGCTTGGGCCCCGACCGTCTGCGTATCGCCGGCACGGCCGAGTTCAACGGCTTCAACCGCGATATCCGCAGCGACCGCGTGCAGCCCCTCGTCGATTGGACGCGGCGCCTGTTTCCCGGCGTGTCCACCGAACGCGTGGTACCGTGGGCCGGCTTGCGGCCGATGATGCCGAATATGCTGCCGCGTGTGTCGGGTGGCCGTCGCTCGAACGTGTTCTACAACACGGGCCACGGTCACCTCGGTTGGACGTTGTCGGCGGCCACGGCGCAGATCGTTGCCGGCCTGGTTGACGCGCGGTTGCGGCCCGCGTCGGGCACTATCGCGGTGCCCGCCGGGGCCGTGAGACAGGCCGGCTGAGGCGGTCGTCCTCCTCAAATTAATTTGAACCATTCACGCGGCGCGGCGTTAACAATGCCGCGCCGAAGCATTTGTGCTGCATGCGGAGCAGGGGGAAGAACGTGGGGTTGCTCCACATGGCTGATGGTGGAACAATTGCATTCATCGTTCGTATCCTTACGTATATCGACTGCCGCATCCCTTTGCATTTGCCGACGGAGGCAACTCAATGCCATCCAATGCAGCTTCGGCGCGCACGTCTGCGCCGACAGTCGATGATTTCCGGATCTTCTGGCGCGATGCCTTCCGCCGCGTAAGGGCGGAGACCGAAGCGCGCGCCGCGCATCTGTCGGCTGAAGATCAGATCGTGCAGTCGATGGCCGATGCCAGCCCGACCAAATGGCATCGTGCGCACGTCACGTGGTTCTTCGAGCAGTTCTTGCTGCGCGATTATCTGCCGGGCTATCAGCCTTTCGACGAGCGCTTCTCCTTTCTTTTCAATTCCTACTATGTCGCAGCCGGTCCGCGTTATGCGCGTCCGCAGCGTGGCCTGATCACGCGCCCCAATAGTGCGGAAGTCGGCGCCTATCGTATGCATGTCGACGCTGCGATCGAACGCCTGATCGAAAAAGTGCCGGTGGCGCAGGCCAAGCGCGCGTTCGAAATCCTCGAGATCGGTTTGCACCACGAGCAGCAGCATCAGGAGCTTTTGCTCACCGACATCCTCCATGCTTTCGCACAGAACCCGACCGATCCCGCCTACGATCCAACGTGGCAACCGCCCAAGCCGGCGCAGGGACCGCGCGGCTTCGTCGAGGTGCCCGCTGGCATTCACCCGGTCGGTCATGACGGCGAGGGCTATTGCTTCGACAACGAGCTGCCGCGCCACGACGAACTGATCCCGCGCGTGCGCATTGCGCGCCATCTCGTTACCAATGGCGAATGGCTCGATTTCATCGCTGCCGGCGGTTATGCGACACCCTCGCTCTGGCTCTCGGACGGCTGGGCGGTGGTCCAAGCGGACGGCTGGCAGGCGCCGGGCTATTGGCGCGAGGATGACGGCGGCTGGACGATGATGACGATCGGTGGGCGCAAGCCGGTCGATCCGAACGCGCCGGTTGCGCACGTCAGCTATTACGAGGCCGACGCTTTCGCCCGTTTTGCCGGCAAGGATCTGCCCAGCGAAGCCGAGTGGGAGACCGCCGCGCGGGCGGGGCTCCTGGCCGACGCCTTTGGCGCCACTTGGCAATGGACCCGCAGCGCCTATCTACCCTACGCGGGATACCGGGCGGCCGAAGGCGCGCTCGGCGAGTACAACGGCAAGTTCATGGTCAACCAGATGGTGCTGCGCGGCTCCTCGCTGGCGACCCCTGACGGCCATGCGCGTGCGAGCTATCGCAATTTCTTCTATCCATCGGCGCGCTGGCAGTTCAGCGGCGTGCGTCTGGTCGAATTCATCTGACGTGAAGCGTTGAGGCAATCATGGTCGCGTTGGCACGGACGTCGCGTAAGCAGCCGCAGCAAAGCGAATTATCCCCGTTCGGGGCGGACGTGCTGGAAGGGCTGAGAGCGGCGCCAAAGCGCATACCCGCCAAGTACTTCTACGACGAGGCGGGCTCGGCTCTGTTCGAGAAGATCACGGAGCAGCCCGAGTATTATCCGACGCGCTGCGAGATGCAGGCGTTGCGTGATCATGCGTCGGAAATCGCGAAATTGATTCCGGAGGGCGCGGCGCTCGTCGAATTTGGCAGCGGCTCTAACAAAAAGGCGCGCATCCTGCTCGATGCCGTGAGGCCGCTCGCCTGTTACGTGCCGGTCGACATCAGCGGCGAGATGCTGGCGGGGGAAGCGGCCGAATTGCGTGCCGATTATCCCAATCTGAAAGTGCTGCCGGTCGTCGCCGACTTCTGTTACCCGTTCGACCTGCCGGAAGAAGCACGGACCGCGCCGGTGCGTGTCGGCTTCTTCCCTGGCTCCACCCTCGGCAATTTCGAGCCGCACGAGGCGGCCGCCTTCCTGCGCAACGTGGCGCGGATCCTCGGCTCGAATTCGGTGCTGATCATCGGCGTCGATCTGATCAAGGATGCGGACGTGCTCAACGCCGCTTATAACGACGCCGCCGATGTCACGGCCGCGTTCAATCTCAATTTGCTCACGCGCATCAATCGCGAGCTTAGCGGCAACTTTGATCTCGCCGCTTTCGAGCACCACGCCTTCTATAACCGCGAGCGCAACCGCATCGAGATGCATCTTGCGAGCCTTAAGCGGCAGAAGGTGAAGGTGCTGGGCGAGGCCATCGAATTCCGCGCCGGCGAAACCATCCACACCGAGAACAGCTACAAGTACAGTGTGGACTCGTTGCGGGCCCTGGCGCGCGGCGTCGGTTGGCTGCCGGATGGCGTCTGGACCGATAAACAGGGCTATTTTTCCATCCAGGCCTTCACGCTGACGCAAGAGCCGCCGCGGCCGGCGCCCTAAGGGCGCCGCCTGCGCGTTCTACGCACGACTAGAACTTCTCATATTGTGAGGAATTTGGCCCGATTTCCGGGCCCGCTTCCCGTTCGTTTGAAATTGCTCTAAGCCTTGCCGCGCCCGGCCAAAAGCGGGCACGGGGAGTAACGGCAAGGCAGGTATCATGAAAATCGTTGGCTTTGAAACGAACAATGGGACGCGGCTGGGTGTCGTCGAGGGCGATAACGTCATCGACATTCAGGCGGTGGACCCGAGCATTCCCTCCGATCTCGGCGAATATCTGCGCTCGACCGATGGCGACCTGAAGGGGCTCGCAGACCTTGTGAAGAAGGCGCCGGCCTCGGCCAAGAAGCCGCTCGCCGGACTGAAATTCACGCTGCCGGTCGCCAAGCCCGGCAAGATCATCTGCCTCGGCCTCAATTATCTCGACCACGTCAAGGAAGGCCCGCAGAAGGACAACATCCCGAAATTCCAGTCGATCTTCTTCCGCATGCTGTCGTCGCTGACGGGGCATCTGCAGCCGCTGATCCGGCCGAAGAAGTCGATCCAGTTCGACTACGAAGGTGAACTGGTCGTCATCATTGGCAAGCGCGGCAAGCACCTGACGCTGGAGAACGCCTGCGATATCGTCGCAGGCTACACCGTCGGCAATGAAGGCTCGATCCGTGAATATCAGCGCCACACCACGCAGTGGGGCATGGGCAAGAACTTCGACCAGACCGGCTCGATCGGCCCGTGGATGGTGACGGCCGACGAACTGCCGCGCGGCGCCGCGGGGCTGAAGATCGAAACGCGTCTCAACGGCAAGACCATGCAGTCGGCCAACACCGACATGTTCATGTTCCCGGTCGCTGAATCGCTGGTCTATCTGTCGGAAGGCATGACGCTCGAGCCAGGCGACATCCTGTTCACCGGTACGCCGTCGGGTGTCGGCCACGCGCGCAAGCCCGAGCCGGTGTGGATGAAGGCCGGCGATGTCGCCGAGGTCGAGATCCAAGGCATCGGCGTGCTGCGCAACTCGATCGAAGACGAGAAGTGAACTTGCTTTCTTCGCCTCTCCCATAGGGAGAGGTCGCCCGCCGAAGGCGGGCGGGTGAGGGGTTATAGAGTCGAGAGGCACGATCCCCCTCACCCCAGCCCTCTTCCCAACGGGGAGAGGGAGCTTGGCCGTGCTTGTGGGATCTTCAGTCCAAGTCCGCCGCGCCTTGACAGCCGGCCCTCCGCCCGCGTTCCCTACGATCTACAGAGGCACGCCGTAAGAGCGCGTCCTTAGCTGTGGGGAACGCCATGAAACACATCGTAAAATCGATGCTTGTTGCCGTTTGCGCGGCTGGCTTCGTCGCGAACGTTCACGCCGCGGAATGGCCGATCGAAAGACCGATCCGCGTGCTCGTTGGCTTTGGCGCCGGCGGCGGCACCGACATCGTTTCCCGAGTGGTCGCCCAGCCTTTATCGGAACTGCTGCATCAATCGATCGTGGTCGAGAACAAGCCTGGCGCCGGCGGTTCGATCGCGTCCGAGCAGGTCGCGAAAGCGGCTCCCGATGGTTATACCGCTTCGATGCTGAGTGCTGGCCACACGATTTCGGCCGTGATGCTCAAGTCGCTGCGTTACGACGCGGTGAAAGATTTCGCGCCCGTGTCGTGGGTAGCCGACTCCGCTTTCGTGATCGTCGCGCGCAAGGACTTCCCTGCGAACGACATCAAAGGTCTCGTCGCGCTCGCCAATGCCTCGCCCGGCAAGCTCAATTTCGCCAGCGTCGGCGTCGGCTCGACCCAGCATTTCGCCGGCGAGTTGCTGCGGCAGATGACAGGCATCGACGTGAAGCATATTCCGTATCGCGGCACGCCGGCGGTGGTGGCCGCGCTGCGTGCCGGCGAAGTCGATTACGCCGTCGAGTTGGTGCACGCCGTGCTCGGCCAGGTGCAGGCCGGCGACTTGAAGCTCATCGCGGTGGCGACGCCGCAGCGCTGGCCTATCATCCCGGACACGCCGACCGTCGCCGAGTCGGGCGTGCCCGGGTATGCGGTCTTGAGCTGGTACGGCTTTGTTTATCCGGCCGGTACGCCGCAGCCGATCGTCGATAAGACCAATGCGGCGCTCAAAGAAGTTCTGTCGCGGCCGGATATCCGCGAGAAGCTCGCCAAGGTCGGCGCCGTGGTCCATGTTTCGACGCCGGCCGCGTTCGGCGAACACCTTGCCGCCGACGTCGTCAAATGGAAGGACGTGCGGGATAAAGCCGGGCTTCAGCCGGAATAATGGTGGCCGATCAGGTCACTTTGATGGGGGGAAGAGAAAGTAATGCCCGACACTTTTAAAGTGCTCGTCATATGCGGATCGCTGCGCCAAGGCTCGTACAATGCCGCGGTGGCGAACGCGCTGCCGGCGCTGGCGCCGTCGGAGCTGATGCTTGCACCGGCGCCTTCGTTCGCCGACTTTCCGCTTTATAACTACGACGTGCAGATGGCCGGCGTGCCGGCGGATGTGACGGCGTGGGCGGACGCCATTCGCACCGCCGACGGCGTCATCATCGTCACGCCGGAATACAACTGGTCGATCCCAGGACCGTTGAAGAACGCCATCGACTGGGTGTCGAAGCTCAAGGACGTGCCGTTCAAGGACAAGCCGGTGGCGTTGCAGTCGGCCTCGACGGGGCAGGTCGGCGGCGCGCGCATGCAATATCACCTCCGGATGACGTTGAGCTCGATCGATGCCGTGCTGCTCGGCAAGCCGGAAGTGTTCGTGAACTTCGCCGCCAAGAAGATCGACGAGAAGACGGGCGAACTCACCGACGAGCCGACCCGCGACATCATCCGCCAGCAGCTCGCAGCGTTCGCCAAGTTGATCAAAAGGATGAAGGTGTAGCCACGGAGTCATTCCGGGACGCTTGCGAAGCAAGCGGGCCCGGAATCCATCCGCCGCAGCGCTTCGGATTATGGATTCCGGGCTCGCGCGCTAAAGCCCCCGTCCCGGAATGACCGAGGATCGTCTAAACCGCGCCGCCCTGCAGCCAAGTCTCGCCCTGTGCGTACAGCGCTTCCAGCTCTGGCCCCGCAAGGCCGGGGAGGTCGCGCTTCACGTCATAGCCGACCTTAGCCTGCAGATAAGCGAGGTGCCGGTAGCCCTCGGGATATTGCGCCAGCAATTGCGGATCGAGCCGTGGCATGGTGCCGGGCTCGACCGGGAATATGCGGTCTTTCTCGTAGATGTGCCGGCGCAGCACGATGCCCCATTTGCCGTCGCGCTTTTCGAGGAAATCGTAAGCGCGGCCGGTGCATTCGACGTCGCACAGCACGCCTTCGACCGGCGCGCGCTGGTTGATGGCGATCTTGCTTTGCGCGATCGCCCGGTTGCCGGCAAAGTCGATGGTCGTGCCGCCCATCATGTGGATGATGCGCGCGCCGCGATCGAAGCCTTCCTGGCTGACCTTGATGAATTCCTCAAAGGTGCCTTGGAACCAGGTGGCCCACATCCGCCCTTCCGGGTGCCACAGGGTGCGGAAGCGGTCCCACCGGCGCGCGTCGCGCCAGAGCACCCAGTTGTCGACCAGTTCGCGGATAGCCAGTCGGTCGGCGATATCGTCGGACATGATGTGCCTCTTGTCATCGCCGGGCTTGACCCGGCGATCTCGCTTAGGCGAGCAATGTGCCTACCTAAGCGGGATGGCCGGGACAAGCCCGGCTGTGACAAGAATAGGGGAGGCAAAATGGCGAAGCTCACAGGCAAGGTCGCGCTCGTCACCGGCGGCGCGCGGGGCATCGGACGGCACTATGCGCTGGCGCTGGCGGCGGAAGGCGCGCGTGTCATGGTCGCCGATATAGCCGACGGCGCGTCGGTGGTGGCTGAGATCATGGCCAAGGGCGGCAGCGCGGCGAGCGCGACCTGCGATGTCAGCGACGAGGCGCAGGTGAAGACGATCGTAGCCGACACGATGGAGCGCTTCGGCCGCATCGATATCCTCATCAATAATGCTGCGCTTTACGCGACGCTCGCCCCCCGCAATTTCAACGAGTGGGACGTCGAGGTCTGGGACAAGGTGATGGCGATCAATGTGCGCGGGCCGTATCTGATGGTGCGGCATGTGTCGCCGCACATGATCGCGCAGAAGAGCGGCAAGATCATCAACATCGCCTCCGGCACCGCCTATAAAGGCACCCCGCGCATGCTGCCTTATGTGGTCTCGAAGGGGGCTATGCTAGCGTTCACTCGCTCGCTCTCGCGTGAGCTCGGCCAACACGGCATCGCCGTGAATACGCTGGCGCCGGGCTACATTCTCTCCGATACCGGCCTGGGCAACACCCAGCACGTCGAGGAGGAGCGGGAGAAGGTGCGCAACACCCGCGCCTTCAAGCGCGACGGTTACCCCGAGGACCTCACCGGGGCCCTGCTGTTCCTGTGTTCCGCCGATAGTGATTTCGTCACCGGCCAGTCGCTGGTGGTCGACGGCGGATCGGTGAACAACTGACCGGAAGCGCCGGCAGCAAATTTCGCAATATGTGAGAAATTGCCGCGCACCCGTGACATCGCGCGGCGGTGGGTAGATACTTAAATCGAGAGAGGAAACAGCCTCGCCCTTGGATTCGTTATTCGGGCGGCGCTGGACAGAAACGGTTCGAAAATCACGGAGCAACGCCATGGCGGTCGCCACCGCAGAAGCCAATCCCAAACACAATCTGCAGCTCGCCCGGCAGGCCTATTACGACAAGATCTCGGGCTATAGCTTGGCGCCTTTGTGGGAGGTTCTGAAGAACCTCGTCACGCCGGAGCCGAAGACGCAGATCGTCCCGCACATCTGGAAATTCCCGGAAGTCGAGAAGCTGATGCTCGAAGCCGGTGACGTCATCACCGCCGAGGAAGCCGAGCGCCGCGTGCTGGTGCTCGAGAACCCGGGCGATCCCGGCAAGGCGCGCATCACCAACACGCTCTTCGCCGGCATCCAACTCATTATGCCGGGCGAGATCGCCGACGTGCATCGTCACGTCGCCTCCGCCATCCGCTTTGTGCTCAAGGGCAACGGCGCCTACACCGCGGTGGAAGGCGAGAAAGCTGAGATGGCGCACGGCGACTTCATCATCACCGCCAATTGGGCGCCGCATGATCACGGCAACCCGGGCAAGGAGCCGGTGATGTGGCTCGACGTGCTCGACATGCCGACCATCAACCACTTCCAGACCTCGTTCGCCGAGCACTTCACCGAGAAGATGCAGAACGTGAACCACGAGGACGGCGACTCGTTCGAGCGCTACGCCTCGGGCGTGCTGCCGGATGGCGCGCCGGCGCATATGAACCGCTCGCCGGTGATCAACTATCCGTACGCCAAGATGCGGCCGATCCTGGAGCGGCTGAAGAAAACCAACGACGTCGACAAGCGCTTTGGCGCGCGCGTGCGCTACGCCAACCCGATCAATGGCGGCCCGGTGCTACCGACGATGGGCGCGAACCTCGCGCTGTTCCCGGCGGGCTTCAAGGGCGAGGACTACCGCTCGACCGACGCGACCGTGTTCGCGGTTGCCGAAGGCAAGGGCAAGACCATCGTCGACGGCCAGCCG
>Ga0255338_1003107_pt1 | contig 21079 bp, 19 predicted proteins | sample MeOH1_35cm_T4_19_FD_203715 | JGI IMG/M metagenome (GOLD analysis project Ga0255338, IMG submission 203715) | Sandy soil microbial communities from University of British Columbia, Vancouver, Canada - MeOH1_35cm_T4_195 | ecosystem: Engineered > Artificial ecosystem > Sand microcosm > Unclassified ...
TCGGGATGTGCTTCACCGCCGGGCGCAACTACCCCGACGCCGAGCGCGCCTTCCGCAAAGGCCTCGCCCTGGGGCCCTCGCCCGCGGCCCTCGAGGTGGCGCAGGCCCAGCTCAAGCGGCTGACGAAAGAGCCTCTGCCGTAAGGGCGGTAAATGGTACGCTCCGTCCCGTGATTCTGTTCCCGGCGTTGTTCTTCGCCTCCGGGTTCTGCAGCCTCGTCTACGAAGTCGTCTGGCTGCGCCTGGCGATGGGCGTCTTCGGCGTGACCGCGCCGTTCGTCTCGATCTTCCTGTCCGTGTTCATGGCGGGGCTGGGGGTGGGGAGCTGGGGCGCCGGGCGCCTGTGCCGGAGGCTCGAGCGCGAGCCCGCCTCCGTCGCCTTGCGCCTGTACGCCGCGGCGGAGCTGCTCATCGGCCTGTCCGCGCTCGCCGTGCCTCATCTGCTGACCGTCAGCCGCGACCTCCTCGCGGGGGCCTTCGGCGGCGTGGCCTGGGGCTCCGCGTCCTACTACGCGGCCTCGGGGCTCATCACCGGCCTGGTCCTGCTGCCCTGGTGCGCGTGCATGGGCGCCACCTTCCCGCTGGCGATGGCCGCCATCGCCGAGCGCTTCAAGGCGGAGGCGGGGCGGTCGTTCAGCTGCCTGTATCTCGCGAACGTCGTCGGCGCCGGGCTGGGGACCGTGGCGAGCGCCTTCGTCCTCATCGAGCTGTTCGGCTTCCGCGGCACCTTGTACTTCGGCGCCGCCGTCAACGCCGCCATCGCGGCGGCCGCCCTGGCGGCGAGCTTCGCTCCGGCGGCGGAGGGGGTCCGCGCGGCGCCCGCTCCCGCCGCGGGCGCCGCGCGCCCCGACGCCCTGCCGCTGCTCTTCCTCACCGGCCTCGTCAGCATGGCGATGGAGGTCGTGTGGACGCGTCAGTTCACGCCGTACCTGGGCAACTCGGTGTACGCCTTCGCCTTGGTCCTGGCGACCTACCTTCTCGCGTCCTTCGCCGGCTCCTGGCTGTACCGGGCGAACATGGGCAAGGGCGCGGCCCAGTACGACGGCGCCTGGATGATCGCGGGCGCGCTGAGCCTCCTGCCGCTGTACGCCGCGGACCCGTACCTCCCGCTCAACGCCTACGCCCGCATCGCCGTCGGCGTCGTGCCCTTCTGCGCCTTGCTCGGCTTCGTGACGCCCGCCCTCATCGACGGCTGGTCGGCGGGGAACCCCGGGCGCGCGGGAACGGCCTACGCGGTGAACATCGCCGGCTGCCTGCTCGGACCGCTGATCGCGGGCTTCCTGCTGTTGCCGAACATGGGGGAGAACCCCGCGCTCGCCCTGCTCTCCGCGCCGCTGTTCGCCGCTGGCCTGCTCGCGGCCCGGCGCCAGCGCGGCGGCGGGATCTCGCTCGGGCGGCTCGGCCCGGTCCCGCTGTTCGCCGGCGCGTCGGCGCTGGCGGCCCTGATGGCCGTCTTCGCGAGCTCCTTCAACGACGTCGTGGCCCTATACAACGCGAACGTCCAGGTCCGCCGCGACTACCAGGCCAACGTGACCGTCGGCGGGACGGGGATGGAGCGCGTCCTGCAGATCAACAACATCGGCATGACCAAGCTCACGCCCATCACCAAGGCCATGGCCCATCTGCCGCTGGCCTTCCTGCCGCGGCCGCCCAGGAGCGCTCTGGTCATCTGCTTCGGCATGGGCACGACCTTCCGCTCCTTGCTCTCCTGGGGCATCCCGGCGACGGCCGTGGAGCTGGTGCCGAGCGTGCCGGAGCTGTTCGGCTTCTTCCACGAGGACGCGGCCGCGGTCATGGCCGCCCCCGGCGCGCGCGTCGTCATCGACGACGGCCGGCGCTTCCTCGCCCGCACCGCGGAGACCTACGACGTCATCACGCTCGACCCCGCCCCGCCGATGACCGCCGCGGGGACGAGCTTCCTTTTTTCCGAGGAGTTCTACGCGGCCGCGAAGTCGCGCCTGGCGCCCGACGGCATCATGCAGATCTGGATCGTCGAGCCGCTGGAGCCGCTCGTGGTCTCCGCCTTCGCCAAGGCGGTCAAGGACAGCTTCCCGCACGCGCGCGTGTTCCGCTCGCTCGAGGGCTGGGGCTGGCACGTCCTCGCCAGCCGCGAGCCGATCCCGGCGCGCACCGCCGCGCAGCTGGCCGCCCGCCTGCCCGAGGCCGCGGCGCGGGACCTGCTCGAGATGGGGCCGCGGAAGACCGCGGCTGGGCAGTTCCAGGCGCTGCTCGGGACCGAGGTGACTCTCGACTCCCTGATCTCTCCCGGCGCCTCGGGGCTCCGCGACGACCGCCCGGTCAACGAGTACTTCTTCCTGCGGCGCGGGCTCGGCGCGGACTAGGCCGGAAGGGCGAGGTACTGCCCGGTGTGCGAGGCCTTGACCTTGACGATGTCGGCGGGGCGGCCCGCCGCGACGAGGGTCCCGCCCTTGTCTCCGCCCTCGGGGCCGAGGTCGAGGATCCAGTCGGAGGAGCGCATCACGTCGGTGTTGTGCTCGATGACGAGCACGGTGTTGCCCTGGTCGGTCAGGCGGTGGAGGACCTCCAGGAGCTTCGCGACGTCGGCGAAGTGCAGGCCGGTCGTCGGCTCGTCGAGGACGTATAACGTCCGGCCCGTCCCTCGGCGCGACAGCTCGGTCGCGAGCTTCACGCGCTGGGCCTCGCCGCCGGAGAGCGTCGTCGCGGACTGTCCCAGGCCGACGTAGCCCAGGCCCACGTCCTCGAGCGTCTTGAGCACGCGCGTCATCTTCGTGTACGCCCCGAGGAAGACGCGCGCCTCGGAGACGGTCATCGCCAGCACCTCGGCGATGGACTTGCCCTTGTACCGGACGGACAAAGTCTCCTCGTTGAAGCGGTGGCCCTTGCACTCGTCGCACTGGACGTACACGTCGGGCAGGAACTGCATGCTGATCTGCAGCATGCCGTCGCCCTCGCAGTTCTCGCACCGTCCGCCCTTCACGTTGAACGAGAAGCGGCCGGGCTTGTAGCCGCGCGCCTTGGAGGCGGGGAGCATGGCGAACAGGTCGCGCACGGGGCCCCACAGGCCGGTGTAGGTCGCGGGGTTGGAGCGCGGGGTGCGGCCGATGGGGGTCTGGTCGACGAGGATGATCTTGTCGATGCCCTCGATGCCGGTGACGCTCCTCACCTTGCCGGGCTCGTCCTTGGCGCCGTTGAGCTGTTTGGCCAAGGTCTTGTAGATGACCTCGTGCACGAGCGTCGACTTGCCCGAGCCCGACACGCCGGTGACGCAGACCATGAGCCCGAGGGGGACGTCGACGTCGATGCCTTTCAGGTTGAACTGCGCCGCACCCCGGACCTTGAGCCAGCCTTTCGGCGGGCGGCCCTTCGAGAGCGGGGGGCGCAGGCCCTCTCCGCGCAGGTAGGCGCCGGTCACGGACTCCTTCGCCTTCAGGATGTCGCCGATCTTCCCTTCGGCGACGATGCGGCCGCCGTGGACGCCGGCGCCGGGGCCGAGGTCCACGATCCAGTCGGCGGAGCGGATGGTCTCTTCGTCGTGTTCCACGACGATCAAAGTGTTCCCCAGATCGCGCAAACGGCGCAAAGTCGTCAAAAGGCGGGCGTTGTCCCGCGGGTGCAGGCCGATGGACGGCTCGTCCAAGACATACATCACGCCCGTGAGCCCCGATCCGATCTGTGTGGCCAGGTGGATGCGCTGGGCCTCGCCGCCCGCGAGCGTCTCCGAGGCGCGGTCGAGCGTCAGGTAGTCGAGGCCGACGGCGGACAGGAAGTCGATGCGCGACACGATTTCTTTCATGACCTGACGAGCTATGGTCCTTTCGGTGTCGCTCAATTTAAGGTCTTTGAAGAACTTCCGCGAGTTCTCAACGGACATCTCGACTATCTTGTTTATGCCCAGGCCCCCGATCTTCACCGCGAGGGCCTCCGCCTTCAGGCGCGCGCCCTTGCAGGTCGGGCACAGGGCGCGGCCCATGAAGCGCTCGGCGATGGCGCCTTTGACGAAATCCGATTCCGATTCCTTGATGCGGCGCTCGAGGTTCTTGATGACGCCCTCGAAGTCCTGCGGGTTCTTCGCCCAGGAGGGGGTATAGGTCCCGCCGCCGTGCAGGATGATGTCGCGCTGCTTGTCCGTCAGCTTGTTCCACGGCTTATCTAATGGGATATTGAACTGCTCGCATATCTGCTCCAAAATCTCGGTGTAGTAGCCCGACCAGGACTTCTTCCAGCGGTTGGTGCGCGTCGTGACCGGGTCGGACCAGGCGACGATGGCGCCTTCCTCGATGGACTTGGTCGGGTCCGGGATGATGCGGTCCTCGTCCACGTTCGTCTTGACCCCGAGGCCGTCGCAGGTGGCGCACGCTCCGTAAGGGGAGTTGAAGGAGAACAGGCGCGGCTCGATCTCCGGCAGGGAGAGCCCGCACTTGGGGCAGGCGTGATGCTCGGAGTGGAGGCTGCCGCCGTTGGAGTCGCCGGGGCCCTCGACGCGCACGAGGCCGCGCGATTCCTTCAGCGCTATCTCGATGGAATCGTTCAGTCTTTGCTTCTCGTCGGACGACACCTTCAGCTTGTCCACGAACAGCTCGATGGTCTGCTTCTTGTACCGGTCCAGCTTGGGGGGAGACGAGAGCTCGTGGACCGTCCCGTTCGTCCGGGCCGAGACGAAGCCCGATCTCTGCAGGCGCTTGTACAGATCCTCATAGGTGCCGGGGCGCGCCTGAACGAGCGGAGCGAAGATCGACACCGACTGGCCGGCGCGAGTGCGGATGACCTCGTTGACGATGGCCTGGGCCGACTGCTTCTTGATCGGGCTGTGGCAGTTGGGGCAGTGCGGGGCGCCGACGCGGGCGTACAGCAGGCGCAGATAATCGTAGATCTCCGTCACGGTCGCGACCGTCGAGCGCGGGTTGTGCGACGGGTTGCGCTGCTCGATGGCGATGGCGGGGGACAGGCCCTCGATGAGGTCCACGTCCGGCTTGTCCATCAATTCCAGGAACTGGCGGGCGTACGCCGACAGCGACTCGACGTAGCGGCGCTGGCCCTCGGCGTACAGGGTGTCGAAGGCGAGCGACGACTTCCCCGAACCCGACAGCCCGGTCACCACCACGATCTTGCCGCGGGGGAGGTCGAGGCTGACGTTCTTGAGGTTGTGCTGGCGCGCGCCGACGACTCGTATGACGTCCATCAGGGATGCAGTATAGCATTTCGGGCGTATCGAACAGGTGTACGGCATGCAACTTTTTCGGGGGGTCGCTCGTCTGTTATGTGGGGGCACGAAAGGCCTCCGCAAAAACTATTGATAATCACTCGTTCCGGGACTAGTGATTATCAGCAGTGAATCGATCCACGCCCAGAGGAGGGACCATGACCGAGGAAAGAGGGGACCCGATGGATGAATGCGCGCGGCTGACCGATGCCGACTTGGTCCGGGCGGTGAGATTCCTGGCGGAGCATGCCCGACATAATGAGATCCGCCTGCTCAACCACCTTTCCGAATTCGATGCCCGGCGCCTTTGCTTGGAGGAAGGCTACCGTTCCCTCTATGAGTACTGCACCGGGACCCTGGGATTCGACGAGCATGAGTCCTATCGCCGCATCAGGGCGGCGAGGATCCTGCGGAGCTACCCCGAAGCGAGGATCGCCCTCGATAGAAAGAAGGTGACTGTCGCCGCGCTCGTCGTTCTCGCTCCCTGGCTCACGCGCGAGAATGCGGGCCCCTGGTTGAAATCAGCCGAAGGAAAGACGAAAAGAGAGCTCGAAGCACTTGTCGCCGCCCGCTACCCCCAAGCGCCGCAGCCCGATTCCATCAGAAATCTCCCCGCGCGGCCGGCCGTCGTCTCGGGCGCCCCGCCGGCCGCTTTCGAAGCGCTCCCGCCTGCATCTGGGGCGTCGGCCCCGCCTTCGGGCGACGAAACGGCTCCTTCGCCGGAAGGCCACGGCGCCGTGGAATGGGCGCCCCTCGGAGAGGCGCCGGCAAGGCTCGGATGGGGGTGGCAGCAGCTGGCACCCATCTCCGCCGACCGCGTGCGCGTCGGCTTCGACGCGGCCACGGTCGTCGCCAAGCTCATCGAGCGGGCCCGTCAGATCCTCCGGCACAAATATCCCGAAGGGCGCCTCGAGGACCTGATCCGGGAGGCGCTCGAGGAGTATCTCGACCGCAAGGACCCGCAACGAAGGCTCGAGATGAAGGCCGCCAAGGCCGAGTGCGTCGCGGAGGCGCCGGCCCCGGCGCCCGAGGACAGCGAGCGCCTGCCGACGCGCTTCCTGCGCGCCTGGGCCGCGGGCCGTTACATCCCGGCGAAGGTCAAGAGCGCCGTCTGGGCGCGCGACGAGGGACGCTGCGCCTGGCGCGACCCCGACGGGACCGTGTGCGGCTCCAAGGACTGGATCGAGTACGACCACCTCCGGCCGTACGCGAAAGGGGGGAGGTCGGACGACCCGAGGAACATACGCCTGCTGTGCCGCGCGCACAACCAAGCTGCGGCGGAGGCCGTCTTCGGGAGGAGGGAGACGGGGACCGGCTTCAGCGCCGGTTCGGCTTCCGCTTGATGACGGTGTCGTGCCGCCACGCCGCCTTCGGCTTGGGGTAGTCGAGCGTGTAATGCAGGCCGCGAGACTCCTTGCGCATCATGGCGGAACGGATGACCATCGTCGCCACGTCGGCGATGTTGCGCAGCTCGACGACGTCGGGGGTGGGGAGGAAGTCCCAGTAGTAGTCCGAGATCTCGCGGCGCAGGAGCTCGAGGCGCGCCCACGCGCGGTCGAGGCGCTTGTCCGTGCGCACGATGCCGACGTAGTTCCACATCAGCTGGCGGATCTCGTCCCAGTTCTGGGAGATGACGACCGCCTCGTCCGAGGTCACCGCCCGGCCCGGGTTCCAGGGCTTCGGCGTGAAGGACGCGGCGGGGCCGAGGGCCGCGGGCGAGGCCAGGTGCTCGGCCAGGCGGTGCGCGAACACGCAGCCCTCGAGCAGGGAGTTCGAGGCCAGGCGGTTGGCGCCGTGGAGGCCCGTGTGCGCGGTCTCGCCGACGGCGTACAGCCGGGGCACGGAGGTGCGCCCGGAGGTGTCGGTGTGCACGCCGCCGCAGAAGAAATGGGCGGCGGGGACGGCCGGGATGGGGGTCACGGCCATGTCGATGCCGAAGGACTTGACCTTGGCGTAGATGTTGGGGAAGCGGGACTTCAGGAAGGAGCGGGGGTGATGCGTCATGTCGAGGTACACGCACTCGTCGCCGGTGCGCTTGAGCTCGGCGTCGATGGCGCGCGCGACGATGTCTCTGGGCGCTAATTCTTTCCGGCGGTCGTACCGGGACATGAACCGCGTCCCGTCTTTCAAGATGAGCTTTCCTCCCTCGCCTCTGAGGGCCTCCGACAACAAGAAGCTCTTCGCCTGAGGATGGTAGAGGCACGTCGGGTGGAACTGCACGAACTCCATGTTCGCCATCCGGGCGCCCGCCCGCCAGGCCATGGCCATGCCGTCGCCGGTCGCGATGTCGGGGTTGGAGGTGTACAGGTAGACCTTGCCGGCGCCGCCCGTCGCCAGGACCGTCGCCTCCGCGGAGATCGGCTCGATGCGGCCGCTGGCCCGGTCCATCACGTACGCCCCGCGGCAGGCGCCGCTCTTGTCGAGGAGGAGGTCCACGGCCAGCGCGTTCTCGATGAGGTCGACGTTCCTGTCGCGGCGGACCGACGCGACGAGCGCCCTCTCGATCTCCCGGCCCGTGATGTCTCCCGCGTGCAGGATCCGTCGCTGGCTGTGGCCGGCCTCGAGGCCGAGGTCCACGACGGCCTCGCGCTCGGAGAAGCGCACGCCCAGCTCCTGGAGCTCGCGCACGCGCGCGGGGGCCTCGGAGACGGTCAGGCGGACGACCTCCTCGTCGCAGATGCCCGCGCCGGCGATCAAGGTGTCGCGCACGTGGGACTCGAAGGTGTCGATCTCGCTCATGACGGCCGCGATGCCGCCCTGCGCGTAGTTCGTGTTCGACTCCGCCGCCTCCTTCTTGGTCACGAGGGTGACGCGGCCCAGGCGGGCCAGCTTGTGCGCGGTCAGAAGGCCCGCGATGCCGCTGCCGAGGACGAGGAAATCGGACCGCCGGGGCGCTCTCTTGGTCATTGAAAGGGGGGTTTGGGAGTGCTAGATTCTAACACATGATCCGTTCATTCTCAGGCAAAGCCCCGCGCATCCATCCCAAGGCCTTCGTGCACGATTCCGCCGAGGTGATCGGCAAGGTCACGCTCGCGGAGGACGCCTCGGTGTTCCCGGGCTGCGTCCTGCGCGGCGACATCGACGAGATCAAGGTCGGCGCCCGGAGCAACATACAGGACCTGACGGTGATCCACACGCGGCACGGGTCTCCGACGGTCATCGGCAAGGGCGTCACCGTCGGCCACCGCGCCGTCCTCCACGGCTGCCGCCTGGGCGACCAGGTCCTCGTCGGGATGGGCGCGATCATCATGGAAGCGACGGTCGGAGCCCGGACCCTCATCGGCGCCGGCGCCCTGATCCCGGCGGGCGCCAAGATCCCCTCCGGAGTGCTCGTGCTCGGCGCGCCGGGGAAGGTCGTGCGCAAGCTCCGCCCCGACGAGCTGAAGATGCTCGGCGACAGCGAGCGCCAGTACGTGGCCCTCGCCAGGCGCCACAAGGCCTCCTCCCGCGTCGTGTTCGGCGGCTGAGCATGACCCCCGCCGCGGCCTTCCTCGCGGGCGCGCTGGCCGGAGCCGCCGTCGCGGGCCTCGCGGCTCAGGCCGCGTACCGGCGCAAGGCCGCCCTGTTCGGGCGCCTGTTCTCCTTCGCGATGCACGAGCTCAACACGCCGATCACCGCGGTCAACATGACCGTGCTGAACCTGCTCTCCGAGGTGTTCGGGGAGCTGCCCGCCCCGCTCAAGCCCTGGATCGAGATGACGCGCGAGCAGGTCGGCCGCCTCAACGGCCTGGTCGGAGAGGTCCGCGACTTCGTGCACATGGAGCTGCACCAGGACCTGCGCGTCAACACGGCCGACCTCACCGTCCAGGAGATCCTCGACGAGGCCCTCGTCTCCATCCGCCGCGCGATGGAGCAGGCCGGAGTCGAGCTCCTCGTCGAGACCGGCGCGGACCTCCCTCTCGTGCACGCCGACCCGGACCGGGCCGCCCGCTGCCTGTCGAGCGTCCTGTTCCACGCGCGGAAGTTCCGCACCGCGGGGCCGATCGCGCTGAAGGTCGCCAAGGCCCGGCACGGCGTCTCCTTCGCCGTCTCCTACCAGGGCCCCCGGCTCGCCCCGGGAGACGCCGAGGCGAGCCTCGACCTGTACTACCCGGCGCGCCTGCGCAAGGACCAGGTGCTCGGGACGACGGGCCTGGGCCTCGGCCTCATCCGCGAGGTGGCCAGGCTCATCGGCGGCGACCTCGAGTTCCGCGTGGAGGAGGACGGCCGAGCGACGGTGACGCTCCATTACTCCTCGGCGGAGGCCAAGTCATGAACCCCGCGCGCATCCTGATCGTCGAAGACGAGCCCGAGATCGCCGACAACCTGGCGGCGCTGCTGACCGCCAAGGGCCACAAGGTCTCGACGTGCCTCGAGGGGGCGGAGGGCGTGACGCGCGCCCGAAAGGAGACCTTCGACCTTCTCCTGCTCGACGTAATGCTGCCCCGGATGTCGGGCTTCGACGTCTGCAAGCTCCTGCGGGCGGACCCCAAAACGGCTAAGCTGAAGATAGTCATGGTCACGGGTCTGGGACGGATGGGAGACGTCGAGGAGGCGTTCCGCGCGGGCGCGGACGATTATCTGATCAAGCCGTTCGACTCCGCCCGCCTGTTCAAGAAGATCGAGAAGGTGATGGCCCAGCCGTGAGCCGCCTGCTCCTCGCCGCGCTGCTCGCGGCCTGCGTCGCGCGGCCCGCGCGCGCTCTCGAGGCGGCGGCGGCCAAGGTCGACATCACCCCCGACCTCAAGACGGAGAAGGTCTGGCTCGCGGGGTTCGGCGCGAAAGGACGCAGGCCGACGGGCGTCCACGATCCCCTTTACGCGCGCGTCGTCCTCCTGCGCGAGGGGAAGAAGACGGTCGCCCTCGTGGGCCTCGACCTGCTCGGGTTCTACATCAACGACACGCGCGCCCTTCGCGCGCTGTGGGAGAAGGGCGACCCGGCCCGGAGCCTGTTCGTCCACGCGACCCACACCCACAGCGGGCCCGACACGGTCGGCCTCTGGGGCCCGACGATCGGCGTCTCCGGGGTCGACCGCCGCTACATGGCGCGCGTCAACGCCCGCGTCGCCGAGGCGCTGGGCCTGCTCGAGAGCCAGCTCAAGCCGGCGACCGTCGCGGGCGGGCACGGCGCGCTCGACCCGCGCGGGCTGTGCCGGGACCTGCGCGATCCTCAGGTCATCGACCCGAACCTGAGCGTGCTGAGGATCAAGGGCGCGGACGGGAAGGCCATCGCGACGGTCGTGAACTGGTCCTGCCATCCCGAGGTGATCGGACGGGAGAACACGCTCCTGACGGCGGACTACCCGGGGCCCCTGTGCGCCCGCGTCGAGGAGAGGACCGGCGGCCAGTGCCTGTTCCTGACCGGCGCGATCGGCGGCCTGATGTCGCCGGACACCGGGACCGAGAACTTCTACGAGACCGCCCGCATCGGCGCCGCCGTCGCCGACGCGGCGCTGGCGCTGAAGACCGAGACCGGGGGGCGGGGCCTCTCCTACCGCGCGGCGACGGCCCTCGTGCCCGTGGAGAACTCGCGCTACCTCCTGTTCCTCACCGCGCTGACCGGAGGGCACGTCCTGTACACGCCGCAGGGCAAGGCGCTCGCCCCCTGGCGGGCGTGGCCGCTCTCCCTGCGCCACCTGCTCTTCGGGCTGAAGGAGAAGGACCGCCCCTGGGTCGAGACCGAGGTCTCGGTCGTCGACATCGGCCCCGCGCGCCTGCTGGGGATGCCGGGCGAGGTGTTCCCGGAGCTCGCCATCGGCGGCTACGACGGGAGGTACTCCTTCGGCCGGCCGGTCGTCGCGAAGGACGGGCCGGTCCCCGACCTCGCCGCCGCGCCGAAGGGCCCCTACCTGCGCGAGCTGATCAAGGCGCCCGTGCCCATGCTCGTCGGCCTCTCCAACGACATGCTCGGCTACATGGTCCCCGAGTACGACTTCAAGGTCCGGCCGAGCAAGTCGATGCTGCCGCGCTGGCCGGGCCATTACGAGGAGACGAACTCGATCGGGCCCTCCTCGACCAGGATCCTGACCGAGGCCGCGACGGGGCTGCTCAAGGAGCCGCGTCCGTGAGGAAGATCAACTTCAACGCGGGCCCCGCGACCTTGCCGCTGCCGGTCCTCGAGCAGGCCCAGCGCGAGCTGCTCGATTTCCAGGGGACGGGCCTGTCCATCCTCGAGCACAGCCACCGCGGCCCCGACTACGACCGCGTCCACGAGGAGGCGCTGTCGCTGTTCACCGAGCTGATGGGCCTGCCCAAGAGCCACAGCGCGATCATGGTGCAGGGCGGCGCCAGCCTCCAGTTCGCGATGCTGCCGATGAACTTCCTCGCGTCCGGACGCTCGGCCGACTACGCCGTCACCGGCCACTGGGCGCGCCTCGCCTACGAGGAGGCCCGGAGGGTGGGCGCGGCGCGCGCGGCCTGCGACACCGCCGGCCCCGACGGCAAGCACACGCGAATCCCGCGCCCCGACGAGCTCCTGCTCGACCCCAAGGCCGCGTACCTGCACATCACGACGAACAACACCCTCTTCGGGACCCAGTGGCGGACCTTGCCTGACGCCAAGGGCGTGCCGCTCGTCGCCGACATGTGCTCCGACATCTTGTCGCGGCCCATGGACGCGGCGAGGTTCGCCTTGATCTACGCCGGAGCGCAGAAGAACCTCGGCCCCGCGGGGCTCGCCTTGATCGCGGTCGACCGGGACTGGCTCAAGACGGCGCGCAAGGACCTCCCCGACATCCTGACCTACGCCGTGCACCTCGAGGCGCGCTCCATCTACCACACGCCGCCCACCTTCGCCGTGTACCTCGTCGACCTCCAGCTCAAGTGGATCAAGGCCAACGGCGGCCCCGCCGGCATGGAGAAGCGCAACCTGGCGAAGGCCGAGCTCCTCTACGGGACGCTCGACCGACTCAAGGGCTTCTACGCCGTCCCGGCGGAGAAGGACAGCCGCTCGCTGATGAACGCGGTGTTCCGCACGCCCTCGCCCGAGCTCGACGACCTGTTCTGCCTGGAGGGGGAGAAGGAGGGCATCACCGGCATGAAGGGCCACCGCGCCGTCGGCGGCATGCGCGTCTCCCTCTACAACGCGGTCTCCCTCGTGGACGTGCGCACCTTGACCGACTTCATCGAGTCCTTCGCCAAGCGCCGCGGCTGAGCCCTCATGGCGCCCTTTTTGGTGCCAGGCCTACCGATGTTTGCATTAGTGCCGGACTTACCTGAACCGGCCCAATAACCCTTGGCCCGGCCGCAACGCAAACATCGGTAGGCCTGGCACCGGTTACACGAGGAAGGCGAGGGCGAGGCGGTAGCCGACGAAGGACAGCAGGTAGGCCAGGCCGAACAGGAAGGAGAACTGCATCGCCGGGATCTTCCAGCTGCCCGTCTCGCGGCGCACGGTGACGATGGTGGACATGCACTGCAGGGCGATCGCGAAGAAGATCAGCAGGCTCACCGCCGTCGGCAGGCCGTAGCGGAGCGTGCCGTCGGCGTTCCTCGCCGAACGTAGCGCGGCCACCAGCCCGTCGGAGGCGTCGGACTCGCCGCCGAGCGCGTAGATCGTGCCCAGCGTGCCGACGAACACCTCGCGCGCGGCGAGGGCCGACAGCGAGGCGATGGACACGCGCCAGTCCCAGCCGAGCGGCGCGAACACCGGCTCGATCAGGCGGCCCGTCCGGCCCAGGACGCTGCCCTCGATGGTCGCGGCCGCGATGCGGCCCTTCACGGACTTCTCGAGCGCGGGGTCGGCCGGGGAGGCGGAGCGGACCGCGGCGAGCTCGGCCTCGAGCGGGGCCATGACCGCCGCGTCGCGGGGGAAGGCCGCCAGCGCCCACAGGACGAGGCTCAAGGTGAAGATGACCTGGCCCGCGCGTGAGAGGAAGTGCCAGCAGCGGGCCCAGACGTAGCGCGACATCTCGCGGACGCTCGGGATGCGGTAGGGAGGGAGGACCGTCGCGGGCGCCGGGTGGAGCTCGTGCAGGGACGTGAACTTCATCGCGAGGGCCAGCAGCAGGGCCATCACGATCCCGAAGGCGTACATCCCCGCCATCACGACGCCCTTCCCGTTGAGACCCATGGGGCGGAAGGTCTCGGGCACGAAGGCCGTGATGAGCAAGGTGTACACCGGGATGCGCGCCGAGCACGTCATCAGCGGCGTGAGAAGGATGGTCACGATGCGGCGCTTCTCGCTGTGGATCGTCCGCGCCGCCATGACGCCCGGGATCGCGCAGGCGAAGCCGGAGAGGAAGGGGATGAAGACGCGGCCGTCGAGGCCGAACGGCCGCAGCGCGCGGTCCACCATGGCGCCGGCGCGCGGCAGGTAGCCGCTCTGCTCGAGGAAGCCGATCATCGTGAACAGGATCGCGATCTGGGGGACGAAGACGGCGACGGCCGAGATGCCGGGGATGGCGCCGTCGCAGAGGAGGCTCGACAGGGCGCCCTCCGGCAGGCGGGCGCGAAGCATGTCCGACAGCGAGCCGAGCACCCCGGACAGGAAGTCCATGATCGGCGCCGCCCCGACGAACAGCGCCTGGAAGACGGCGAACATCGTCGCGGTCAGGATCACGGGGCCGGCGACGGGATGCAGGAGGACCCGGTCGATGCGGATGGCGCGCGCCACGATGGGGAGGACCGAGCGGTGCGGCCAGGTCACCGAGGCCGCGGCGGCCGTCCGGGCCGTCTCGAGAGCCTCGTCCTGGAGCTCGTGCAGGCGCTTCTTCGTGGCGCGGCGGAAATCCAGCGCCTCCGAGAGGTCCGCGCGCAGCGGCGGCGGGGTCAGGAGGCCGTCGAGCTTGTCGACGCCCTCTCCGGTGCGGGCGGAGACGAGGGCGACGGGCATGCCGAGGCGGCCGGAGAGCTCGGCCGCGTCGAGCTTGATCCCGTTGAGGCGGGCCTCGTCGATCATGTTGACGGCGAGGGCCACGGGATAGCCGGCGGCCTTGAGGCCGGCGGGGAGGACGAGGTCGTTGTCGAGGTTGCTCGCCTCGGCGACGCACAGGACGAGGAGGTCGTCCTTGGAGTCGGCGCACTCGGAGAGGAAGCGGAAGGAGACCTGCTCGTCCTCGGTCTGCGGGACCATGCTGAAGGTGCCCGGCAGGTCCACGACCTCGACCTCGCCGCCCGAGGCGCGCATGGTGCCGGTGGCCTTTTCGACGGTGCAGCCGGCGAAGTTCGCGGCGCGGTGGCGCAGGCCCGTCAGCGCGTTGAACAAGGTGGTCTTGCCGGTGTTCGGGCGTCCGGCCAGCGCCACGGTCCGCTTCACAGGGCCTCCACGCGGATGTGGGGCAGGAGGCGGGCTTCGATCGCCAGCAGCTGGGAGCCGACGAGGCACTCGACGGGGTCTTGGAGGGGGGTCTTCAGGATCTTGACCACGGAGACCCCCGGCCTCAGGCCCAGGCCGGAGAGGCGGTCCTTGTCGAAGACCGAGAGGGCGGCATAGCCGAGCACCTTCACCGGAACGTCGAACGGCAGGGCCTCCAGAGTCATGCCCACAGTATACTCTTATTGAGATAATATTTCAATAAGAACGTCCCCGGGAGGCTGGCGGAACGGGGGGGCCCGGGCCTATACTGGGCTCATGAGCGCCCCCTCGATCCCCCGCCTCGCCGCCGCGTTCCTCGTCCTGTCGGCCGCCTCCGCCGCCCTCGCCGCTCCGACCCCCGCCACGCCCGGGACCCAGAGCCCGCATTCGAGCGGCGACTGGGGGAAGAACGAGGCCGAATTGCGCGCCAAGGCGAACGGGATCGTCGCCAAGCTGATGGCCTCGGCCCGCGAGGGGGTGGACGTCGAGGGCAAGAAGGTCCCCTACGCGAAGCTCCCCGATTTCGTGATCGACCTGAACAACGCGGTCATCGCCGGCTCGCCGGCGGCGGCGTTCTCCGCCGGGATGGGGATGAACTCCCCGGGCCGGACCATCGGAGGCGTCGACCACAGCGCCAACGACCTCATCTACACCACGAACGCCCTGTACACGATGGCCGACCAGCCCGAGGCCGCGATGTTCATCGCCCACGAGATCGGCCACCTCGCCCTCGGCCACGCGGAGAAGCTGGAGAAGGAGAAGTCGCGCCTGATCGACAAGCTGTACACGGAGTGGGAGACGGTCAACACGGTCCCCGACGGGGAGCCCACGAACGTGACGGTGCAGCGCTTCTTCAAGGACTCCGCCCCCAAGCTCCAGGCCGCCCTGAACCCGATCCAGCAGCCGATGGAGGACGACGCCGACAAGTACGGCCGCGCGCTCGCGGTGAAGGCCGGCTATCCGGGCGGCGCGACGGTCACCTCGTTCCAGCGCGCCCAGGATTGGCTGTGGGCGCTGAAGCTCGACCTCGACGACCCGAACCATAGCGGCTCCGTCGCCGACCGCGCCAAGAAGAACGCCAAGTGGCTCGCCGACGAGAAGGCCGCGAAGGAGCGCGCCGCGACCGCGAGCCGCCGCGCGAAGTGCGCCGCCGAAGGGACGAGCTGCGAGTGAGCGCGGCCGGGATTGCTATAATCCCGCGGTGACCGATCCCTTCTCCCGCCTCGAATCCGCCCGCGAGCTGTGCGCCGTCGGCCGTCCCGACCGCGCCCTCGCCCTGCTCAAGGCCTCCGTCCCCGCGCCGCTCGAGGCCGAGCGCCGGCTGATCCTGGGGGAGGCGCTGCGGGGGCAGGGCTACTTCGGCCGCGCGGCCGGCGAATACCGCGCCGCGCTCCGTCTCGTCGACCCGGCGGACCGCGACCTCGCCTTCGACGCCTGGCTCGGCCTCGCCCGCTGCGCGCGCAGCCTGGGCGCCGTCGCCGAGGCCCGGCGCGCCCTCGCCCGCGCCCGCCGCGTTCCCGGCGCCGACCGCGAGACCTTGGCGCTCGAGGACGCGCTCGTCCTGCGCGCGGAGAGCCGCCACCGCCCCGCGCTCAAGGCGCTTCTGCCGATGCTGGCCAAGGCGCGTTCCCGCCGCGACTGGTCCGCCGTCGGCTTCCTGCTCTGGGCCGTCGCCGGCTCCCGCCGCTTCTCCGGCGACCTCGCCGGCTCGCACCGCGATTTCAAGGAATCCCTCGCCGCCTTCCGGCGCGGCCGCGACGCCGAGGGCGAGGCCTACGCCCTGTTCGGCCTCGGCGGGATAGCCCGCGTCCGCGGCCTGTTCCCCGAGGCCCGCCGCGCCTACGTCGAGGCGGGCAAGCGCCTCAAGGCCGGCCCCGACCTGTTCGGCCGCGCCTACGCCCACTGCGGCCTGGCCAACTGCCTCCGCCAGATGGGCCTGCTCGACGAGGCCGAGAAGAACTACCGCGCCTCATACAAGCTCTACTCCGGCCTCGACGACCGCGTCGACCTCGCCTTCGTGGACTGGGGCCTGGGCCAGATCTTCCAGCGCCGCGGCCGCCTGCCCCAGGCCGAGCGCCACTACCGCGCCGCCCTGGCCGCCTTCTCCGGCGGCGGCGAGGACCGCGGCCTCGTCCTCGCGCGAAAATCCCTCGCCGAGGTCCTCCACGCCCGAGGCCGCACCGCCGAGGCCGAGAAGCTCTTCGACTCTGCCGTCTCCCTCGCCCGCCGCGCCGGCCTGACCGCCCACCTCGAGTCCTTCACCTAGGATTCCGGCGAATCCGGGGTCAGGCACGCAAATTCGTCGAAATCTTCGCGCGTGGAATTCAACGAATTTGCGTGCCTGACCCCGTAACAACTTCGAAACGCGGGAGTCGTAGATTGTCCCCATGGGACAACAGATATGGGCGGTGCTGGAGCAGTACGCGGGATACTGGGTGACGGTGGACAAGAGCGGACGCGTGATCGATCACGCGGAGACCTTGCCGGAGCTGACCAAGCGGGCGGGGGGAGCCGCGCACGGCCTGACCTTCGTGTTCGCCGCGGGCCAGCGGGAGCCGGCCTCGGTTTAGATCTTGAAGTCTTTGCCCAGGTAGAGCTCGCGCGCCTGGGCGTCGTCGATCAGGTGCTTGGCCGTGCCCTCGACGATGATGCGCCCGTCGAAGATCAGGTAGGCCCGGTCGATGATGGGCAAGGTCTCGCGGACGTTGTGGTCCGTGATCAGCACGCCGATGCCCTGGGCGACGAGCTTGCGGATGATGCCCTTGAGCTCCCCGACCGTGATCGGGTCGATGCCGACGAAGGGCTCGTCGAGCAGGATGAGCTTGGGGTTGCCGATCATGCAGCGAGCGACCTCGAGGCGGCGCTTCTCGCCGCCGGACAAGGTCCACGCCTTCTGGCGGCGCATGTCCCACAGGCCGAACTCCTCGAGCAGGCCCTTCACGCGCCGCATCTGCTCGACCTTGCCCGCCGTCGAGCGCTCGATGACGGCGCGGAGGTTCTCCTCGACCGTCAGGCCCTTGAACACCGTCGGCTCCTGCGCGAGGTAGCCGAGGCCCCGGCGGGCGCGCTCGTACATCGGCAGCGAGGTCACGTCGTCGCCGTCGAGGAGGATCTTGCCGTCCTCGGGCGTCACGAAGCCCGCGAGGCTGTAGAACGAAGTGGTCTTGCCCGCGCCGTTGGGGCCCAGCAGGCCGACGATCTCTCCCGACGAAACGGAGAGCGAGACGCCTTTGACGACCATGCGCTCCCCGTAGGTCTTGCGGATGTCCTTGGCTTCGAGCCTCATTGGGCGAGCTCCTTGAGCTTGTCCCGGTCCCTGAAGATCATCCAGCCGGTGACCTGGCCGCGGGCCTCGATGCGGCGCGGGGACTCGGTCGCGACGACCTGGTCGGCCTTGAGCGCGGTGGTCCACTCGCCCTCGACCTTGCGCAGGACGGGGCGTCCGCCGTTGAGGGTCAGGCGGCCCTCGGCCTTCTCGTAGACGGCTTCGTCCGCGGCGAGCTCGAGGCGAGGGCCCCAGACCTTGGCCCCGCCGGACATGGTCACGCGCTTCTCGCCGTTCCAGGTCACGCGGCCGCTCTCGCCGTGGTCGGGCTCCAGGCCCGGGGCGGTGCGCGTGAACAGGACGCGCTCGCCGGGGACCGGATCGAGATAGCCGCGCTTGGTCTCCTCGCTGTGGCCGGCGCGCTCCCCGCGGGCCTCGAACACCGAGCCGTCCTTGGTCTCGCGCCGGACGGAGACGGCGCCGCGGGCCTGCCAGGAGCGGTCGGCGTGCTTGAAGAGGGCCCAGTCGCTCGTCAGGCGGGTGCCGGCGGACTGATAGCGGACCTCTCCTATGAACTCTTCCTCCTTATTATCGCCGCGGCGGATCACCCACTCCTTGCTGCGCACGACGCTTCCCGCGACGGAGGCGGGGGGAGGAGCCTCGGCGGCGAAGGACGGGACCGAGAGAAGGAGGAGCAGGAGGGCTCTCACCGGGACTTCCCGCTCAAGGTCGAGCTCTGGTTGAAGATGCGGATCTCGGAGAGGTCGGGCTTGGCCTCGAGCCCGCGGCCGCGCAGCACGCCCTCGGGGCGCTTGACCAGGATGTCGGCGGTGGTCGTGAAGCGGCCCCGCGTCGAGTCGTAGAACAGCTCGGTGGTGGTCAGGCGCGAGCGGTCGTCGAAGGAGTCGAGCACCACCGAGGACGAGAGCCTCACGCCGTGGCTTTCGGTGTCGACCTCCCCGGCGAGCGCGGTGACCCGGGAGACGGCCTTGCCCTTCTTGTAGAACTCCATCACGGGCTCGGTCAAGGTCGCGAGCTTCGCGTCCTCGCGCAGGACGGCGCGCGCGGACTTGAGCGTCCACGAGGGCTCGCCTTTATCCGATTGGCTGAGGGTCAGTCCTTCCATCACCTGCCGCCGCTCCTCGCGCTCCGCCTCGCCGCTCCTTCCGCAGGCCGAGCCGGCGAGCAGGAGCGCCGCGAGAACGTAGCGCATCTCACTTCTTGGTGGTCGCGGCCGGCGCGTCGTCCGGAGGGGCCTTGAGCTGCTCCTCGGGCAGATGCACCTTGCCGCCCGGGTGCAGCCACGGCGTCATCTCCATCGGGATGCGGCGCAGCTGGTAGGGCTTGGGCAGACGGCTCAGCGCGTGGGAGATCCCGAAGTAGGCGACGATCAGCACTCCGTAGATCACGCCGAGCGTGCGCAGGTGCCACTGGGCGTCGGGGAACCACGGAGGGGAGATCAGCGCCTCCTGTGCGGCCGCCTTCTTGGACTTCTTGGGTTGCTGGGGCTGGTTGGGCTGGCTCATCGGAGCTCCTTGGACAGCGCGTCGAAGCGGCGGACCTCGCGCAGGAACGCGGGCACGTCGGCGAGGGCCAAGGCGTTGGGCCCGTCGGACAGCGCCTTGTCCGGGTCCGGATGGGTCTCGAAGAAGACGCCGGCGACGCCGACCGCGGCCGCGGCCCGGGCGATCGGGCGCACGAACTGGCGCTGGCCGCCCGTCGTCGCGCCGTTGCCGCCGGGCAGCTGCACGCAGTGCGTCGCGTCGTGGACCACGGGGAAGCCGAAGGAGCGCATGATCTCGTAAGAGCGCATGTCGACGACCAGGTTCCCGTACCCGAAGGAAGCGCCGCGCTCGGTCAGGAGGATCCTGCGGTTGCCGGTCGAGAGGATCTTCTCGACGGCGTGCTTCATGTCGGCGGGCGACAGGAACTGGCCCTTCTTCACGTTCACCGCCTTGCCCGTGCGGCCGCACGCGACGAGGAGGTCGGTCTGGCGGCTGAGGAACGCGGGGACCTGCAGCATGTCCACGTACCGCGCGGCGACGGCCGCGTGCTGGGGCTCATGGACGTCGGTCACGCACGGCACGCCCAGCTCGGCGGCCACCTTGGCCAAAGTCCTCAGGCCCTCCTCCATGCCCGGCCCGCGGAAGGACTTGACCGAGGTGCGGTTGGCCTTGTCGTACGACGCCTTCAGCACGAAGCCCTGCTTGCCCGCCGCCTTCTTCAGGGCGCGGCCGACCGTGCGAAGCAGGGACTCGGACTCGATGACGCAGGGGCCGCCGATGAAGGCGACCGGGAGGTCGTTGCCGAAGCGGACCTGGCCGACCTTGACGATGTTCTCACGCATGGATGGGATTCCGTCCGTGGGTCTCGGCGCGCTCGACGCAGGCGGCGACGAAATCCCGGAACAACGGATGCGGCGCCTCGGGGCGGCTCTTGAACTCGGGATGGAACTGGCAGGCCACGAACCACGGATGGTCCTTGAGCTCGACGATCTCGACGAGGTTCTTGGGGGCGTGGAGGCCGGCGATCGTCAGGCCGGCGTCCTCGAGGAGCTTGCGGAACTTGTTGTTGACCTCGAAGCGGTGCCGGTGCCGCTCCGAGATGTTCAGGGCCCCATAGGCCTTGTGCGCGAGGCTCCCTTTCTTGAGCGTGCACTCGTAGGTGCCCAGGCGCATCGTCGCGCCCTTGTCCTTGACCGACTTCTGCTCGGGCAGGAGGTCGATGACGGGGTAGCGGGACTTCTGGTCGAACTCCGTGGAGTGGGCGCCGTTGAGCTTCAGCACGTTGCGGGAGAACTCGATGACCGCGATCTGCAGCCCCAGGCACAGGCCGAAGTAGGGGATCTTCTTCTCTCGAGCGAGCTGGGCGACCCGTATCTTGCCCTCGATGCCGCGGTCGCCGAAGCCGCCGGGCACGAGGATGCCGTGCACGCCGTCGAGCTGCTCGTGGATCTTGGGGTCCGTCGTGTCCAGGAACCGGATCTTGACCTTGGCCTCGTTGGCGATGCCGCCGTGGACGAGGGCCTCGTTGACGGACTTGTAGGCGTCCTTGTAGTCGGTGTACTTGCCGGCGAGCGCCACGACGATCTCCCGCTTCGGGGCCTTCAGGCGGCGCACGACCTCGTTCCAGCTGTCGAGGTCCTTGGACTGCGTGCGCAGGCGCAGCAGCATCATGATCTGGTCGTCGAGGCCCTGCTTGTGGAAGACCATGGGCACTTCGTAGATGCTGTCGACGTCCGGCGCCTCGATGACCGACTCCTTGGGCACCGAGCAGAACATGGAGAGCTTCGCCTTCATGTTCGCGTCGACCGGCTTCTCGGAGCGGCAGACGAGGACGTCGGGGGCGATGCCGATCTC
>Ga0255338_1003108_pt1 | contig 21066 bp, 21 predicted proteins | sample MeOH1_35cm_T4_19_FD_203715 | JGI IMG/M metagenome (GOLD analysis project Ga0255338, IMG submission 203715) | Sandy soil microbial communities from University of British Columbia, Vancouver, Canada - MeOH1_35cm_T4_195 | ecosystem: Engineered > Artificial ecosystem > Sand microcosm > Unclassified ...
CTCCGGGGCCTGGAATTCCGGAAGAAGCAGGAGACCTTCTGGCGTTGATCAAAATGTACAAAGGCAAGAAACCCATTCTCGGTGTTTGCCTCGGTCAGCAGGCGATTGCCGTTGCAGAAGGAGGAAAGCTCATCAATCTCGATAAAGTGTATCACGGAGTTGCAACGCCTATGCAGATTACAGGAAATGATTCTGTTCTTTTCCGCGATGTGAAAAACGGATTCAACGCAGGGCGTTATCATTCCTGGGTGATTGACGAAAAAACTTTGCCGGAGAACTACCGCATTACCGCACGTGATGAACAGAACCAGATCATGGCTATCGAAGATCGTGATCAGAAAATATACGCGGTGCAGTTTCACCCGGAATCTATCATGACGGAATCCGGTGAACAGATCATGCTCAACTTCCTGAATTCATGAGAAGCAAGCTGGAAAAGTTGTTAAGTCAGGAAGTGTTAAGCCAGGAAGAGGCATATTCGTTGCTCTGTTCGGTTGGCTCAGGAGAAGCTAATTCTGCACAGATGGCTGCGTTCATGTCGGTGTATCGCTTGCGTGAGATTACACTTGATGAATTACGTGGATTCCGTTCGGCGTTGCTGGAACTCGCTCTGCCTGGGAAAATAGAGGCGCAGAATGCAATTGATCTGTGCGGAACGGGCGGAGACGGAAGAAATTCCTTCAACATTTCTACGCTTTCCTGCTTTGTGGTTGCTGCATGCGGAGGTCGCGTGATTAAGCACGGTAATTACGGAGTATCATCCGTTTCAGGATCATCCACAGTTCTGGAAAAACTCGGTTACAAATTCACGAACGATTCTTCCGAACTGAATCGTTCATTGGAAAACAGCGGAGTTTGTTTTCTGCATGCACCGTTATTTCACACCGCGTTGAAGCACGTCGCAGGAACGCGAAAAGAACTCGGCACCAGGACATTCTTCAATATGCTTGGGCCATTGGTCAATCCGGCGCAACCTTCGCATCGTCTGACCGGTGTGTTCAGTAATGAGCTTTTGCGGAAGTACCACTATCTGCTGCAGGAAACGGACGAGAAGTACACACTCGTTCACAGTGATGACGGTTTCGATGAAATATCATTGACTGCTCCTTTCCGTGTGGTAACGAATCAGTTTCAGAAAGTGTATTCGGCTACTGAAATCGGACTGGAGAGAATCGCTCCGGAAGATTTGTGCGGTGGTAATACTGCTGATGAAGCGGCAGAAGTATTTGTTTCTGTTCTCAACGGAAAAGGAACTAGTGCCCAGAATAGCGTTGTCGCTGCAAACTCCGGAGCGGCATTGTTTACACTCGGAATTGTTAACTCATTGACCGATGGGATTGCATTGGCTCTGGAAGGTTTGATCTCCGGTAAAGCGAAAAGCCGTTTCAAGACATTCATTGAATCAGTTAGAATTAAACCACTTCGTGAAACTTAGTGACTTAGAGACTTAGTGGCGGTTTATTGCCACAAAGACAGGAAGACACAGAAGTTACACGAAGAAATACCCGATAGACTTATAAACTTTCTCATGATAGCAACAGCATCCATATTAGACGAAATCATCGCGAACAAGAAACGCGAGGTGGAAGAACGAAAACAGCTTTATCCGACCATGTTGCTGGAACGCAGTCTGTATTTCGAAACAGCGCCTGTATCACTTTCAGAATATCTGAAGAGAACAGACAGGAACGGAATCATCGCTGAATTCAAACGCAAATCTCCTTCGAAAGGGGATATCAATCCGTATGCGGATGTGGCGACAACAACTCTTGGATATATGCAGGCGGGAGCAAGTGCATTGTCAGTTCTTACCGACACAAAATACTTCGGCGGAAAAAGCGCTGACCTGGAAACTGCCCGTAAAGTGAATTACTGTCCGATCCTGCGCAAAGATTTCATCATAGACGAATACCAGGTGATTGAAGCGAAGTCAATTGGTGCTGATGCAATTCTTTTGATTGCGGCGGTTCTTTCGGAGGATGAGATTGCATCATTGAGCAAACTGGCAATTTCACTGGGAATGGAAGTCCTGTTCGAAATGCATGATGCGGAAGAGTTGTCGAAGTTCCGCCCGGAATTTATTGCGGGTGTGAACAACCGTAACCTGCACGACTTTTCCGTTGATCTTGAACGCTCAGAGAAGTTCAGCGCAGGTCTGCCGGAGGAATCCATCAAAGTGGCAGAGAGCGGAATTTCCTCAGCGGAAGATGTGATCCGCCTGAGACAATCCGGCTTCACGGGATTCCTTGTCGGAGAACAGTTCATGAAGCAGTTTGAGCCGGGAAAAGCTTGTGCAAAGTTCGTTTCAGAAATTAATGCGTTAAATAAATAATTATGCAGGTCAAGGTTTGCGGACTTCGTCTGAACGAAGACATTATTTCGGTGGCATCCAGCGGTGCCGACTACATTGGATTGATATTCTATCCGGCTTCATCGCGTTATGCAGCGGGAATTGCTGATCCGGCATTAATGGAATTGATTTCAAGAACTTACCCGAACGTGAAGCGTGCAGGTGTATTCGTGGATGCCGACGCGGATGAAGTGAGAATCACTGCGGAGAAGTTCCACCTCAACACGCTGCAATTTCATGGAGAAGAAACTCCGGAATACTGCGCGCAGTTTACAGAGAATTACACGGTAATAAAGGCATTTCCGGTTTCAGAAGAATCAGATTTTGCGAAATGTGAAGCGTATGAAGGAGTTTGCCAGCTGTTCCTTTTTGATACGGCAGGTCCGCTGTATGGCGGAAACGGATTCAGTTGGGACTGGACTCTGCTTGTCCATTATTCCGGGAACATTCCTTTCCTGCTGAGCGGCGGAATAGGACAGGGAGATATTTTGAAAGTGGGACAGGTATGCCATCCTCAATTCGCGGGCATTGATATCAACAGTGGTTTCGAGGTTTACCCGGGCGTAAAAAATACCGAAGCAGTAAAATTATTTGTACGCATCATCAAAGCCGGAGAACATGCAATACTCAGTCAGTGAAAACGGATATTACGGAGAGTTCGGAGGAGCATTTATTCCTGAAATGTTATGGCCGAATGTGGACGCGCTGAAACAGGCATATCTTTCAGCGTATCGCGATTCTGAATTTCAGAAGGAGTTTACCAACCTTCTCCGGAATTATGCCGGAAGACCAACTCCGTTATTCGAAGCGAAACGTCTTTCAGAAAAGTACGGTTTCCGGATTTTCCTGAAGCGCGAAGATTTGTGTCATACGGGTGCGCACAAGATCAACAACACGATCGGACAGGTGCTTGTTGCAAAGCGTATGGGTAAGAAGCGGATCATCGCGGAGACGGGTGCAGGGCAGCATGGAGTGGCTACAGCGACCGTGTGTGCGCTCATGGGACTGCATTGCATTGTGTACATGGGTGAAGTGGACATCGCGCGCCAGGCACCTAATGTAGCGCGCATGAAAATGCTGGGTGCAGAAGTTCGTCCGGCAACATCCGGAAGTAAAACGTTGAAGGATGCAACGAACGAAGCGATTCGTGATTGGATTAATAATTCGGAGGACACGTTTTACGTTATCGGATCTGTTGTCGGTCCTCATCCATATCCCGATATGGTAGCGCGTTTTCAATCCGTAATCAGTGAAGAAATCCGGAAACAACTGCTGGAACAAACCGGAACTGAGTTTCCGGATGCAGTGGTTGCATGCGTGGGCGGAGGAAGTAATGCCGCCGGGGCGTTCTATCATTATCTCGATTCTCTGCAAACAAAACTGATTGCTGTGGAAGCTGCGGGAAAGGGTGTTGATTCGGGATTTTCTGCAGCGACCACTCAGCTGGGCCGTGCCGGAATCATTCACGGAAGCAAAACGCTGCTCATGCAATCGGAAGACGGACAGATTACGGAGCCACATTCAATTTCAGCGGGACTGGATTACCCGGGAATCGGTCCGCTGCACGCGCATCTCTTCAAGTCGGGCAGAGGTGTATTCCTTTCTGCTACTGATGAAGAAGCTTTGGCAGCTGCGTTCGAACTAACCCGTCTCGAAGGAATTATTCCGGCGCTCGAAAGTGCACACGCATTATCCGTACTCGGAAAATTGAATTACGACAGGACTAAAACAGTCGTTGTAAACCTTTCAGGTCGCGGCGACAAGGATATGGAAACTTACCGCAAACACTTCGAAGTATGAACCGTATCGATAAATTATTCTCAGAAAAGAAAAAGGACGTTCTCGGCGTTTACTTCACCGCGGGATATCCGGCAGGAATTTCGGTTGTGAAGATGACAGCAGATCTGGGACAAGCCGGTGTTGACTTTATTGAAGTCGGAATGCCGTTCAGTGATCCGCTCGCAGATGGTCCGGTGATCCAGGAAAGCTCAACAGTTGCATTGAAGAATGGCATGACCATTTCCAAGCTGTTTTCGGAATTGCGATTGCTCCGTGAAAAAACGGAAGTTCCGGTTGTGCTCATGGGTTATATGAATCCCGTGATGCAATTTGGATTTGAAAAGTTTCTTGCGGAATGTGCGTTCTGTGGAATTGATGGAGTCATTCTTCCTGATATGCCGGTAGAAGTCTACATTGAGGAACACAAAAAGCACTTCGAAGTGAATTCAGTTTATCCGGTGTTCCTGATTTCTCCGCAAACTCCGGCAGCGAGAGTGAAATTTATCACGGAGCAGAGTAAAGGGTTCATTTACCTTGTTTCTTCTTCTGCAACAACCGGGACGAACGGGGAGCTGTCAGCGGAACAGCAATCAATATTAAAGGAAACCATTTCGCAAGTGAGCAATCTTCCGGTGATGGTGGGATTCGGAATTCACGATTCGAAATCGTTCAAGGCCGCAACTAAATATGCATCAGGCGGAATCGTAGGGAGCGCGTTCATCCGTGCTTTGGGAAATGATCCGTTCAATGCAATTGATAATACAGTGAGAACAATTAAACCTGAATTATATGATCATTCAGTTAGCAGATAATCTTTCCGCCGGGGAAGAAACACCGGTTTTCGATAAAATCAAATCGCTGGGCTATTCCGTGACAGATGTGCGCACAGACGCGCGTCGTTATCTCGTGTGTACGGGAAGTAAGCCGTTGGATATCCGTTCAATCGGAAATATGCCCCAGGTTGCCGATGTCCATTTTGTAAGCGATGCCAATCAGCTGGTGTCGCGCGAATGGAAAGTAGGACGTTCAGTAATCAGTCTCGGCGAGGGAATTGAAATCGGCGGAAGTGAGCTTTCTCTTATGGCCGGACCTTGTTCTATTGAATCGGAAGAGCAGGTAGAAACGACTGTGAAATTTCTTCTGGAGAATAATGTGCGCATTATGCGCGGGGGAGTCTTCAAACCGCGCAGCTCACCCTATGCATTTCGCGGAATGGGTTACGACGGACTGAAGATGTTTTATGAAATCTGTCACAGAAACGGAATCCGCATTGTAACCGAAGTCATGCAGGCCGACCAGATCGAACCGATGCAGAATTACGTCGACATTTTCCAGGTGGGTGCGCGCAATGCACAGAACTTCACTTTGCTCGATGCTTTGGGGAAATGCGGAAAACCTGTTTTACTCAAGCGCGGAATCTCGGGAACCATCGAAGAAATGTTGGCATCTGCCGAATATATTTTCTCCGGTGGCAATGAGCAGATTATTTTGTGTGAACGTGGAATCCGGACTTTCGAACGTGCTTCGAGAAATACACTTGACCTCAATGCTGTGCCTATTCTGAAAAAACGTTCGCATTTGCCTGTAGTGGTGGATCCATCACACGGAATCGGTATTCGTGAACACGTGGCGGATATGGCCCTCGCGGGGGTTATGACCGGTGCTGACGGAATCATTATTGAAATTCACAGTCAGCCTGAAAAAGCTTTCTCCGACGGACAACAAACACTTAACTTCGATGAAGCGCGGAAGCTGTTCGCAAACCTTCGTCAGACCTACGCGTTGAAACAATCTTTCAATCAGTGAACATAGTAATTATCAGGTATAACGCGGGTAACGTTGCTTCGGTGCAGTTTGCATTGGAGCGGTTGGGAATTGTGGCAACGGTAAGCGATGATGCAACAGTGATAAGTGCAGCCGATAAAATTATTTTTCCCGGAGTAGGCGAAGCTTCATCTGCAATGCGTTCACTCAAGGCGGCCGGATTGGATTCGACACTGAAAAATCTCAGACAGCCTGTACTCGGAATATGTCTCGGGATGCAGTTGCTTTGTGCGCACAGTGAAGAAGGCGACACAGACGGACTCGGACTATTTGATACACGGGTGCGTCGTATTGCGGGAGGAGATTACAAAGGTGAGCTGAAGATTCCGCACATGGGTTGGAATTCTATAATCAATCTGAAGGGACCATTGTACAAAGGAGTGCCGGAAGAGGCGTTTGTATATTATGTTCACGGATATTGTGCTGATATATGCGAACAAACCAATTCTGTTACCGATTACATCCGTCCGTTCAGTGCCGGACTGGAGAAAAATAATTTCTATGGTGTTCAGTTTCACCCGGAGAAGAGCGGAGTGGCAGGAGAAATGATCATCCGTAATTTTTTAGACCTATGATAGAGATCATACCGGCAATTGACATCATCGACGGAAAGTGTGTCCGTTTAACGGAAGGAGATTATTCCCGGAAGACAGAGTATAGCAGTGATCCGCTTGCGGTTGCAAAAGGTTTTGAAGCTTCCGGAGTGAAGCGTCTGCACTTGGTTGATCTTGATGGCGCGAAGACCGGCGCAATCAGAAATCTTTCTGTGCTGGAGAAAATCGCGAAGGAAACAAATCTGCTGATAGATTTTGGTGGTGGGATCAAAACCGAAGCAGAAATGGAATCGGTAATTGCTGCCGGAGCAACATTTGTTACGTTAGGCAGCGTTGTGGTGAAACAACCGGAACTTTTTGAATCGTGGGTGGCGAAGTACGGCCCTGAGAAATATTTTATTGGTGCGGATGTGCGCGGACAAAAAATCGCGGTGAGCGGCTGGCAGGAGCAGACCGACATTGATGCGATTGATTTCATCAGGAACCTCATGAGCAAACGCGTGTCTTATTTTTTCTGTACCGACATTGCGAAAGATGGACGACTGGAAGGTCCTTCGGAAGAATTGTACCGGCAGATGATTGCACGATGTCCCGGGGTTCGTCTCGTGGCAAGCGGTGGTGTGACAACAATCGAAGATATTCTGTGCATGGAAAAACTGGGATGTGAAGGAGTGATTGTCGGCAAAGCTTTTTATGAGAACCGGATTTCTCTGAAGGAGATTGAAAAATTCAACACACGTACTGTTTAAATGCTCACGAAACGGATCATTCCCTGTCTTGATGTGATGAACGGACGCACCGTGAAAGGTGTGAACTTTGAAAACATCCGTGATGCGGGTGACGCCGTTGAACTCGGAACCCTTTATGCCGCACAAGGCGCGGATGAATTGGTTTTTCTGGATATCACTGCAACGCATGAGAAAAGAAAGACGCTGAAGGAACTGGTACAACGTGTTGCACAAGCTATCAATATTCCGTTCACCGTGGGCGGAGGAATTTCTTCGGTCGAAGATGTGCGCGCGGTACTGATGAGTGGCGCCGACAAGGTGTCGGTTAACTCAGCTGCTATCCGAAATCCGCAGCTTCTCAGCGAGCTTTCGCGTGAATTCGGAAGCCAGTGTATTGTGTTGGCAGTGGATGTAAAGTTCGGGGCGGGAGAGTGGTCTGTGTTTCTCAACGGAGGAAGAATTCCTTCCGGACGCAATGCGCAGGAATGGATACGCGAAGGAGTCGACCGTGGTGCGGGAGAAATATTGCTTACCTCGATGAACAACGACGGAACGAAGAATGGATTTGCCGTTGAGTTCACGCGTGAAATTGCAGAAACTGTTTCTGTGCCGATCATTGCATCGGGCGGTGCAGGGTCAATGGAGGATTTTCTCGAAGTATTTACCAACGGAAAAGCAGATGCAGCCCTGGCGGCGAGCATTTTTCACTTTCGCGAAATTGCAATTCCTGATCTCAAGAAGTACCTGAAAGCGAATGGAGTTCCCGTTCGTATCAATTGATAAAACTATGACAACACCACTTAATCCGGACTTTTCAAAAAACAGTGACGGACTTATTCCCGCAATTGTTCAGGATGCAGACAGCAACATTGTGCTCATGCTGGGTTACATGAACCAGGAAGCATTTTACGCGACACAGGGAAGTAAGCAGGTTACCTTCTATTCCCGTTCCAAAAAGCGTTTGTGGACGAAAGGAGAAGAGAGCGGACATTTCCTGGATGTAGTTTCGATCAAACTGGATTGTGATAATGATACCTTCCTCATCAGGGCAAAACCAAACGGTCCGGTTTGTCACACGGGAGCTGATACCTGTTGGGGCGAAATCAATTCGGGCAATTTTATTTCTCAGATGGAAAAGGTGATTCAGCAGCGGAAAGGTGCCGATCCTTCTTCATCGTACACGGCGCAGCTTTATGCAGCAGGCATTAACAAGATCGCACAGAAAGTAGGAGAGGAAGCGGTTGAACTGGTGATTGAATCAAAAGACAACGACGAAAACAAGTTTCTGGGTGAAGCGGCGGACCTGTTGTTTCACTATGTGGTGCTACTTTCCGCGAAGGGTTATTCGGTTGCAGATGTTGAGAAGGTGCTGGAAAAGCGGCACAAAAAATAATTGTATATCCACAAATAAACAGCGCGAACTCCCTGGATACAGCAATTGTATTTTTGGATATTTCCGCAATACAATACTGCAATCCGTAAGGAATTCAACGCTGTAGTTACGATGAAGTCTGCAAGGTCTTCGTGCTTAGAGAAACAACCACGTAAGTCCTGCGTATGCTGAATATGTTTTGATCGTTGTACCGTCTGCCACGTTGAATTCTTTCGCTTCCGGATTAGTGCCTGTTTGATCGGCTATGGTAAGGAAACCATACACACCGCGGAAGCCCAGGTCAAGGCGGACGCTCCGTCTTTCGTTGAGTGCAAATTCCACACCGGCGCCATAAGCAAATCCAAGGTCGCCTTTACGGAGTACCAACGTTGCAACCATCGTATCTGTACCGTTGCTGCCAGTGGTTTCCATGCGTGAGCCGACATTATAGGCCATTTGCGGTCCGACCACGAAATTCAGGTTCACCGGGCGCGACTTACCTGTGTTAAAGGAAAGCATGATCGGAATGTTTATGTAGTTCACGTGAATGGTGCGCTCCATTTCCTGGTCTCTGTATTTCTGTGAAAGAGAATTATAAAGGATGTCGCCTTCAACACCGATATGATCGGTGAAATTGATTCCGACATTTCCTCCTACACCATAACCGAATGTGGCCGTACCGGAAACTGTTCCACCATCCGACGTTCTCATATCGAGAGCTGAAACTGTGGGCATAAAACGCAAACCGAATTCGAGACGCGGAATGTCGTGTGCAGGTGTCTCATCCTGTGCGAAGCATTTAAGCGAAAGACAGGCGATACATAAAGCAAGAGAGATGGTTTTCATGGGTTTGAAGGTTAGTCTGCTTACTGGGAATGTGGCTTATTTACTCAGCAAAGATGCCGCAGTCTGCAACGTATTGAGTTATACTACAGGCTGTATATGTTGCATCATTCACACGTCCGTGAGACTACAGTTTACTCTTCACAATCACCCTTTCTGAATTTTCTCTTCTCCGGTTTGTCATTTTTCTTCCCGGGATTCTTCATTATTTCAATGATTCGTTTTGCGACTTCGCGTTTGTAGGCCTGGATCAGCAATTGTATTAGTTCTTCGCGGGTCATACATTGACCATAATGACCGACTATCCGGAACGTTGAGGTCGGGTCATCATTATCTTAGAAAGTTGAAATTGATTCGGGCTGCTGTCAGTTCGGGCGCAGTGGGAAACTTAACAGGAGGCTAAAGGATTGATTTGTCTGCTTCTTGGGAACGCTCGAAGTGACAAATCACTGTTTTTTTTCTTCCACCATCTGCCCCCGCACGTACTCTTCAATTGAAATCAGTTTCCCTGTTTCATCGTAGACTTTCCAGGAACCTTCTTTCATGTAGTTGTCAATCTCTTCGTAATACTGCATGCTTCCCTCGGTCTGCACTTTGCCGTTCTCGAAGAATTCTTTGTTGGTGTAGATCTTCTTTTTTTTGTTCGAGAGCTGCATGTCGCTCTGGAGATTTCCGTTCTCGTAGTAGAACTGCCGGTACATCATGTAGTCGCACTTGTCGGCATATTCTTCGAAAAATTCAGGATTGCCGTTCTCGTAATATTCTTTTGTCTTTTCTTCTGCACCCTGGTAGTACGTGATGTCTGAGCGAACTTTGCCATTGGGCCAGTAGAGCACCATCTGGTAACGGAAGTAATCGAGTGATTTAAATTCGCGTTCGAGCTGGCCGTTCTCGTAAAAATTCTTGTACGTGGTCAGCATCCCGTCTACATAATAACCGGAATGAATGATGGTGCCGCTCTTGTAATAATCTTCCCACCATCCCTGGGCTGCATATCCTTTAGGATTGTTGCGAACGGAATCACCGCCCATCAAGCGGTTCAGTTTTTCGTAGGTATCAATTCCCGTTGCGGAATCGTAAACTTCTGAAAATACATAGTAGATGCGCGTGTCTTTCTGTTTTCCGAATTGCGCATGCAAGGGAAAAAGCAGTAAAATCAACAGGAGGGTAGAAAGTGCGCGCATTCGGTTCGCGAAAATACTAAATAGTATGCAGTCGGACGGCGTGACCGTGTGCAGTCGCCCGAAAAGTCAATAAGTTGAAGCCGGTAAAATAAAAAAGGACCACCAATGCGATCCTTAAATATTACTGAATAATCCGGCGGCCTGCTGCCAAACTGCCTTTCGGCTAATGTCCTTTAGCAGCAAGATACCTTTCCGCATCCAGGGCACCCATGCAACCGCTTCCGGCCGCAGTAACTGCCTGGCGATAAATTTTATCCTGCGCATCTCCCACCGCAAAAACACCTTCAATGTTTGTTTTGCTTGTTCCCGGAATTGTTTTCAGGTAACCCGCTTCATCCATGTCAAGCCAGCCTTTGAAAATATCGGTGTTGGGTTTGTGCCCGATGGCAACGAAGAATCCGTAGATGTCGAGCTGCCGGTCTTCACCGGTGCTGGAGTTGTGAACGATTGCTCCTGTAACACCCATGTCGTTTCCGAGAACTTCTTTCGTTTCGGTATGATAAAGAACTTCGATGTTCGCCGTATTAAGTACGCGGTGACGCATCGCTTTCGAAGCGCGCATTTCGCCTTTCCGGATGATCATGTACACTTTCCTGCAAAGTTTCGCGAGATACGTTGCTTCTTCTGCAGCAGTATCACCGGCACCAACAATAGCAACATCTTTTCCGCGATAGAAAAAGCCATCACACACAGCGCAGGCAGAAACCCCGCCGATGGAACGATACTTCTGCTCAGACGGAAGTCCCAGCCATTTTGCAGTTGCACCGGTTGCGATGATTACGGTGTCGGCATGAATCTCAACTTTTCCGTCATCCATCCACACTTTGTGCACCGGTCCGGCGAAATCCACTTTCGTGGCCCAACCGTAACGGATGTCCGTCTGGAACCGCGCAGCCTGTTCCTTGAACAGCTCCATCATTTCCGGACCCTGAACGCCTTTCGGGAACCCCGGATAATTCTCAACTTCTGTTGTGGTAGTTAATTGCCCGCCCGGTTCCGGTCCCATGTACATCATCGGTTTCAGATCGGCACGTGCAGCGTAAATTGCTGCGGTATATCCTGCGGGACCTGATCCAATGATCAGGCAGGAGACTTTTTCTGGAATGGCACTCATAAGTGTGTGTGAAATTGAAATGTGTGTCGACAAAAGTAACACATAACACACCTAAAATGGTGCGGGTTGAGTGATAGCCTTATTGACAATTTCTATTCAGATATTAACAGGGCAGGCTGTGCCGGTGACAGGCACCTGTCTTCTATTGGCAGATAATGGTATCGTAGCTGGGACTATACCCGCAAAAAATTCCAAGTCCACCTTCTACATTCGATTCAATTACACCTGGAGATGCGAATGGATTCCCGTTGTTACTCACTTCGATTTCATACGTGCGGAAAAAGTTGGCTTCGGCCTGTCCGATGGCGCAGAATTTTACAGCAATGGTGTCGCCGGTGATGAAATAACCTCTGCGGTTGTCATTGTCTTCCGGTGCAGTGGAGCCCGGATCTACCGGACGGTTGTATGCGAAGTCGAAGCTTTCTCCTTCAATGAAATTGTCGTCGAACGTTGAACCGAAAGGCGCCATGAATGTTGGATCTTCATGCAGGCGCATTGTATACCATCGATAACCGTTGCCGTAGCCTGCAGGATCTGTAAGATGAGCCCACGCGAATCCAAGACTGTCGCCGGGAATTTCAGGCTTAAACCAGACACTGTCGAGCGGAACAGGATTCGGAATTGTAGTGGTGCTGGTCACTGTTTTTCCGTCGGCAACAACAGTGAGTACGTATGTCCGTCCTATCTGGCCCAGCACGTTTGCACCGCGATAAACGATCGGAATAGGAAGATCAGGATCCAAAGTGATGTGAAGTGTATCAGTCGTTGTTCCGTCAGTTACCGTAACCGTAGCGTTGGTAATAACATAGCTGAGCAGGGAAGCTGAATCGATGGGATCGAAATATCCTGCACTCCAGGTTAGGGTAACCGCAGCGGGTTCTCCAACGGTAATGCCACCGTCGACTACAATTTTCTGTTCAACATCAGGCAGCACAACGTCGATCTCTTTTTCGCAGGAAACTGCAAACAGCGCGGGCAGGAGAAAGGGAAATAGTTTTTTCATGTCCTTAAAAACTGAAATTCCAGGTTATTGAAGGCAGAATAGGGAATAGGGAAACCTGTTTTGCTTTCACAGAAATGTTTCCCTGCTCAATACTTCCTTCGGTGTCGAAATAAATGAAATACGGATTATGCCGGTTGTACACATTGTAACAGGCGAAGTTCCATGAGTTCTGGAAAGGCAAACGTCCCTTGAACAATTTTTTCGCTTTGCAGGTGTATGTTGCAGAAACATCTGCACGGTGATAAGGAATCATCCTGTAACTGTTTCGCGGACCCCATTCCGGAACAATCTGTCCTTCGATGATGTAGCGTGATTCAGGCAACGTGATTGCATTTCCCGTTCCATACACGAAAACTGCACTGAACGTCCAGTGCTCATTGAGTTCGTAAATCGCAACTACAGAGGCGTCGTGACGGCGATCGTAACGTGCGTAGAAAGTCCTTCCGTTCTCAATTCCTTCGAAAGTGCGCGTAGTCCATGATAAGGTGTAACCCACCCACCCGGTGAATTTCCCTGTACGTTTCTTGAAAAAGAATTCAGCACCGTACGATTCACCTGTTCCGAAAACGAAATTGTTATCGGTATTGTTGTTTACATTGTCTTCAGGCAAAGCACCCGGCGTAAACTCTACCTGGTTGAGCATGCTCTTGTAATAAATTTCAACCGACGATTCGTAATCATTGTCGTGGAAATTCCTGAAGTAACCGGCTGCAACCTGCCATCCTTCCTGGGGTTTTACTACGTCGGAGCAGGGAACCCAGATGTCGGTAGGCAACGAAATAGGTGACAATGTGGCGAGGTGAACGTATTGCAGGTTTCTCGTGTAGGCTGCTTTGACAGACGATGTTTCATCTACCATAAAGCGGATGCTCAGGCGCGGTTCCAGCCCGCCGTAATCTGCCACCTTCTGCCCTTTGTTGTAGTGAATCGTATTTACTGTGTGACCGGTAACATCTTTCACGTAGCGATCGAATTCGCCCACCTGCATGAAGTAGGAATAACGCAGCCCGGCAGATATTCTCCAGCGGTCGGAAACATCCCAATCATCGTTGATGTAGATTCCCGCTTCATGTGCGTATTGACGTTTCAGTCCGCCCAGGTCAAACACAGTTTCTCCTGCTTTGGCCGAAACGTTGTTCGGAGTAAAAATATGCCAGGTGTAATTTGTTCCGAAACGGATATTGTGTTTTCGGTTTGGCTGGTAATAGAAATCAAATTTCGAATTGTAATCGCGTATGCCTGAGAACAACCTGAATTCAAATCCGTCCTGCTCAGCAATAAATTCAAATTTATAATCGCTGAACACCGCTGTGGTATTCAGGAAAAGTTTTGGCCCGAACAGGTGATTCCACCGAAGCGAAGTAGTTGCATTTCCCCACGGAATGCTGACGAAGAACCCGGATTTTGCATTGTTGTAAGAGAATACATCGCGACCGAAATATCCGCTGGCAAAAACGCGGTTCTTGTCGTTGATACGCCAATTGACTTTCGCATTGAGATCATAGAAATAATACCCCGATCCTTTGAACGGTGATGTTTCTTTGATGAAAGGCTCCATGAGCACATCGATGTACGTGCGTCTTGCCGCGATGATGAAAGAAGCGGTGTCTTTTTTGATCGGACCCTGCACCGTAAGACGGGAAGCGATTACACCGATTCCTCCATCAACCTGCAGGCGCTGATCGTTTCCTTCCTTCATGGTGATGTCGAGTACCGATGATAATCTACCACCGTATTGGGCCGGCATCCCGCCTTTGATAAGGTTGATGTCTTTTACTGCATCTCCATTGAAAACGGAGAAAAATCCGAAAAGGTGACCGGCGTTGTACACGGTTGCTTCATCCAGGAGAATGAGATTCTGGTCAGGTCCTCCTCCACGCACATAGAATCCGGAATTTCCTTCCGCCCCGCCTTTTACTCCGGGCAGCAGCTGTATCGTTTTCAGAATGTCTACTTCTCCCATGAATGCCGGTATCTGCTTCACCTTTTTCATTTCAAGGTGAACAGTTCCCATCTGTGCGTCATCAATATTCTGATCTGTTTTCTCGTCGGTGATTACAACTTCTTTCATCTCCCGCGCCTTGAGACGGATTTCAATGAACGTATCTTTCGTGAGCACCAGGCTGGAGGTATATGACTGCATGCCGATGTAAACAACGGTCATTTCATACGTGCCTTCGTCTGCTGTAAGGGAGAAAAATCCGTAGTTATTCGTCACAGTACCCGAAACAGGCGTTTTGAGCATCACTGTCGCACCAATCAATGCTTCGCCGTTTGCATCTTCGCGGACATAACCGCTTACGGTAAATTTTTTGACCTGGGCACTCACCTGTTGTGTGATCACGCAGAAGAACAGCAGGAAAAAACAGCGTGTAACTAGCTTCATATTTGCGATAACTTATACAGTGAAAAGAAGCGCCTGCAAAATTAGGTATTCTTTATAGCCCATTGGTCGAAAAAGAAGGGTTATTCATCATAGGTTTGTTAAATAGTGTACAGGTCAGCGATTCTGTTTCAGACGGTTGAAAAGCCGTTTGGTTACAGGGAGCGTTGAAATAACTCCGGTACGTTTATGTGGGGATTCCCGTTCGGGCGTGATTTCAGGAGAGATAACCCGTAGTTGATATTTTCAACCTCATTCCGTGTTATATTTACTTTCAATTCCCATTAATTCTTCGTAAAGTTGTTAGTCATGTTCCGCACCTTTTTTCTCGTTTTTTCCTGTGTTCTGGTTGTTTCATGCGGACCGGAAACGCTTCATCCCGATCCGCAGGCACCTACGCCTCCTCCTCCATCTACGACGGTGAGCCCTTCGGATTACAGATATGAAGTCTTTCAGGTGGTTGACAGTTCAGGCATAGCGCATGGAGTAGGGTATGATATCTATGACGGACAGAAGAAAATTATTCACCAGACCACAATTCCGGGAGAACAGGGAATTGAAGGATTTGTGAATGAGGAAGAGGCAGGTAAAGTGGCAAACATGGTGGTGGAAAAATTAAATGCCGGTGGCGGACTTCCCACCATCAGTCACGACGAGTTGGTAAACCTTGGTATAACATTACAATCCAAATAACATGAAGAAATCAGTTACGCTGTTTGTCTTGTCTGTCCTCTGTGTTTGTGTTGAAGCGCAAACGCAATACGGTTGGATTGAGAAGAGTGGACTCCCGGCGCCCGGCCGTCACCGTTCTACTGCGCTCACGTGCGGTAACCGTGGATATGTGGGATTGGGACACGTAAATTCAGTGGTGGATGTTCTTTACCAGGATTGGTGGGAATATGATCCGGGTTCGGATACATGGTCGCAGAAGGCAAATTATGCCGGAGGATTGCGGTATCACGCAGCCGGATTTACAATCGGCAATTACATGTATGTCGGAACCGGTCGCGATCCTTCCGCAACTCTTCACACAGATTTCTGGAAATTCGATCCGGTGAATAATACGTGGACATCTGTTGCTTCTCTTCCCGGGCCCGCACGTCGTGGTGCTGTAGGATTTGAAATCTCAGGTTATGGCTACATCGGAACAGGTTCTTACTACGCCGATTTCTATAAGTACAATCCTACCAGCAATACATGGTCGTCTATTGCTTCTATCACAACCGGCCGTACATCCGCTGTGGGAATGTCGCTTAATGGAAAAGGGTATTGCGGCACCGGCGATGTAGGTGGAAATTCCGGCGATTGGTGGGAATACAATCCTGCAACGAATACCTGGACACCCAAAGCTCCTTTTCCCGGTTTACCCCGAATGGAGGCGTGCGGATTTACAATGGGTGGACGATGTTTCCTCGGGACGGGTGATAATTATTCCAGCGGGACGAATTACCAGGATTTCTGGGCATACAATCCTTCCACCAATTCCTGGGTTCAGGTTGCTGATTTCGCGGGAGCAGCACGCAGGTACATGGTCGCACTTTCTCTCAATGGAAGGGCCTATGCAGGTCTTGGTACCAGCGGCATGAATTACAGTGACTGGTGGGAATACGGAACAATTTCAGGAACCGAGGAATTCGTTGTGCCGTCGGTAAAGGTTTATCCTGTTCCTTCAGACGGGCCGGTTACATTCTCGTTCAGTACAACCGTGAAGAATGCGGTTACCTTTATTCTCTACGACATGTCCGGACGCGCAGTCCATATTTCCAATTTTGAATCGTGCAATGAATTTACGCTGGAGAAAGAAGAACTCCCGGCAGGAACATATACGTATTCCATCACTTCCGGTTCGGAATTCATCAGCAGCGGTAAAATTATTTTCGAATGAGAAAGTTACTATTGATCCTGGTCATCGTCGCACCGGCATTTGTATCCGCACAGAATACGTGGGAGAAAAAAGCGGCGTTCGGTGGAGAAAAACGGTCGCGTTGCGTGGCCTTCTCTATCGGTAATCGCGGTTACATGGGTTGCGGTGAAGACACCGCAGATATTGAACATAACGATTTCTGGGAATACGATCCGGGTACCGATTGCTGGACGCAGAAAGCTTCATTGCCTGCAGCCGGAAGAAGGGATGCGGTTGGATTTGCGATCGGAACAAAAGGTTATGTAGGAACCGGAATAGATTCACCCGAATCGTGGTTAGGGAATAACCAGAATGATTGGTGGGAATACAATCCGGTAACAAATACCTGGTTGGCGCGTGCAACCTATCCCGGCAGCGCTTCTTATGGAGGAGTTTATTTCGCAACCGGGTTTGTTATCAATGGTTATGGTTATGTTGTCGGTGGCAAACAATCTGCTTCCAATTACACAGACAATTTATACCGCTTTGATCCTGTTACCAATTCCTGGGCGGTAATGGCTCCGTTTCCAAACAATCCCCGTTACGCGATGAGCGCTTTTACAGTGAACGGAAAAGGTTATGTGGGACTTGGAACGGATGAGAATATCCTGCAGACCGATTGGTGGGAATACAATCCGGTGGGTAATTCATGGGTACAGAAAGCTTCTTTTCCCGGTTCAGGAAGGTTTGCCGCATCCGGATTTGCTATCGGTAGTAAAGGTTATGTCGTGGGTGGAACCGATGGAGGTTACCAGGACGAACTCTGGCAATATGATGCGGCAAGTAACTCATGGTGGGTGAAAGCACCCTACGGCGGAGGTGAACGACGTTCGATGGGTGTGTTTGTCATCGGAAGTGCAGCGTACGCGGGAACAGGAAAAGGTTTCTCAGGAAGCCGCCGCGATTTCTGGCAGTACGAACAGTATCTCACAGGTATTGAGGAGACAGAATATTCTTCACCCGGAATTTATCCGAATCCTGTTGCAGAATATTTTACGGTGACTGTTCCGCAAGGACTCAGCGTATTTCCTGAAAATACATTGCTCAGTATATTTTCTTCCGAGGGAAAAGTGGTTCACCAGCAGGATGTTTCATCCGGATCACAGGTGCGCATTAACGCTTCGGCATTCGCAACAGGAGTTTACACGTTACAGTTGAGCGGAGAGAACTGGCGTTCACAATCAACATTCATCAAGCAGTAAAATTCAATCTGATTATGATTAAGAAATTATTTTTCCTTTTCGCATTTACAGTTGCGGCAGTTATTCCCGGGAAAGCATGGATACAGAAAGACACCATTGAAGGCGGGCCCCGTTCTGCCGCGTGTGGATTTTCCATCGGTACCGCTGCGTACGTAGCATGCGGTCTTGACAGCAATTCGTATAAGCGCAGCATGTGGATGTACAATCCTGCAACAGACATCTGGACTCAGATGACCAGCCTGGGGAATGCAACCGGGCAGGGAATGGAACGCGATGTGGCGATGTCGTTTGCTATCGGAAACAAAGCTTACATCGTTGGCGGACAAGGTTCGAATCCGTATTTCAGCGACACATGGGAATACGATGCGGTGAGTAACACCTGGTCGCAGAAGCAGGCATTTGGTGGGGGCGGACGTCGCGCCGGAGTTGGTTTCGCTGCGAACAGCAAAGGTTATGTCGGAATGGGACAGTCTTCCACCGGATTGAAGAATGATATGTGGGAGTACAATCCGGCAACAAACACATGGACTGCAAAAGCAAATTTTCCGGGAACTGCACGTCGCCTGTGTGCATTCTTCGTGATCAACAATAAAGCGTACATCGGTACAGGAGATGACGGTACATTTAAATCCGATCTCTACGAATATGATTGTGCCGGCAACGTGTGGACACTGAAAACACCTTTCCTCGGAACGCCGCGATATGGTGCAGTCGGTTTTGCGATGTACGGTAAAGGTTATATCGGGTTAGGTTACGCGAATACTTTACAGAACACCGACGATATTTACGAATACGATCCGGTGGCAAATACCTGGATCTTCAAAGATATTTTTCCCGGTTCGAAACGGGCGAATGCGACTGCAGTTGTAACACCGAATAACAAATGTTATGTTGGATTAGGCTACGACTCGTTGCTGCGCGATGACTGGTGGGAATTTGATCCGACAATCGACGGTATCAGTGAGCAGGAGCATCTTGCTTCATTGATCATGATGTATCCGAATCCCGCTGCCGATTATCTTTCACTCGATATTCCCGTGGAAGTAATCGGTTATGCTGATCATGCAGGTATTGATATTGTTGACATGAGCGGGCGCAAAGTTTACTCACAACAATTGGAAGGTCCGGGAGTGATCCGCATCAGCACAACAGGATTTGCTCAAGGCGTATATAACGTTCTGCTGGAAACGGAAATGCACGGAACAGTGTACAGGCAATTCGTGGTTCGCTGATGTCTGCGGTGCAGATGACCCGCACAGATGGCCAACCGTTACGAAAGGGAAAGTACCGTCACTACAAAGGCCGCTATTACGAAGTAATTGATACTGCCCTGCACAGCGAAACGCTGGAGGAGATGGTGATTTACCGGCCGCTTTATACGGTGCCGGAATCCGGTGCTGATACCACTAAGGGTGAACAGACTTTGTGGGTTCGCCCACTCAGTATGTTCACCGAAAATGTTGTTGTGGATGGGAAGGTGCAGCCCAGGTTTGCATGGGCAGAATAACACCTTCAAGTTTTTGGAAGGTGCAATTAATGCGCATTATCCGCGTCCGCCTGTAATTACTTCCGGCGTTTTCGGATCCCACGAACCCTGGTACTTGAACTGAAGTTTCGCGTTGTAATCCGAGCAGTAGAACGCAACACGATCGAGCGTTGCATCAACTTCACTCTGATCAAGTCCCACTGTTTCGCGCAGGCACATTATGTACAGCCAATTACCTTTTTTGCAGAACCATGATCCGTACAACTGGTAATTGATCTCCAGCATGTCCTGGAAAAATTCGCCGGTCTTGCGATTGGGTACTTCACACAGCGGACTCATCACCTGTATGTACCATTTTCCCTGGTTAGTGTCGGAACTGAAAACGTCAATCCATACTGTTGCGTCTTTCAGTTTGTACGACCATTGACCGGGATTCTGTCCCCTGCAAAGCACAGGATCACAGTTTAACCTTCTGATGCTTGCTTCAACGAGCGGAGATGCTTCCTGTAAATTCATGTTGATTGTTTTTAGAGTTTACCGTTCGCCGTTCACTGTATTCATCACATTGTTCACAGTTCAGAGCCCGGGTTTTGTATTGGTGCTAAGTTATAAAACCATATAGTTTTGGCAAGGAATCAAGGTAATTTGTGAAACGGGTGAATGAATTTCCGGATTGAATTGCGGACGATACCCACACAGTCAGATGCGCGCGTAGCCCTGAGCAATGAATAATTAAACGCTGAATCGCTTAGCTGAGACGAGTTCGCTTTTTACTGTACACAGTGACCGTACTACCTTCATGTGAGATTTCAGCAAATTCACCTCCGTTTACACATTTTGTCAAACCCAACGGATCGTGCTGCGTATCTTTGTTTATCCAAAAAATCAGAGTGAAGAATTTCTTAAAGTGCCTTCTTTCCCTGTGCCTGTTGTTCCTGGGAACGGCTCCTGCCTCCCGACTTTTTGCCCAGCATTCCATTCAAGGTCAACTGGTGAATGCGAAGGACACAACTGCCCTTTACGGAGCGGTGGTGGTGCTGCGTCACTTTCCTGATTCCACACTCAAAGGAGAAGTGGCTGACACGTCCGGGAAGTTCGAATTCAAAAACGTATCGAACGGACGTTACCGGTTGACCATCCGTTACTCCGGCTTTCTTCCGATTGTGCAGAATGTTTACGTTCGGGATACGTCCGTTGATCTCGGTGTGATTCCGGTTTATCCCGATTCGCACATGCTGAACACGGTGGTGATCGGAACGAATATGGTCCGCATTGTTCCGAAGAACGACACTATTGAAATCAACGCAGCGGCTTTCAGGACGAACCCGGATGCAACGGCGG
>Ga0255338_1003109_pt1 | contig 21057 bp, 21 predicted proteins | sample MeOH1_35cm_T4_19_FD_203715 | JGI IMG/M metagenome (GOLD analysis project Ga0255338, IMG submission 203715) | Sandy soil microbial communities from University of British Columbia, Vancouver, Canada - MeOH1_35cm_T4_195 | ecosystem: Engineered > Artificial ecosystem > Sand microcosm > Unclassified ...
AAGCTCTCGCATTATGTGCCAGTAGTGCCGTTGATGATCATAAAGCTGCTCAAGCTATTCAAGAAAAAGGTGAGGAATTTGCCGACGGCTTTTTAAAATTCAAAGGGGCTTTGTAAGTGAGCAACATAACCATCAAAAATAGCTTATTAGCACTGTATATGCTTTTCTATGCGACTATGGCCAATGCTGCATTTCCAGTCACAGACCCTTTAAATCTGGCTCAAAACACATTGGCTGTTCTAAAGCAAATCGATCAGTTGGAGCAAAGCGCTGCTCGCATTGAATATGAGGTAAGGGCTGCAGAACGCTTAATTAAGAAAATGCAAAAACTTGATTTCACCAAGATCAAAGATTTAATGGGTCAAATAAACTCTTTTAGAAACCGGGCTCGTTCGATCGGCTATACCTACGAAAGCATAGAAAAACAATTTGAAAAAATTTACGGAAAAAATGGGACTTTTTCAAAGAATTTTCAAGCCTGGCAAAAACAATCAGATGATAGCGTCAAAGACGCCATGGTCTCTCAAGGACTATTGGAAAAGTCACAGAAACACATGGCGGATCTCAATCATGTGATGGAGATTAAGAATAATTCCAAAGGAGATGCGGATACTTTACATGCTATCGGTGAAATCAACGCTATTCAATCAAAACAGCTTGCTGACTTAACCCAAATTATCGCGAGCGATGCTCGTGCCAAAAGCAGTGTCACCATGGAAGAAAGAACTAAAGAAAAAGAACTTAAAGCATATGAAGCCCATCTCATGAAGGATTTTAATAAACATGAAAAATCTCGCCCCTTAACCCATCTGCCTTCTTTAGGCACCAAAGCGTCTCAGCGTTAGGAACTTGCTAGGAGCAATACTATGGATTCAACCATTTTGACCGATATCTTAGGCGCTTTTGTCAATGGTTCTTCCGAAGGTTTTCCTCTTATTAAAAGTTACGCTGAAGCTATCTTTGAAAAACTCTTAATCATCGAAGTTCTACTTTTTGGTATTGGCATTGCTTTAAATCGTATCGACTTTAAGGCTGAAATCGTAGGCAAGGTGCTTGCTATAGGTTTTGTCCAATTTTTAATTTTTCGCTACGTGTGGCTTGTTGATACCCTAAGAGATGGTTTTGTGCAGGCTGGCTTGGCCGCAGGCGGAGGTCATCTTAGTTTATCAGAATTTCTTGATCCATCAGCCTATGTATCGTCAGGTCTAGAAAAAGTATTTTCAGTATTAGAAGGCAGATTCGCCGAAGGCAGCTGGCATTTTCTTTCGACCTTTAGCATGGTCGGGCTTTTCAGCTTGGTTGTATTGCTCATCATGTTTTTTGCTTTCGTGGCCATGGGTTTTCAAATATTTTTTGGTGTAATCGAATTTTATATCGTGAGTTCTTTGGCCATTATTCTCATACCCTTCCTCTTGCTGCAAAAGACAAGCTTTTTAGGTTCACGAGCGCTTAATGGCATCATATCTAATAGCATCAAACTTATGGTTCTTGCCTTTATTGCAAGCCTTGCGGCCCCAGTGCTTCAAGAACTCACGTTTTCTAGTACCGAACCAACGCTCAGAGAATCAATAAGCCTAGCCGTCGGCGCATTAGCCGTAGCCTTGATCATGTGGCGGGCTCCAAGCATTGCAATGTCTTTTATCGCAGGCACAAGCAGCCTTGATTTTAACTCTTCGGTAGTTCAGCCCATTGTAAGCGCAGTCAGCGCAAGCGCTGGACTTCAACATCTAGCCACTCGTGCAACCAGCGCAGGAACTGCTGCAGTCAATTCAGTTACCCAAGCCGCTAAAACTGGAGCAGCCTATGTCAAAAACAATATCAAATAGTATGGAACAAGCTTCACCGTACGACAGAGCCAGAGCAGCATGGGATGAGCGCATTGGTTCAGCACGTGTTCAAGCTTATAATTGGCGTTTGGTAGCTTTTGTCTCGCTTATGCTGCTTGCTTTATCGCTTGTGGGTAATATTTATTTAGGGGCACAAAGCAAAGTCATTCCCTATGTGGTTGAGCTAAAACCAACTGGTGAAGCAGGAGTGTTAGGCAGTGCTTCAGCTTTAAGTGCACAGGCTAATGAGAATGCAACCAAATTTTTTATTAGCCGTTTTGTTATGCTCGCGCGTGAAATTCCTTCTGATCCAGTATTGCTTAAACGCAATATGCAAAAGCTTTTTGAACTTGTAAGCATGCAAGGTAAATCGCTTCTTTCTGAGAATTTCAGCAAACAAAATCCTGCTCAAGAATTCAAAGCAAAAAACCGCGCTTTAAAAATAGCTAGTGTCTTGGCGGTGTCTCAAGGGGTTTATCAAGTCGATTGGTTCGAAGCTGAATACGATAAAAACGGTCAAAAGATCGACGAATATCCGATGCGTGGAACTTTCAAAATAGCCTGGCTTGAGCCCAAATCAGAAAGCCAAATTCAAGAAAATCCTCTGGGTATCTTTATTGATTACTTTTCATGGACCAAATTAGGAGGATAGCGATGAAGATATTATTGCCTTTTCTAATTTTTATTGCAGCAGGAATAGCTTTAGGCCAATCACCACAGGAAGTCATTGCTAAAGCTAACAAAGAGGCAGCGCAGCAACCAGAAAGTAATCATTTCATCAATGCCGCAATGGTTTTTGATTGGGCTCCTCATCAGCTTTATCAGATTTATACCAAACCCGAGCGCATAACCGATATAGCGCTTGAAACGGGCGAAAACTTGCTATCAGTAGCTGGCGGCGATTCGCAACGATGGACAATAAGCGAAAGTGAGAGCGGCAAAGATGCAACGCTTAAAAAACATATACTCGTAAAACCTCATGAGCTCGGTATTTCCAATAATCTTGTTATTACTACTGATAAACGAGTCTATCACATAGAGATACATTCACTTGAGAGTGTGCCATACCAGGCTTCGGTCTCATGGAAATATCCAGCCTCTGCCATACTTATTGGCGGTACATCTTCAAAAATTGAAAATAAAGCGCAAACCCCAATGAGCGGCGTTGGCTCTAAGCAATTAAATTTTAATTATCATTTTGTAGGTAAAAATCGTCCTGCCTGGATGCCTCGACGAGTATTCGATGATGGGCATAAGACTTACATCGAATTTCCCGAAAGCATGCAGGATATTGAAGCACCCATTCTCTATGGTCTCTCCCAAGCCAAAGAACAAGAAATCCTAAACTATAGGCGCTATCGCAACTTTTATATTATTGATCATCTGATCGAATTAGCGGAACTGAGTGCCAACACTAAAACCAACAATAAGATAGGCATAGAACGGGAGCGGCTGCCATGAATGATAAAGTGCGCAAACTTAATAAGCGTGCCATTTATTGGTCGCTGATGGCGCTTGTATTTTTAAGCGTTCCAGCTTTAGTTGCTTTAGTTTCACCCCCCGCAAAAGCAAGAACAGATGATATAACAGGGCACAACGCTCCTCATGCCAGTCTCAATAATAAAGATGCTTTTGCTCTCGCAGGGGTTGAGAGATTTCCTGGAAATTATGGGGATGTTAGAGATTTTGAAAAAGAGCTGGGGCAGGATAAATCAAAAGAAGACAATTTAATTAAAGCTTTAGAAGAATTCGAAAATACTGGCCCAAGGCCAAACGCTTCAAATCACCATCAAGCTTCGTACTATGGCCATAATGATAACCCATGGCGCGATTCTGCCAAACGCGATCAAAAACAAAGGGCATCTGATCATTATGAAGCTCGTCGCTCTGATATCATGTTTATTAATAAGAACAACAAGAAAGAGCATGAAAGGGACGCCGAATCAAACCACGATGACCGCGTGCTAAAAATGATGGAGCGTTCATTAGATATGGCTGAAAAATCCATGGCTGAGACAAACCAGGACGATGTGTTTTTTGTCAAAAAGAATAACCAAAAAGAGATACATAAAGAATTTTTAGCCAGAGGAAGGGCTCATGCTCATGAAGTTGAAGATGCGAGTCCTTATAGCTTAAGCGAAGGAATGCTCATTCCAGCAACGCTTCTTTCTGAAATCAATACCGATTTACCAGGCCCCATATTAGCACGCGTTTCCCACAATATTTGGGATTCAAGCACTGGCAAATTCCTTTTGATCCCCCAAAACAGCAAGCTCATAGGTGAATACAACTCAGCTGTAGGTGATGGCCAATCGCGTGCACAGATTGTTTGGACGCGAATAATTTATCCTAATGGTCAATCAGTGAGTCTCGATCGTATGGTCGGCATTGATAAAAAGGGCACAAGCGGTTCTGCTGGCGATGTTGATAATCACTACGACAAAGTAGCGATAGGTATAGCAATGAGCACGGCTCTAGGTGCTGGCGTACGTTTGACACAAGGCAAATATGAACCAAATAACGCAAGTATGGGCCAAGAACTAGGAAATTCCCTGGCGCAAGAAACAGCTCGATTTGGCAACAAGATTGCTCAAAAAATGCTCGGTATTAAGCCAACTATTAAGGTCGCCATCGGTGAACGGCTCAATGTTTTTGTTGAAACTGATTTGCATTTAAAACCATATAAAGATTAAGGAGAAGTTAAGATGAAGATGAAAACTAAGTGCCTTATACTTCTGGGAGCCATGTTAGCTCTTATATCGTGCGGAAATAATACTTCGCCCGGTAATGACTCAGGTTGTATAGAAGAATGCGCTATGATTCTTGCGAAAGAAGGTAATAAATGCCGTCTTGATCATGCCGACAATAATGGTAGTTTGCGGCATTGCTCGGAAGAAGCTATATCTAATAATGATCGCTGTACCGGTAAATGTTTTGGTAATTTATAGACGCTGTTAACATAATATATATTATCGGTTTCCATTTGGCTGTTAAATCATGCCCACAGGAGCCGGATCTGGAGCTTCTGGATGCTCTAACCCGTCTTAAGGCATGGCTCTACCAAGAAACGGAAAAACAGGTAATATCGCGTCGAGTTCGAGCCTTAGTTACATCTCGCCACATTTAATCGGACGTATTCAAAAAAATTATTGTCTTAACGACCGTTTTCATAATCAGAACATTTTTCCAATGACGTATGAGAAAGATACGAAGAAATCCTATTGCGATAATGGTAAAAAGACCTTTATGCAATAAAGAAAATGGGGATGGGTGCCTTTAACCGCTTTATGAAGAATTCCTTTACGTTAATAATATATTCTAAAAATAGATATGCAAGTAAAATAAATACTGCGCATTGCCAGTTTGGTCCAAATATGCGGGAAAACCCAGGATTACTATTCCCGTTCCGAAAATCATAGAGTCCTATTTGTTTGAAAGAGCAGAAGAGCGTTTAAAAGAAAATAAAAAATTCGCTCATCGAAATAATAAAAAATATGAATATTTGGTAAGTGGCTTAATTCGTTGTAACCAATGTGGCTATTCGATGTACGGCATTGCTTCGACGAAATTGAGGACTAATAGATTTTATTATCGCTGCTCGGGCCAGGATGCGCGTCGCTGGCCAAATGGGAAGCAATGCCCTGGAAATTCAGTGCGCACTGAAGTGATCGATGAGCTTGTATGGGATGCCACTAAAAGGCTCATAAGTTCTCCCGAAATAGTAATGAACGAGTATGTAAATCGCATTGAAAAAAGGGGAAATAAAACTGTTTCAAGAGAACAGATTCACAATAAAAAAACACAAGAACTAAAATATGCTCAACGCGAAAAGGAACGCATCCTCGATCTTTACCAATTAGGTACGGTAGCTTTAGAAGAGATACAGCCTCGACTCCAGGGGATTCGCACTAAAATGGAACGCATAAGCCAAGAGCTGGATTTTCTAAAACGAGATGAGGAACTAGAAGTGAAAAGGCTCCATGTAATACAACGATTTGAAGATTTTTGCTCAACAATCGCAACCAACTTGGAGGAACTACCTTTTGCAGACCGAAAAAAAATCCTGTGCCTCCTTGTAACCGAAATAATCGTGGACACATCAATAGGAGAAATTTCTGTGAATCATATTTTGCCCGTCGAAAAAAATAGTTTTCGATTGTGTTCGAAGGATTATAAAGCCGATTTTTTCCTTGAACCTTTGTATTAGGTTCTGCCCAAGAGGTCTAGGCGGGCAAGAAATCGAAGTTCTTGGGGGTGAAACTTGTTGCCTTGCCTCTTGTATTCCTCGCTCAAGGGCCTTAATTTCGGCCTATCTTTAAGTTACGGCAGAAATTGACAAGGCCTTACCGGGGACCGGGTTTCTTTTATGCGAGGCTTTGATGCTTTTGCCGGCGTAATTAAGTCAGGCGGAAAAACACGCCGCGCTGCCAAAATGGTCATTCTTAACATCGATCATCCTGATATTATAGATTTTATTACGTGTAAGCAGCAAGAAGAAGCTAAAGCCCATGCTTTAATTCAAGCTGGTTATGATCCTGGCTTTAATGTCCCTGGCGGCGCTTATGATTCTGTCATGTTTCAAAACGCCAATCATTCGGTGCGCGTCAATAATATATTTATGCACGCGCTTGAATCAAACCAAATGTTTCAGACTAAGAGCGTAATAAATAAGCATGTCTTCGAAGAGTTGCCTACCCGAGAAATTTGGCGCAAAATAGCTATTTCTGCCTGGCACTGTGGTGATCCTGGAGTGCAGTTTGATGATATAATAAATCTCTATCATACTTGTAAGAATACTGCTCGTATTAATTCTTCTAATCCTTGCAGTGAATATATGTTTTTAGACGACTCGGCTTGTAATCTCGCGTCTATTAATCTTTTGAAATTCTTAGGTGATGATAATAAATTTGATATCGAAGGCTTCGAGCATGTTGTAAGTATATCTATTTTGGCTCAAGAAATTATTGTTGGCCACGCATCGTATCCTACTAAAAAAATCGAAGAAAACAGTCATGACTACAGACCCCTTGGTTTAGGCTATGCTAATTTGGGAGCTCTCTTAATGAGTCTTGGCTTGCCCTATGATTCAGATGAGGGTCGTGCTACCGCAGGCATATAGGCAGTTTAAAAGGCAATTTTTCTTGTAACCCTTTTATCATAAGCCCAAAAATTCTCTAGCCGGTCAAGAAATTGGCGTTATTGGGGCCTGAAACTTGTTTCCTTGTCTCTTGATTCCTCGCTCAAGGCCTTTAGCTCGGCTTATTCATTGGGTTAGGCCAGAAATTGGCAAGACCTCACAGGGGACCGGGTTGCTTTGTATCTATAGTTTGCTTGCGCGCCCAAATTTGATACCTTTATTTTTTCTTCAATGCGCCCTCGTTGGCGCATTCTAGAATGCGCAATCTTTCTGCCTGAGCGACAGCCGACAAGGATTAAATACCTTCCTCTTCATCTCGGAAAAGATCATCAGTGGTTTTGTTAAAACTAAAACTTCCATATCTCATAAAAAAGGAACGTCCGCGAGGAAAATCACCTCGAAATTTAAAATTTCTAATAATTTGGAGCTCATTAGCAAATTCATTTTTCTTTTTACAATGTCGGCAAATTAACCAACCATCGGCAGTCCAAAAACCTTGTTTTTGACTTTGCTTTTGGCTGGTATATGCAGTCGAGATCCAATCTCTGCAGATATTGCATTTCGCTTCTAATATACATGTAGAAGAAGCAAAATTATAATGTATATGGGGTCGCTTACCTATGCGTTGCCTTGATTCAATTATATGCTTTGATGGAAGTCTCTTAAAATAAGCTTCCTTAATTTCCTCTTTAGAAAAACACCCATTGCTAAATTGCATGCTCTCAGGAAGCGAAGATATTAAATCATAATCACATAGGCCGTAGCGTTGAAAGGTTTCCCTCTGGCTTGGAAAATAATTATATAAGGCATTTATGTAATCTTGAAGCGTACCGTCATACATAGCATTGCCTCGATCGGGTTTCATAAGTTCCTTTGCTGTTTTTGTAGATGGAATTTCAACATCCATGGCTGCTGCATCCAGTGCAAGCATGCATAAATAGAAACGAAATAACACATAAAAATACTTATTCATTAAAATCCTCGCTCCAAAAAACCTGATCAAATCTTAATTAATTTGCAGTTTTCTAAGTTCCTTTTTCCTTAAACTGCTTTATAGCATATAGGCAGTTTAAAAGGCAATTTTCCTTGTAACCCTTTTATCATAAGCCCAAAAATTCTCTAGCCGGTCAAGAAATTGGAGTTATTGGGGCCTGAAACTTGTTTCCTTGTCTCTTGATTCCTCGCTCAAGGCCTTTAGCTCGGCTTATTCATTGGGTTAGGCCAGAAATTGGCAAGACCTCACAGGGGACCAGGAAGAAAAAAAAGTTCATGAAAGAGCAGTATTGACGGCCCTCTTCACGAGAAAGTAGGCCGGTTGACGCTGGCTAAAAAAAGCTTGAGCATGTCTAATATGGACAAGCGCAAGCTCATTGAGCCTGGCTTAATCAAGTTAACATAATTCTCATTATGGGACTTTGATTTTTTAACCTTATTGAAGCTTTTACTTTAAACAAGGCCTTAGTAACTGATCGCCAAAATATGCGCAACTTTCCATATAATCTTGAAAATAAATTGATTTTCCCGAGTAAATGCTTAAAGGGACCGAAACAATTTGCCCACTAGTCCCAGAAACCAAGAAATTTTCATCTTTTAAAAGCCAATTTTCCTTGTAACCCTTTTTATCATAAGCCCAAAAATTCTCTAGCCGGCCAAGATCGGAGTTATTGGGGCCAGAAATTGCCAAAACCTTACCGGCGGGTGGTCTCATGCTTTTTTTAGAGCCTTCATCTGTCTACTGCTTATAAGTAAAATAAACCGGGTTTTTCTTAAAATACCCATCTATCAATACCCGGGATTTAATGCAAATACAGCCCAGTCAGCTTAAAAAGGTAACATAATATATATTATCGGTTTCCATTTGGCTGTTAAATCATGCCCACAGGAGCCGGATCTGGAGCTTCTGGATGCTCTAACCCGTCTTAACGCATGGCTCTACCAAGAAACGGTGATGTATAAAATACCTTTACCGCAATTTTTATGGGCTTACCCATTCTTCAACGTGGGAATTTGCCCCTTCTTCATAAAAGACCTGATATTCTTTAGGCCTACAGATTGATGGAGGCGCTGTGCTCATTTTAAGTGATTCCAAAATCTTTTTTACTACCCGCCTATCGTGAATGTACGAAATGATCTGCATCCTTGAATGACAACGAGGACATTGCAAAAGATCTATGCCAAACACTTTTGACATGAGCTCGACAAAAGATGGCCTCGAGATCTTCAGGCTAGGATTTTCTGCTGTTCTGCCCGAAATTCCTAATATTTCGGTTCGAACATGCGCGTTGGGGCCTAGAAAACCATGATATCTTACTAAATTTTTCCTCGGGTATGGCACCAGAGAAACCAGGCGCTGGATTAAGTCGAAAGGAGAAAGTAAGATTTTCTCAGTTCCATCGCGCCAGGGGCTTTTCAATGTCAATATCAGATTTTCTCTATCGGCAGCGAGATTAAGCCTATGAGATGCTAATGGCGGTCGCCCCATGTATCGCAGAATGTTCTCGAGGCTTTCGCGATCGTCCCCTTCTATCGCCTTAGAAGCATGAAGGTTAAAGCCCATGATTGTGTTTTCTTCATGCCTCTGCTCCTGAATCAGATCTGTGGATATAAGCCTTATCAGGGGCTGGCCGGCTTTATCTCCAAAAGCGCTTAGATAGCGTATTGATGCTTCATAGCATTGTGCAAGAAGCGGTTCTTTAAGTAAGAATTCATTGTTGCACTCTCCTATACGCGATTCTAAATAGCAGTGCATGCACTCAGCTATTTTTAAGGTTATTTGTTTTATGTCTTGTTGACTTGGATTACCAATTTTAATAAATCGTAATTTACCATCGCCATATTTTATATATACACCATTACTAACTTGCGAGTGAAGATGTACGTTTAAATTGCAGGCTGATCCAAATCTTTGTATAAAAGTAACCGAACCAGGATAATAACTGTCAGCACCGAGCGCAACTCCCCCGCTCTTCTTGGCCTTCCTTCGTAAATAACTGAATAATACCGATATGAATGTTGTAACAACAAAATTTAATGCCTCGTTGTCATAAGCAACAAGGTAGCGCAAAGGAGTTGGAAGGCTTAATACCCATTGCCGCGTAGGGATATTGGGTATCAAAGAATCGGTTAAACGAGAAGCGGTTTCACTCATCCGACGAGAAAGGCAGGATCCACAGAAACCCCTGCGCTTGCAAGAAAATGCCACCAACCGGTCATACTGGCACCCCTGACAATAGACGCGAGCGAAACCATAATCCAATATGCCGCAACGCAAAAAAGCTTCGAACTCGCGCTTAACGAAAGCCGGCACAGGTCGATTCTGCTCCTCGCAATGGGCGACAAAGGAAGACCAATAGCGTTGGATAGTCTGGTAGAGAAGGCTTTGTTCTGGTTTATGACGCTCATACTCAAACTTTGAGTGATGTTCTTTCACGGCTACGGCCATAAAAGCCATCCCGCAATGCGCAAAATTAAATCAAAGTTATCATTGGCATGACCCATTCATCTTTTTTACCTGACGATCTTATGCGCAATCAAACGAATGCATTAAATTTCTTCACAGAACCATAGAAGCCGGTACCCATCTATAAAGCGTAGGGATAGATACGTTCAAATTATGAGCCACCTCACAAGCAGACACCCCATTCGCCAAGAGTTTCTTAGCCGACTCAATTTTGCTCTCTGTCATCTTCCTCTTGCGCCCTCCCCTTCTTCCTAACTGACGAGCTATATCAAGACCAGCACGGGTTCTCTCTGCTATTAGCTCGCGCTCCATTTGCGATAGACTAGCCATGACATGAAAGAAAAAGCGTCCAGATGCAGTTGCTGTATCAATCGCATCAGTCAAGCTTTTAAAATGTATGCCTTTATTTTCCAAATCGGCCACGAGCTCGATAAGACTTTTGACGCTGCGCCCTAGGCGGTCTAATTTCCAAACGACCAGTGTATCGCCCTTTTGCAAAGTCTCAAGTGCGCTGATTAGGCCTGGGCGATCCAAGCGTCCGCCGCTCAGCCTATCCTCAAAGATTGGCCTGCAACCTGCTTTTTTGAGTGCTTCGTGTTGAAGAGACAGGTTTTGGTCTTGGCAACTCACACGGGCATATCCAATCTGCATTATTTTTTCCTCTAAGATGGGATAGTTTTTAAGTTCTCAATTCTCGTCTTAGAATAAGCAATCGATAATTTTATTTCAAGAAACAGTTTCGAGAAAATAATTTCGCGTCCGAACGTACACCCAACTTCAACATAAATTTCTTCTCAAAAACCATCGTTTATGAGAAGAGCGAAAAATTCCAGACGATTCGTCAAATTAATAAACAACAACACGTTTTTATAAACCTACTCATCATGCTTGCTATTGCAGAAAAAATATCGGCACTCGGAGCTGAAAAAATTATCAAAGCTAGGGATAAAAAAGGAAGTAAGAAAAAAATTCTTAGCCGTCATAAAAAAATCCGATTCGAGACAGAGGAACTTTGTAGAGAACATGCTTTTTTATAATTGCTTATGGAAATTCATTTCCATTGTTTTTTCAGTTAATTGTAACAAGACTACAACATGAGTGTAACAAACAATTCATCATAATAACGCCATATTCATTCTTGATTAAAACATGATTGTAACATGAGTATAACAAAAATAGCACTCTTTAACGTGCACCCTGTGTTTTATCCAATGAATTCATCTGCATAATTCTTATTTAGATTTTTTAATGAATATTCTATTGTGAGATATTTCTAATTTTACTTTTGATTAAAACATGACTAGAACAAGACTATAACACGAGTATAACAAAAATTTAACAGCATAGAAGCCAAAAAAATTATGATTATAACATGACTGTAACATGAGTATAACAAATAGGTAGATATGCGACTTATTTTGGTTATTCTGCTGTTAGCAAAAAAAATGAACTAATTCACAAAGATATGTTGCTTTTCTAGCATGGTTTAAGTTAAACATGAAATATGTTCAATTTCTTAAACAGGACTAAATGATGCATCCAAAAATGACAGCAAAAGATGCGGCAGAATTTTCAAGGATATCTGTCCAGGCTATTCATCAATTGCTAAAAAAACAAAATCTTCCTTTTGAAAAATCGCAAAATCGTGTTTATTTCGGTCATGAAACTGCACGTGCTTTATTTCAACTACCGTTTTCTTTTAAGATTGTTACCTTTCAAATTGTAAAAGGCGGTACGGGAAAAACTTCAACTGCTTTCAATTTTGCAATACGCGCAAATCTCTATGGTGCACGTGTATTATGTGTTGACCTTGATCATCAAGGGAACATGACTGACTTCTTTAAAGTAGATGCCAATTTGCATCCTGTAATGGTCGATGTGCTTGCCGGCGATGCTAAATTTAAAGATGGCATTGTAAAAGTAATGCCAGGATTAGACTTATTTGCTTCACGCATTGATAACTCAGTAATTGACTCTGAACTTATGTTGCGAAAAACAAATCTTAAAAAGGTATATCGAGAGTTATTTTTAAGCGTGAAGAATGACTATGACCTCATCGTCGTTGATTGTCCTCCTTCTTTAGGTCATTCCGTTGTAGCTGCAGCACTTGCATCAGATATGATTATTGCACCTGTGAATCCAGATCAATCAGCAATAAAGGGCTTAGAGCTCACTACTCGAGAAATTCAAGACGTAGCTGCACAAAATGACATTGATATTGATGTCAGAGTTTTATTTAATAAATTCGACAAAAGAACATCTCTATCACACGGCACTCTTGAGACTTTGATCAAACATAAACAGTTTGGCAAAAGATTGCTTTCGACTTATATTTCCGTAAGCCAGGAGCTGCCGAATGCCGTCGATAAAGGCCTTACTATTTTTGACTCGTTCAGGGATAGCTCGGCGAAAACCGATATAGATTTATTTGTAAGAGAAGCCTTGCAGCTCGAGTCTTTGCGCAAAGGAAAATCTACTAAGAAGACAGTTGCGAGCAGGCCTGCAAAAAAATCAACACACGCAAGCGCCTTATCAGCACGATAATCCTAGCACAATGAGAGTTAATCATGCCTAGATTAGAAGACGGCGACTTTGCCACATCTGCAAGCAGGTTTAAGAAACGTCGCGCATGGATTTCACCTGATGAATCATTATCGATTGAGCAACCTACTCAAAAACAGGTGAGTGATTTAATTGATGAAAACAACACAATAGAAACAAAAGCAGAACTTGATTATAACAAGAGTGCAACAAGGTTAGAACAAGACTATAACAAGACTATAACAAGAGTAAAACACGAAATTCCTCGCACTGAAGCCATAAAAAATAAATCTGAAACAAAAGTAAAACATGAGTATAACAAGAGTGTAACAAGGTTAAAACTTGATGATTACAAGATTATAACAAAAAATTCACCTAACGATTTTTATGCTTTTATTAAATCACAACAAGAATCGGTAACAGATTATGAAGATGAACCGCGCTCAATAATTTTGTGTTTGAGTGATGTGCAAAGACAAATCTTTTGGTGCATTGCCCATGAATGCATAAAGCGCAAAAGCACTCGCACGGGCCCCATTGAAATAAAAAGCTTCTTTAACATTTTAGCTATTTCAACACCTGTAGTGCGCACAACACTTAATAGACTTGTTGATAAGCGCATCATCCAAAGAGAAAAAGGCAAACTAGGAAAAAACGGATTTGCTATTATTTCTTTACCTAAAATTATGTTTGATGCTGCATGCAATATTTATGCAGATTACGAAAATCGGTGAATACAATTATAAAATTAAGCGTTTTAAAAATTTTTTTTAAAATTATTTTCTTCTGTGACTCTTGCAGACTAAAACAAGATTAAAACATGATTGTAACAAAATGTTTAGCGTACTGCTTAAATTCACATATTAATTAAAACATGAGTATAACAAAACTATAACATGACTGTAACAAGAGTATAACGACAAAACCCTTTACTTCCGCCTAATTACCGATTGATTTTTCAAAACAACTCATCTTATAATGGCTTCAACAAAAAAAAATGGAACTTGCCTCTAAACAAGTTCCATACAAAGATTTGCCGTTTTATCGCATCGTCAAGCCAGAAATCGGCAGCTACTAGAGCTGGAAAGATCCTAACCGGCCATTTCGTGGTTGTCAATTTCTAAAAAGATTCCCCACGCGAATTTTTTGGCAAATCTGTAACAATTTGAAGGAGTTACGGATGTCAGCTACTGCTATATCTTTAGGTCACCATGCGCGCGTGCCAGCACAATTAGTTGCTGAAGTTAGTAAACCGCGCGCCATGCAAATTCTTACTCATCTTTTAACTTTGTGTAATCCTCAGAAGCCTGAAGTTTGGATTGACCAAGGACTTGTAGGCAAGACTCTTGGCATTCATCGAGATACTGTAGGAAGATGGATACGTCATCTGGAGGATGTTGGTCGTTTGGTATTTTTAGGTTTTCGTCATGACGGTAGAAGAAAGCGATATCGAATTAATATGGCAGTAGAACAAAATTCGATCCATGAAAAAGAACGCGACATGAAGATGTCAAACGTAACCTCCGGCGATTTCGTCGGACATCCTCAGGCACAATCGTCGGACGACGTCCGGCAGAATTGCCGGAATATAAACAGAAAAGAAAAAACAGAATTAAAAGAACAAACAAAGGTTTGTTTTGATAAAAAAGAATTTTCTTCGAATGAGAAAATCGCTCTTAAGCAAAAACTAAAAGCTCTAGGAGTTCACAAGAATGTTATTGATAAGCTTGTTTCAAAATTTTCTGCCGAGAAAATAAATAATCAGATAGCACATTTGCAGTTGGTAATAGGACGGGGAGAGCATATAGAAAAACCGGCATCGTGGTTAATAACAGCTATAAAAAATAATTTTGAATTACCAAAAGAGCTCGATAAGACAGCGATTGAAGAAGAGCAGAAGATTAAGGAACAAAGAGAAGCTACTGAATTGGCACAACGTGCGCAAAGAGAAATAAGCATTGGAAATATTCAAGAAGCTAAAGAATTAGCGCGTAAAAGCCTCCTCCTTGCCGAAAACGGTATCGCGAAGGAAATTTTAGAAAAGGAAGAAGAAAAACTAGAACGACAGGTAAGAATTGCCCAAGCACGAGCACGTGTTTCTGCTGAAAAATTGGAGCTTATACGGGAAGAAGAAGAAAAGAAAAAATTACTTGAAATGCGGAAATTAGTGAGATGGAGCGATATTCAAATATTAAATAGCAGCCTTTTTAAAAGTGCGGTTGAAGAACTTGTGAATGAACGGTTTCTAAATATGGAGCCTTGTTTCTGAGCTAAGTATTCGTAAACGGAAGAAAAATTGTTTTAGTGTATTTTTAGGTGGTGTTTTGCGTGGAATATTGCTAGGATTAAATTGAGGAATTTTAGCAAAGCAAAGGAGAAGAAGTATGAAACACGCAGTAGCTCAGATGGAAACACAAGACCTTTCGTTTGATGTAGCGAGAGCTTCTCTGCATCATTTAGCTCATGAACTTCAAGAAATTCTTACTCAAAGATTAGTGGCGTACATCATAGGTATTGCCGACGGGAGAGATATAGGACGATATGCTAGACAGGAACGAAAGCCTCATGCGGGAACTGATATAAAATTGAGAGAATTATATAATCTTGTTTCGATGATGCGAAAAAAGGAAGATTCAGAGACTATTCAAATCTGGTTTCAAGGTAGGAATCCTGAATTAGCAGATAATTCGCCGGCAAAATTACTACATGATGATTTTACTAATTATTCACGAGTAAAATTAGCTATTGAAAAGTTCTTATCGTCAGGTGAATAAATTGCAAAAATCAACGTCTCCCAAATTTGTCTATAGAATAGCTCGAGGAGAACCATGGGTAATACGGCCTCCTAGAGGGCATAATCGATTTGATATATTTGATCCTGATGAACCAATAATGACTCTATATACAGGTGAATCCGAAGAAGCTGCTTGGGCAGAAGTATTGGCGCCTTTTCGACCAGATTTAGAAACTATAGCAGCAATCAATAATATTCCTTGTGATGACAATAGAACTCCGTCTTCAGGAAAGGTACCACAGCATTGGCTGGATCAACGAAAATTAGGAAAAGCAAAGATTAAACCTAAAGCTTCAATAATCGATATTACTCAGTTTGTTACTATTCAAGCTTTGCGTAATGAGTCAGACTTAGCAGCACAGGCTATAAAAAGTGGGTTTAATGATTTAGATGATTCAGCATTAAAAGCAAGCGATCAAAAGGGCCGACTTCTTACACAAAAAATTGCAGCATATATCTACAACCAAGGAAATGATGGTATTCGCTATGAATCACGGTTGGGTTCAGAATATAAATGTATCGCAGGATTTGTTGCTCTAAATTTGGATACTGTAGCTGCTTCGAATTTTATTGATGAGATATTTGCTTCTATAAATATCTCAGCAAAGGATCGAGCTCTAAGAAAAATTGCTCTCTTAATGAAACTAAGGCTTCCTTACGTAATAATTTAGTTTTCTAAATACAGCATAAAAATCGAGCCGCAGTGGCTAGCCCCCAACTAAGCAAGCGTCAAGCTGCTAACGCAGCTCCTTCACGTTGTTTCGGCCCTTCGGGTGACTCTTGCTTAGCTGGAGGCTCGATATCCTCTATGGCAAAAAGAAATTTCTTTTTGCCAAGCAAAAAATCTCTTTTAATCGACTTAACTATTTAGGTAGGCTCATTTCGAAGAGATTTTTGCTTTAGGGGGAGAACATGCTAAAAAAGTCGCTCTTTATAGTGCTGACGCTGTTTATTATTGGATGTAACGAAAAGCCATATAAAGAGCGAGATAAGCCTGAATCTATGGAGTATAGCTTCAGTGGTATAACTGAAGTTGGAACGCCAATTTCGAGCGCCACAGTATCAGCTTATGAGTTTAAAGAACTTAGGCAGGGTAAAAAAATCGCTGATACTATTAGTAACGCTGACGGTAGTTTTAACTTAAAACTAAAAACTGATTATGACGGGCCAGTTCTGTTAACTGCTAATGGCGGGCTTTATCGCGATTTGGTAAGAAATGAAACAATTGCGCTTAAGCCTAGCCAGGAATTAAAATCCGTTATTACTCATATCAAAATGCCTGAAAAGACTAATATTAATGCATGGACCACGCTTGCGCTAGCTCGCGTACAAGCTGATCGTGGTTTTTGGGATAAGAGCGTTGCCGAACTTAAAGATATCGATCGCATCAATGTTGATTTTTCTCACGTCTCATATTTTTTATCAGGCAAAACTCCTAACTACGTAAATATTAGTCGCCAGGAAGCATTTGATATAGGCAAGGATGGCTTTAAGCTTGAAGACCCAAGGGTTACCCTTCACTTGGCCCATGGGGGCCTTAGCAAGCTTGCTAGTGATTATAGCGTAAGATTGAGTGAGGATGGCGTGATCATCGGTGTCATGGATTTAGTTGCTGCCTTGGCTGATGATCTCTCTGATCGCGTTTTTGACGGGCGCAACGCAGCAGGAAATGTTGTGTACGTCGGCAACAATCGTCGAGTAAATCTAGATAGCTATACCATGAGGAAAAGATTATCTGAGGCTATTGTTCTTTATGTTGATTCTTTGGCAACTGCAGGCAAAGTAACAGCTGAAGATAAAAATAGCTTAGAAAAGCCGGGAAAATTAGTGCATGCTATTACTTGGCAAACGCAGCCAGAATTATTTCCTCAGGCAGAGGCACCTAAACCGCTTGATAAAGAACCACCTATAGTTCATGTGAGTTTTGCAGGGGCTCACAGCCATGAGCAGCCTTTTGCCTATTTGGATGGTGATGTTATTTTTGCAGTTGAAGCAGAAGACGATAGCTTTGTAGCTGAAATCAAAATGCTTGAACCAAAAGACAATCAAAATATAGGCAACAAGTTTGGACCCATTCCTCCTGAGCAAATGCCTCAGGCAAGAATTGCGGCTCAAGTATGTGGCAAGGAAGCTATGCTTGATGAAGAAATCAAGCGGCTTCAACTAAACGAAGTCAACGTCGTATGCTCCTGCTTTGAAGCTAAAGACCTAATGGGTAACGCCAAAAAAGAGCTGAGCTGCTTTCAACGAAGTGAATTGAAAGCGACGATTGAATTTCCGAAAGTAAATACTGTCTTGGGAGCCCGAAGCCTTAATGAAGGCGTTAAAGTAGAAGCTACTATTACAGGCGGATTACCTATAGCTGAATGCTTCTGGCGTATTAAGCCTGATCTGAGTGACAAAATAGACGAGGGTATTCTGCCCGGCGGAAGTGGGAGCATAGATGGTACTAATTGTGTAATCAAGTCTGTTCTAGATGGGTCGAAATTTTTCAATGGAACCTACTATTTAGAGCTCACTGCTAAAGATATTAATAAACGCAATTTGGAAGATAAAAGCCAGGACGATCGCCAATCAAGGGTCTATTTCCAAGTTGCCAAAGATCCCCCTGCAGTAGAAATTGTTAAGCCAATGCCTAATGGATATATAGATACATCGTTTATTGAGGTGATAGGAAAAATACAAAATCCTCAAGCAGTTGAAAGTATCGAATATAAAATAAGAGGGATCGATGAAAAAAATGAAGGAAGCAAAATCTCTTCCAGAGCTGTAGTCGATAAAGATACTGGCAAATGGGATGGCACTTCAGGACAAAATATGAAAGCCGGGCGCTATTCACTCGAATTACTTGTGACAGATATCTACGGGAACAAAAAATCCCTTGAACCCCATTTTTTTGTAGTTGATATTGAAGCACCAGGTATCATGGGGCCGGCAGAAGGGGTGCCTCAGAAGCCTTATTTACAAGAGACCCTGAATTATCATCAAAGATTTGTCGATGATGTTGAGAAGCCACGCTATGTTGTGGAACCAGCAGGGGAGGCATTGCCGATTAGTTGGTCGAAAACTCCTACTATTCAGCGTTGGTCAACACGGCTTGATGATGCTCGCACTTCCCCTGTGTATACGGTGAGAGCAAGCGATGATAATAAGATTAAAGAGCTTAGATACAGCTTGGGAGCTAAATGTGCTTCATTAAGAGAAAGCCACCGCGTAGCTGAGCTCCAAAACGATCGATATGAGATTATATTAACTCAAAGCATGGCCGATGTGGATCTCTCGCGTAGCAGCCAAAATAGTAAATATTGTTTAAGTATTTGGGCTGTGGATCAGGCTGGTCATGCTACGAACCATACAAGTGAGTTCTTCTGGAAGGTACTAACACCCCCCATGAGTATAGACATGAATTCTCATCGCTATAAAGCTCATCGCAGTGATGACGACATAACGTCTATCAATAGAACTACTTCTATGGTTATATTGGAGGGCAATCCTCTAAGAGTAGGAGGAAACGTTGTTGTTGGTCATGCCATTATCGCAAATCCCCACTCTGTAGCGATGTCGTCTGCATTGCTGTTCCAAAAGCCTATGTATGTTAAAATTAATGCGAACTATTACATCATTCCGCAAAATATGATGAAGATTAAGTATTTCGAATACGATTTAGCAAAAGATAGGGTAGGAAGAGAAATTACACGTATGGACGGATCCATTGTATTAAAAAGCGATAACGTTGCCTTAGCGAAATTTATACTTCTACAAGATTTTGCTTTTTCGTATGCTGCGAGGGATGCTACTTTTTGGCGAGATTTTCGCATGGAAGTTGGTTTTACTAAATCAGTGATGGATAAATCCGCCGTTGATGGACTTTTATTAGCAATGCGAGATGTATCAACAGGAAAAGCGTTGAGCGAATTTATCGTACCCTGGGGAGATAACCACTATTTAAGGAAGCGTACGGCATCTCGGTTTGGTGTTTAATGCTAAACCTCGGCTGATTGCCGAGGCCTTTTTATTTATTAGCCAAATAAAAACGCAAGTCCAAGTCCAGCATTCCAACCAACGCTATTTATTGTGCCTGTTGCCAAGCTCATCCCATGAACGCCGGATGACAGTACTAATCCCAAGCTGCTTTTGCCTGAAAGCCACCAAAATTTTCCAACCGATACATGAGCAGCCAAAACGCTTTCAGAGAAGTCATTAATATCATCGCTTTTAAATGCGTTAAACACTTTGCCAATGCCCAAAGAGAAATCTAAACTCATATTAGCTGAGTCAAAAAGAAAAGCGACTCCAGGGCCTCCAGCAACAAGACTTGCAGCTTCTAAAAAATTACCCCAAACCGAGCCGTGCAAAGAACACCCATCAGCCACAAACCAGCCTAGGCTAAACTTCCCTCCAAACCTAATGCTTTTAACGTGAGGCTTGTCTATAGAATGATTCCATTGGGGGCCTAGCATAGCAGAGATATATAAACCACGATCATGATGATAATCAAAATTAGTCTGATAGCGATTAAGCACTTTTTGTGGCGAAGAAACGGGAAGAATGATTTCTTCGTTAGAAGCGACATTTTCTTCAGCGAAAGCAGGATAAAATACTGTTAGCGACACAAGGAATATCCATAATGACTGCATCTAAGTGCTCCAACAATGACGTTCAGCGCGAGAAAAGACTCTACACCCTGGTTAGCACTTTTGAGAAGAAAAACTCGCTAAGTATTAAATTACTTTTTGGAAGGCCTGAAATTACACGTTCTGCGACGAATTCTATGGGGGTTACCAATGCTCTTGAACATCTCTTTTTGCCCAAACAAATTTTTGGGATTGAGCTTGAATCTAAGGGTAAAGAATATCAAAAATTTCACTATGCTTTAATATTACAAAGTTGCGGTGAAGGAGAGCAAGGCACTCTTATTCCAGGCATTAATCCAGGAGCCCATGTTTTAGTTCAAGCTAAAACTCATGCAACATCAAAAAAGTTATTTGAGACGATTAATAATATATCTCGTTATGGTTTAGATTTAACGTTAATAGAGCCAGAAAAACTTTATAAGTTAAATGATTTAGTGTCTTTAAATATGAAACCAAGTTTTTTTATTGGTGAGCTCCTTGGCTATTAAAAAAGAAAAAATCCGAATAGGGCTTATATTTATTTTTACGCTAGTCACTGGCTTGCCTTTGCTGAGCACCTTTGGACCTGTATTTTTCTGGAATGGGACGTCGAGTATGACCAAAGGTTTTTATATTAAAAAATCTATAGATAATTTAAATATAGGAGATATTATAATTTTTTATAG
>Ga0255338_1003111_pt1 | contig 21026 bp, 16 predicted proteins | sample MeOH1_35cm_T4_19_FD_203715 | JGI IMG/M metagenome (GOLD analysis project Ga0255338, IMG submission 203715) | Sandy soil microbial communities from University of British Columbia, Vancouver, Canada - MeOH1_35cm_T4_195 | ecosystem: Engineered > Artificial ecosystem > Sand microcosm > Unclassified ...
GCGTAGGCCTGATCGGCACAGTGCCATTCATCCTGGTGGCCGGCACCCGCGGGCAGCGCTTCGATGCCGTGCCCGCGCTGGTGCGCGCGTCCGTCGCGGCGCCCGACACCATCGCCTACGGCTCGGCCGGCAACGGCACGCCCCAGCACATCATCGGGGCGATGTTCTCGCAGGCTACCGGTGCGCGCCTGCTGCACTCTCCCTACAAGGGGTCGGGCGCGGCCATCAACGATCTGCTGGGCGGGCAGATCGCGCTGATGTTCGACAGCCCCGTGCTGCTGCTGCCGCACATCAAAGCCGGCACGGTGGTGCCGCTGGCGCAGACCGGCGCACGACGCTCCGCCTTGCTGCCGGGTGTGCCCACCATGCGCGAGCAGGGCGTGCGCGATTTCGACGCGGCGCCGTGGTACGGAATCATGGCGCCGGGCAAGCTGCCGGGCGATATCCTCAACCGGCTCAACCACGAGTTGAATGCGGTGCTCGCCGACAAGCAGATGCAGGAACGCCTGCTGGCGCTTGGCGTGGAAGCCCGGCCGCTCGATCCTGCCGGCTTCCGCCAGTTCCTGTCGCAGGCGCAGTCGAGCTGGACCCGCGCCGTGTCCTCCGCCTCGGTGAAACCGGACTGATCATGCCGCACCTGATTACCGAAACCACGCGGCAACTCGCCGACAGGATCGATTTCACGCAGGTGTTCGCCGGCGTGCACCGCGAGCTCGCAGGTCATGGCTACGCGCAACTGGCGGATCTCAAGAGCCGCCTGCTGGTGGCGGAAGTTGCGCTGACCGGCGACGACCCCGAAGCCGGCTTCGTCGTGACGCACCTCGTGATGACCAACGCGCGTCCGGAGCCGGTGCAGGCCGCCATGGCCGCGGTCGTGCTGGCGCATATGGCGGCAGCCGTCAGGCAGGCCGCTTTCGCCGGCAACGTACAGGTGTGCGTGCTGCATCGCCTGGCGGCACAGGGGACGTATCGGAAGACAGTGGTGATGAGCCCGGGCGCGGTTTGAGCCTTGAGCCTTGAGGCTTGAGAGGCGAGGGGGCTAGCGCTGTGCCTGCTCCAGTTCACGCCACGCCAGGAACAGGCGCGTGTCGAACTCGAGCTGGTGATACGCCGGCTCCATGTATTCGCACAGGCGGTAGAACGCCTTGTTGTGATCGCTTTCCTTCAGGTGCGCGAGTTCGTGCACCACGATCATGCGCAGGAATTCGGGCGGCGCTTCCTTGAACAGCGAGGCCACGCGGATTTCCTTCTTGGCCTTGAGCTTGCCACCCTGCACGCGCGAGATGGCGGTGTGCAGCCCGAGGGCGCGATGCACCACGTCGATCTTCGCGTCGAACGCGACCTTGTGGATTGGCGGCGCGGTGCGCAGGAATTCCTGCTTCAGCTCGGCGGTGTAGTCGTACAGCGCGCGGTCTGTCTGCACGGTATGCCGGGCCGGGTATTTTTTCGCCAGGTGCTCGCCAAGGCGATTGGCGGCAACCAGCTGGCGCACCTGGTCGAGCACGCCTTCAGGATACGCGCTCAGGAAACGCAGCGGATCCTTGGCGCCGGGGCGCCAGGTTTCGCTGGCGGGAGCGGGATGGCTACGGCTGCTCAATGGTGGTGATGGTGGTGGTGCGCCCAGTTGCCGTCGACGGAGGTAACGAAGGACTCGACCGCATCCTTGTCGCCGGTGGCGTGACGAACCAGCTCACCGCATTTGCACCAGCCCTGGTACGGCGTGATGTGCGAGCAGGCGGATACCTTCTGCAGAAACAGCGTGACGGGCTTGGTGCACTTCTTGCACTTGAAGGTGAGGGTGCGGGCGGGTTTGCTCATCGGATCGGGCTTGAATACGGGGTGATTCGGCGGTGCCGGCGGTTGGCGGCGGGACAACGGGCATTTTAACCTGCCCTTGCCAGGCGTTCATGCCCGGTGCCGTTGCGCTTGTCCGGCGCTTCTCCGCCTATTGCCTATTGCCTATTGCCTATTGCCTATTGCCTATTGCCTATTGCCTATTCCTTCACCGCCCCCGTCATGCCCGACACGTAATACTCGACAAAGAACGAGTACACCAGTGCTACCGGCAGCGAGCCCAGCAAGGCGCCGGCCATCAGCGCGCCCCAATGGTAGACGTCGCCCTCGATCAGTTCGGTGACGATGCCCACCGGCACCGTCTTCACCTCGGACGACGAGATAAAGGTCAGCGCGTAGATAAACTCGTTCCATGACAGCGTGAAGGCGAAGATGCCGGCCGAGATCAGTCCCGGCACGGCCAGCGGCAGGATGATCTTGACCAGGATCTCCCAGCGGGTGGCGCCGTCGATCAGCGCGCATTCTTCCAGTTCGTAAGGGATGGAGCGGAAGTAGCCCATCAGCAGCCAGGTGCAGAACGGGATCAGGAAGGTGGGGTAGGTCAGGATCAGCGCCCAGCGCGTATCGAACAGGCCGAGCTGGAACACGATCGATGCCAGCGGGATAAACAGGATCGAGGGCGGGATCAGGTAGGCCAGGAAGATGGCCAGCCCGACCTGCTTCGCGCCCTGGAAGCGCAGCCGCTCGATCGCATAGGCGGCCAGTACGCTCGCGGCCAGCGAGGCGAAGGTCGACACCGTCGAGACGATCACGGTATTGAGCAGCCAGGCCGGGTAGGGCGTGTTGAACAGCAGCTTCTTGAAATGCGCGAAGGTGGGCGCCATCACCAGGAACGGGTTGGCGCTGCGCATCAGCAGTTCGCCATCCGGCTTGAAGGCGGTGATCGCCATCCAGTAGAACGGAAACAGCAGCACGAAGACGAAGATGCCCAGCGGGATGTAGATGGTCACCCAGCGCCGCGGTATCGATTGCAGGTAGTCCATGCCCTGCTGCTCGGGCGCGGTCATCGCTTTTGCTTTCATTTGTCGCCTCCCTGTTGCCAGCCGCGCCGCTGCAGGCCGAAGTAAGAGAACAGGATGGCAGCCAGCAGGAAGGGCACCATCATGGTGGCGATCGCCGCGCCTTCGCCCAGCGAACCGCCGGGAATTGCGCGCTGGAAGGACAGCGTGGCCATCAGGTGAGTGGCGTTGAGCGGGCCGCCGCGCGTGAGCACGTAGATCAGCTGGAAATCGGTGAAGGTGAACAGCACGGAGAAGGTCATCACCACCGCGATGATCGGCGTCAGCAACGGCAGCGTGACATAGCGGAACTGCTGCCACGGCGTGACGCCGTCGATCGAGGCCGCCTCGTACAGCGAGGGCGAGATGGTCTGCAGCCCGGCCAGCAGCGAGATCGCGACGAAGGGGATGCCGCGCCAGACATTGGCGGCGATGGTGGAGAAGCGGGCCAGCCACGGGTCGCCGAGGAAATCGATATAGCGGTCGATCAGCCCGAGCTTGACCAGGGTCCAGCTGATGATGGAAAACTGCGCATCGTAGATCCACCAGAAGGCCAGCGCCGACAGCGCCGTCGGCACGATCCACGGCAGCAGCACGATGGCGCGGAAGAACGATTTGAACGGCAGGTTCTTGTTGAGCAGCAGCGCCAGCCACAGCCCCAGCGCGAACTTCAGCACGCTGGCCACCAGCGTGTAGAACAGCGTGTTGAACAGCGCCAGTTGCGTCAGCGAGTCGCCCGCCAGGTAGCTGTAGTTGGCCAGCCCGATCCATTCGCCGGTGCCGCCGATCTTGGTATTGGTGAAGCCGAGCCAGACGCCGAGGCCGAGCGGATACGTCAGGAAGACCAGCAGCAACAGCGCCGTGGGCAGCATGAACAGCAGCCCCAGCGTATGGCGGTTGTTCAACAGGCGGGATAGCATGGATCACCTCGGCGGCTGCCGGTCCGGCGCTGGGAGCGCCCCGGACCGGATCTTCGGAACGGCGGCGCGGCGGAGTGCCGCCGCGCCTTCTCTGCTTCCGGCGTTGGCTACGTCACGCCTTGTAGTAGCGCTCGGCACGCTGCGCCGCGCGCGCCGCCGCCTCCTTCGGCGTCCTGGAACCGCTGGCCGCCTCGGCCACCATGTCGAGCACGATGTAGTCAGCCATGGACGCGGCCGAAGCGGTGCCCAGCGGGCCGGCGTGGCCGTTGTCGAGCATCAGCGCGGCGGAGTCGCGATAGACGGTGTGCTTGGGATCGGCCGTCCAGATCGGGTTGGCCTCGTAGGCCTTGAGCGGCTGGCTGACGTAGCCGATGGCGGCTTCCATCCATGGGTTGTACTGCTCCGGTTCCATCATGAATTGCAGGTAGGCCTTGGCCGCGTTCGGGAACTTGGAATATTTGAACAGCATCATTTGCGTGATCTGCATCAGTTCGGTGGGCTTGCCCGACGTGCCGATCGGAAAGTGCGCGTGCTGGATGTCCCGCGCCATCTCCTGCAGCTTGGGCTCCTTCGAATTCTTGGCCGCGTAGTAGACCGAGATGCCGTTGGCGGTCAGGCTGATCTGGCCGTCCAGGAAGGCCTTGTTGTTCGACGGGTCCTGCCAGGACAGCGTGCCGGGCACGAAGGTGGCATAGAGCTGCTTGGCATACTCCAGCGCCGCCCAGGTCTCGGGCGAGTTGACCACGACCTTGCCCTTGGTATCGACCAGCATGCCGCCATGCGACCAAAGCAGCCAGTGCGCCCAGTTGTTGCCGTCGCCCACCGCCTTGCCCAGCGCGAAGCCGCAGGGCGTGTTCTTGGCCTTGAGCCCCTGGCACAGCTTGAGGAAGCCGGCGAGGTCCTTGGGGATGGCCTCGAAGCCGGCTGCCTTGACATGGCTGTCGCGATAGACCAGTGCATTGCCCACCACGCCCAGCGGCAGGCCGACCCACTTGCCGTTGTGCGTGCCATATTTGCGGCACACGTCGTACCAGCCGCCATATTTGCCGCCGAGGTAATTGGCCAGGTCGGTCAGGTCGACGAGCTTGTCGGGATACTGCTGCGGGTCGTCGAACCAGCCGACGATGATGTCAGGCCCGCTACCGACGCTGGCCGCCACGGCGGCCTTGGGGCGCACGTCTTCCCAGCCTTCGTTGTCGACCCGCACCTCGATCCCGGTGAGTTCGGAGAACTTCTTCGTGTTGGCGTTCCACAGGTCTTCGTCGCCCTGCACGAAACGCTTCCAGCGCAGCACGCGCAGCTTGGCGCCCGCTTCCGGCTTGTACTGCAGCGGGGCAGGCGCGGCGAAGGCATGGCCGCCCAGCGCCGTGGTGGCGGCGACGGCAGCCGTGGATGCCAGGAAATCGCGTCTCGTGAAGTTGGTCGGTGCGCTCATCGTTTTGTCTCCTCCGTGGTCAGGGGTTCCGCCCCGTGCTGGTCATGCCTGTTTCCCGGATCGCCCTGCGCATCCGGCGTGCCGTGCCGCAGCAGCGACTGGCCCGTGTCGGCATCGAACAGGTGGGTGTGCTGGTGGTCGGGCACGAGGTTCAGGATGTCGCCCGCGGCGAAGTCATGGCGCTCGCGGAATATCGAGATGAAGTCCGTTTCGCAGAAGCGCGAATAGATCTCGGTGTTGGCGCCGGTAGGCTCGACCACCGACACGCGGTTGGGCAGCCCCTGGCCGGGCGCGCCCAGGCTCAGGTGCTCGGGCCGCACGCCATAGATCACGCGCTGGCCATCGGTCCCGGCGCTGGCGTCGAAGCGCGCGGGGGGCGGCAGGCGCGTGCCATCGGGAAACTCGACAACGGTCTCGCCGCCCTGGCGGCGCAGCACGCCGGGCACGAAGTTCATCGCGGGCGAGCCGATGAAACCGGCCACGAAGAGATTGTCGGGATGGTCGTAGAGGTCCAGCGGCTTGCCGCGTTGCTCCACGCGGCCATCGCGCATGACCACGATCTGGTCGCCCATGGTCATGGCTTCGATCTGGTCATGCGTGACGTAGACCGAGGTGGTGCGCAGGCGCTGGTGCAGCTCCTTGATCTCCGCGCGCATCTGCACGCGCAGCTTGGCGTCGAGGTTGGAGAGCGGTTCGTCAAAGAGGAACACTTGCGGATCGCGCACGATGGCGCGTCCCATCGCCACGCGCTGCCGCTGGCCGCCAGAAAGCTGGCGCGGGTAGCGATCCAGCAAACTGCCCAGGCCGAGAATGGCGGAAGCCTTGTCCACCTTCTGCCTGATCTCGTCCTTGTCGCCCTTGGCAAGCTTGAGCGAGAAAGCCATGTTGTCGTAGACCGTCATATGCGGATAGAGCGCATAGTTCTGGAACACCATGGCGATGTCGCGCTCCTTGGGCGGCAGGCGATTGACCACCCGGCCGCCGATGGCGATCTCGCCGGTGGTGATTTCCTCCAGCCCGGCAATCATGCGCAACAGCGTGGACTTGCCGCAGCCGGATGGTCCCACCAGCACGGTGAACTCGCCGTCGGCGATGTCGATGTCCACGCCGCGGATGACCTGCGTGCTGCCGAAGTACTTCTGGATGCCGCGAATCTGAACCGATGCCATGCGTGGTGTCTCCGTTGGCCGTTCATGCCGGGAGCGGCCGTGCGTCGCGAATGCAAAACAGCAGAAAGCCGCGTAGCGACAACGCGTCTCAGTGGTTGTCCTTGGGTACGGCGGCGCCGCTCTTGCCCACCAGGAAATCCATGTCGGCGCCCAGGTTGGCTTGCTGCACGTGCTCGACATAGAGCCGGGTCCAGCCGCGCTCCATCGGCAGGGCAGGCGCTTGCCACGCTGCGCGGCGGCGCAGCAATTCCTCGTCGCCGACATGCAGGTGCAGCTTGCGTGCCGGTACATCCAGTTCGACCATGTCGCCGTCGCGCACCAGCGCAAGCGGGCCTCCGGCCGCGGCCTCGGGCGCCACGTGCAGCACCACCGTGCCGTAGGCGGTGCCGCTCATGCGCGCATCCGAGACGCGGACCATGTCGGTGATGCCCTTGCGCAGCACCTTGGGCGGCAGCGGCATGTTGCCGGCCTCGGCCATACCGGGGTAGCCGCGCGGGCCGCAGTTCTTGAGCACCAGCACGCAGGTTTCGTCCACATCGAGCGATTCGTCGTCGAGGCGCTGGTGCATATGCTCGCTGTTCTCGAACACCACCGCGCGGCCCGTGTGCCTGAGCAGCGCCGGGGTGGCGGCGGAGGGTTTGATCACCGCGCCGTCGGGGCACAGGTTGCCGCGCAGCACGGCAATCCCCGCGTTCGCCTTGAAGGGCGCGTCGAAGGCGTGGATGACTTCGCGGTTCCAGTTGGGCGCATCCTTGCAGTTGTCCCACAGCGTCTTGCCGTTGACGGTCAGCGCGTCGCGCGCCAGCACCGCGCCCAGTTCACGGATTACCGCCGGCAGTCCGCCGGCGTAATAGAAGTCTTCCATCAGGTGGCGCCCGGAGGGCTGCAGGTCGAGCAGGCAGGGCAGCTCGTGACCCAATGCGTCCCAGTCTTCCAGGCTCAGCTTGACGCCGATGCGGCCGGCGATGGCAAGCAGGTGGATCACCGCGTTGGTCGAGCCGCCGATCGCCGCGTTGACGCGGATGGCGTTCTCGAAGGCAGGCCGGGTGAGGATCCGCGACATCACCAGGTTGTCCTTGACCATCTCCACGATGCGGCGCCCCGAGGCGCGCGCCAGCACGTTGCGGCGGCCGTCCACCGCCGGAATCGCGGCGTTGCCGGGCAGGCTCATGCCGAGTGCTTCCACCATGCTGGCCATGGTCGACGCGGTGCCCATGGTCATGCAGTGGCCATGCGAGCGGTGCATGCAGCTTTCGGCTTCAAAGAAATCCTCCTGCGACATCTGTCCGGCCCGCACTTCTTCCGACATCTTCCAGACATCGGTGCCGGAGCCCAGCTCGCCGCCGCGAAACTTGCCGCTCAGCATCGGGCCGCCGGACACGCCGATGGTGGGCAGGTCGCAGGACGCCGCGCCCATCATCAGCGCCGGCGTGGTCTTGTCGCAGCCCATCAGCAGCACCACGCCATCGATCGGATTGCCGCGAATCGATTCCTCCACGTCCATGCTGGCCAGGTTGCGGAACAGCATCGCGGTCGGGCGCAGCATGGTCTCGCCCAGCGACATCACCGGGAATTCGAGCGGAAAGCCGCCTGCTTCCCACACGCCGATCTTGACCTGTTCGGCCAGCGTGCGGAAATGCGAATTGCAGGGGGTGAGTTCGGAATACGTGTTGCAGATGCCGATGACCGGGCGGCCGTCGAACTGATCGTGGGGAATGCCGCGGTTTTTCAGCCACGAGCGGTAGATGAATCCATCGCGGTCAAGCCGGCCGAACCAGGCCTGGCTGCGGCGCACGGGGTGCGCCGGGGGCTTCGGCGGTTTTTCGTCGTTCACTCGGGTCTCCTGCGTTCTGCGGGGGCCGCGTAGCGACGTCCAGCGCTTTCGCGCCACGTGTGCTGATGCCCGCTTTCTTGTGCGATGCAGATCCGGATGCCTGCGACCGCCACTGCCTTGCCGCGCGCATGCCGAGTGAGCGGAGTCTAGTTCAGGACTATCGACAGGTAAACTGGTATTACCAATTAGGGGTCTCTACTGCCGCCGGGGATCCCGGTGCCGATGCTGCAGTGCATTCGCGCTGCGCCTGGACATTGAACGGCGCGCTGCCTAGACTTCAGCGGACTGGACAACTGGTCAAACCAATTTCGCGTCGCGAGCCGGCGGCGCGAGATTGCGAAACACCGCAACCGCCAGCGCACGATTCGCGCACTGGAGATCTGTGCTGGCCACTCGGGGCTGCTTGTCCATGCCTATCCAACCGATCGAGCCACAGCGCCTTTACCGCCAGATCAGCAACCAGTTGCGCGGGCTGATCCTGGCCGGCGAGTTTCCGGTGGGCTCGCGCCTGCCGGCGGAGCGGGATCTGTCGGTGCAGCTCGGCGTGAGCCGGCCGTCGCTGCGCGAGGCGTTGATCGCGCTCGAGGTCGAGGGCTATATCGAAGTGCGGATGGGCTCGGGCATCTATGTGTGCGAACCGCCTTCGCACGCCGATGCGGGCTTCGACCTGTCCGGCGAGGAGGGACCGCTCGAACTGATCCGCGCCCGCGCGCTGGTGGAAGGCGAGGTTGCCGCGCTGGCGGCAAGAAACGGGCGCAAGGCCCAGTTCGACGCGATCGAGGAGGCGATCGCGCAGATGGCCGCCGATGCCGCCGCGGGCCTCACGCCGCTCGATGCCGACCGCCTGTTCCACGTGCGCGTGGCCGAGGCCACCGGCAACAGCGTGCTGGTGGGCGTGGTGCGGCGGCTCTTCGACCTGCGCCTGGGCCGGCTGTTCGATCAGTTGGACAGCCACTTCGAAACGCCCGGGGTGTGGGCGCGGGCGATCACGGAGCACCGCGCCGTGCTGGCGGCGCTGCGCGGCAAGGATCCCGAGCTGGCGCGCGCGCTGATACAGCGGCACATGGATATCGCCTACCGCCGGCTGACGTCCAGCCTGACCCGCGCGCGCAGGCGCCCGGCCGGCACCTTGCGCGCCGGGAAAGCGTCCTGACGGGCCGCGGCCGGACCGGCTTTGCTACACTTGGCCGATTCCCGCATTTCACCTCCCCCAATTCACTCGGATTCGCATGGCACAGTACGTTTTCACCATGAACCGCGTGGGCAAGATCGTTCCGCCCAAGCGTCACATTCTCAAGGACATCTCGCTGTCCTTCTTCCCGGGCGCCAAGATCGGCGTGCTGGGCCTGAACGGCTCGGGCAAGTCGACCGTGCTGAAGATCATGGCGGGCATCGACAAGGAGATCGAGGGCGAAGCCACGCCCATGCCCAACCTGAACATCGGCTACCTGCCGCAGGAACCGCAGCTCGATCCCGAACAGACGGTGCGCGAATCGGTGGAAGCCGCGCTGGGCGGCGTGTTCGAGGCACGCCAGAAGCTCGATGAGATCTACGCGGCCTATGCGGAACCGGACGCCGACTTCGACGCGCTGGCGGCGGACCAGGCCAAGTACGAAGCGATCCTCGCGGCCAGCGACGGCAACAACGCCGAGCTGCAGCTGGAAATCGCAGCCGACGCGCTGCGCCTGCCGCCCTGGGATGCCAAGGTTGGCAACCTGTCCGGCGGCGAGAAGCGCCGCGTGGCGCTGTGCCGCCTGCTGCTGTCGCGCCCCGACATGCTGCTGCTCGACGAACCCACCAACCACCTGGATGCGGAATCGGTGGAGTGGCTGGAGCAGTTCCTCACGCGCTTCCCCGGCACCGTGGTGGCGGTGACCCACGATCGCTACTTCCTGGACAACGCGGCCGAATGGATCCTGGAGCTGGACCGCGGCCACGGCATCCCCTGGAAGGGCAACTACAGCTCCTGGCTGGACCAGAAGGAAGCCCGCCTGAAGCAGGAAGAGTCGAGCGAGTCGGCCCGCCAGAAGGCGCTGCACAAGGAACTGGAGTGGGTGCGGCAGAACCCGAAGGGGCGCCAGGCCAAGTCCAAGGCGCGTCTGGCGCGCTTCGACGAACTGAACAGCCAGGAATACCAGAAGCGCAACGAAACCCAGGAAATCTTCATCCCCGCGGGTGAGCGCCTGGGCAACGAGGTGATCGAATTCAACGGTGTGAGCAAGGCCTACGGCGACCGCCTGCTGATCGACGACCTCAGCTTCAAGGTGCCGCCCGGCGCCATCGTCGGCATCATCGGCCCGAACGGCGCCGGCAAGTCGACCTTCTTCCGCATGCTCACCGGCAAGGAAACGCCGGACAGCGGCGAGATCAAGGTGGGCCCGACCGTGAAGATGGCCTACGTGGACCAGAGCCGCGATGCGCTCGACGGCAGCAAGACCGTGTTCGAAGAGATCTCCGGCGGCGCCGACGTGCTGACCGTGGGCCGCTATGAAACGCCGTCGCGCGCCTATATCGGCCGCTTCAACTTCAAGGGCTCGGACCAGCAGAAGCACGTGGGCACGCTCTCGGGCGGCGAGCGCGGGCGTCTGCACCTGGCCAAGACGCTGATCTCCGGCGGCAACGTGCTGCTGCTCGATGAACCGTCCAACGACCTGGACGTGGAAACGCTGCGCGCGCTGGAAGATGCGCTGCTGGAGTTCGCCGGCTGCGTGATGGTGATCTCGCACGATCGCTGGTTCCTGGACCGGATCGCCACCCACATCCTGGCCTTCGAGGGCGAGTCGCACGTGGAGTTCTTCCCGGGCAACTACCAGGAGTACGAGGCCGACAAGAAGCGCCGCCTCGGTGAGGAGGGCGCCAAGCCCAAGCGTATCCGCTACAAGCCTATCGCGCGATAAGCACGATTGGCCTGGCGGTGCTCGTTACGGGCCGCCAGCAGTCTGGGGCCCCGCTCGCGCGGGGCCCTTTGCTTTTTGCGTGTCCGCGTATTACGCCACATCCGCATTGAGCGGCGGCGGCGGCTTGCGCACCAGCTTCAGCTTCGTAATCTCCGACGGCGCGCCAAGGCGCTTGGGCGGCCCCCAATAGCCGGTGCCCCTGCTCACATACACCCACATCGCCTCATGCCGGTTCAGCCCGGCGGTATAGGGCTGCTGCATCGGCACAAACAGGTTCCACGGCCAGAACTGGCCGCCGTGCGTATGTCCGGAAAGCTGCAGGTCGAAGCCAGCGCTGGAAGCGGCGGGCGCGGTACGCGGCTGGTGCGCCAGCAGCACACGCGCGGCGACGACAGATGGCGCGCCGTCCAGCGCGCGCGCCGGGTCGCTGCGATGGCTTTCGTCGAAGCGGTGGGCGGAATAATCGGTCACGCCGGCCAGCACCAGTGCGTCTTCATCCTGCCCGATCACCACGTGCTCATTCATCAGCACCTGCAGGCCCAGCCTGCGCAGTTCGATGATCCACGGCTCGGCGCCGACGTAGTACTCGTGGTTGCCGGTGACGAAGTACGTGCCGTGGCGCGCCTTCAGGTCGCCCAGCGGCGCCGTGTGCGGCGCCAGCTCGCGTACCGTGCCGTCGACCAGGTCGCCGGTGATGGCGATGGCGTCCGGCTGCAACGCGTTGACGCGCGCGACGATGCGTTCCAGATAGGCGCGCTTGATGGTGGGGCCAACATGGATATCGCTGATCTGCACGATGGTGAAATCGTGCAGCGAGTCGGGCAGGCCGGCAATCGGCACTTCCACCTCCACCACCTGCGCCAGCCGCCGCGCATTGAACAGCCCCAGCGCGGTAACCAGCAGCGCCAGCACCGGTACCGCGGCAGCGGTGCGCGACAGCAGCCAGGCCGGGTGCCAGCCAGTGACGGCGCCCACCAGCAGCACAACGTCGCGCGCCAGCGTCAGCACAAGCAGAGAGGAAAAGAAGCCCATAGCCAGCATGCCTACCCAGGTGAGCGCGTCGCACCATGGCTGGTCCAGGCGCCGCGCGAGCAGGCCGGCGGGGATCAGCGGCCAGGACAGCGCCAGCCACGCCACGGCAAGTGCCTTGACGGCGAACGCCACCGGCAGGTCGGGTAACAGGCGCAGGCCGATATAGCCGTGCAACAGGCCAACCACGATGGCCGCGACGAAAACGGTGGTGCGAGGGGGCATGCCGCCTCCAGAAGAGCGGACGCACCGAAATTTGTGGCGTCCTGTTTTGTTTTACATCATTCCGGCGCGATGGCGCAGGTGTAACCGCAGGCGAAGTGCCGGTGTTCCGCAGCCTGCGTGCTCGCAGCCGTACCCGCGTGTCTGGCCGGCGGCGCTTTTGACGCGCGATGCATGACGCGGCTAGTTGAGGCTGCCGGCGGGCACATTCAAGAGGCCGGCACGGTTTTGGGCACATCGCTTTCCGGCCAATGCAAGATGCGTACCCTGGCAAGTAATGAAAGCCGCACCCGGCGGCGGGCGGGCGGTTTCACGGTGCTCTCTAAAGTACTTAACACGCCGCAAAAAAGATTGAATTGTGCGCTTTTCGCTCCTGCGCTTAACTTGCCGGGCTAATTGCGTCCGTTCGGCAGCCGCCGGCCGGCCAGGCGAATGCGGGAGGGCTGGAAATGAAGCGGACGGGTCGGCGGTGGACGGCATTGCTGCCGGTGGCGGCAGCGTGGGCGCTGGCCGCCTGCGGCAAGCAGGAAGCGCCGCCTGCGGCGCAGCAGGCGGTGCCGGTGCAGGTCGTCAAGACCGTGGCGCAGGATTTGCCGGTCACCTTCGAGTTCGTGGGCCAGACCCAGAGCGACCAGGCGGTCGACATCCGCGGCCGGGTGTCCGGCTTCCTGGTGAAGCGGGCCTATGTGGAAGGCGCCATGGTCAAGGCCGGCCAGTTGCTGTTCGAGATCGACCACAAGCCCTTCCAGGCCCAGCTCGACGCAGCCAGGGCGCAACTGGCGCAAGAGCGCGCCCGGCTGGAGGTGGCGCGCGCCAACCTGGCACGGGTCAAGCCGCTGGCCGAGCGCAACGCGCTGTCGGCGAAAGACCTCGACGATGCCACCGGCAACTATCACGCCGCCGCGGCCGGGGTGGAACAGGCCCGCGCGCAAGTCGAGGAGCAGCAGCTCAACCTGTCCTACACCTATGTGCGCTCGCCGGTGGATGGCGTGTCCAGCTCCGCCGTGCTGCCGGAGGGCGCCTACGTGAGCACGACCAACAGCCTGCTGACCACGGTGTCCACGCTGACGCCGATGCGCATCAATTTCAGTGTCTCCGAACCCCAGACTCTCGAATTCCGCGCCCAGCAGGCCAGCAAGCAGATGGTGCCGCCTCCCGACCAGCACTACACGGTCACGGTGGTGCTTGCCGACGGCAGCGAGTTTCCCCGCAAGGGCCGCATTACCTTTGCCGATGCCACTTACAACCAGCAGACCGGTACGTACCTGGTACGCGCGGAGATGCCCAACCCCGAGGGCACGCTGCGCCCCGGCCAGTTCGTGCGGGTGCTGGTGAGCGGCGCCACGCGGCCCGGTGCCATCGTGGTGCCGCAGCGCGCCGTGGTCCACGGGCCCAAGGGCGACCTGGTCTTCGTGGTGGACAAGGACGGCAAGGCCGCGCCCCGGCCGGTGACCGTGGGTGACCTCTCCGGTTCGATGTGGCGCATCGCCCAGGGCCTGGGGCCCGGCGAGACGGTGGTGGTGGACGGCGCGAGCAAGCTTGCGCCGGGCGCGCCCGTCAAGATCGCCGGCGAAGCGCCGCCGGCCGCCGTGGGGGTGGGCAGCGTGCCGGCTTCCGCCCCGTCGGCCCAGTCCGCGCCAGCCGGGGGCGAGGCCAGGCCCGTGGCCAAGTCCTCCTGACACGGAGACCGCCATGCTCTCCGCCTTCTGCGTCCAGCGGCCCATTTTTGCGGCGGTACTGTCGCTAATCATCGTGATCGGCGGCCTGGTCTCGATGTTCGCCCTGCCGATCGCCCAGTACCCCGACATCACCCCGCCGCAGGTCACGGTCAGCGCCACTTATGCCGGCGCGGATTCCGACACCGTGGCACAGACTGTCGCGGCGCCCATCGAGACCCAGGTCAATGGCGCCGACAACATGATCTACATGCAGTCGACGTCGTCACCCACGGGGTCGATGACGCTCAACGTGTATTTCGACATCGGCACCGATCCCGACACCGCGCAGGTGCAGGTGCAGAACCGCGTCAACCTGGCGCTGCCGCAGCTGCCCGACACCGTGCAGAAGACCGGCATCAATGTGCAGAAGCGCTCCTCCAGCTTCCTGCTGCTGATCGGCGTGTATTCGCCCGACGGCAGCTTCGACCAGCAGTACATCAACAACTACGCCAACCTCTATGTGCTCGACGCCATCAAGCGCGTCAACGGCGCCAACCAGGCGCAGATCATGGGTTCGGCCGACCTTGCCATGCGCATCTGGCTCAAGCCGGACCGCATGGCGGCGCTGGGCATCACCGCGCAGGACGTGCAACGCGCGGTGCAGAGCCAGAATGAACAGTTCGGCGCCGGCAGCGTGGGCCAGGCGCCCAACAGCAAGCCGGTGGAACTGACCTTCCCGCTGGTCACGCCGGGCCGCCTGACCACGCCGGAGCAGTTCGAGAACATCATTCTGCGCGCCGACAACACCGGCGCCGCGGTGGTGCGCCTGCGCGACGTGGGCCGCGCCGAGATCGGCCAGCAGCAGTACACGCTGCGCTCCGCGCTCAACGGCAAGCCGGCCACCATCATCGCCGTGTACCAGCAGCCCGGCTCCAATGCGCTGCAGGTGGCCAAGGACGTGCAGAAGGCGCTGGACGAGATGTCCAAGACCTTTCCGAAGGGTGTGAGCTACAAGGTGGCGCTCGACACCACCGAGTTCGTGCGCGCATCCATCGACGAGGTGGTGCACACCCTGATCGAGGCGGTGATCCTGGTGGTGCTGGTGGTGTTTATCTTCCTGCAGAACGTACGCGCCACCATCATCCCGGTGCTGGCGGTGTTCGTCTCGATCCTCGGCACCTTTGCCGGGCTGCTGGCGCTGGGTTTCTCGATCAACCTGCTGACCTTGTTCGCGCTGGTGCTGGCGATCGGCATCGTGGTCGACGACGCCATCGTGGTGGTGGAAAACGTCGAGCGCAATATGGCGGAGTTCCACCTGTCGCCAAAGGACGCCACGCTGCGCGCGATGAAGGAAGTGACAGGCCCGGTGATCGCCATCGTGCTGGTGCTCTCGGCGGTGTTTATCCCGGTGGCCTTCGTCTCGGGCACCACCGGGCAGTTGTACCGGCAGTTCGCGCTGACCATCGTGGTGTCGGTGGTGATCTCGGGCTTCGTCGCGCTGACCTTGTCGCCGGCGCTGGCCGCGCTGATCCTCAAGCCGGGCCATCACGAGCCGTGGCGCGGCTTTGTCTGGTTCAACAAGCGCTTCGACCGGCTGGTGCATCACTATGGCGGCTGGGTGCGCGTGTTCATGCGGCGCTCGGTGGTGGCGCTGCTTTGCTTCGGCCTGATGCTGCTGGCGGTGTGGCAGTTGTTCAGCCGGATTCCCACCGCCTTCGTGCCATCCGAGGACCAGGGCTATGTGCTGGTGGCGGTGATGATGCCGGATTCCGCCAGCCTGGACCGTACCGAGAAAATCACCTCGCAGGTGGCGGCCATGTTCCGCGAGCACCCCGCGGTGCAGGACGCCTCCGCACTGTCCGGCTACAGCTTTATCGACAGCCAGTACAAGACCAATGCCGGCACGGTCTTCGTCGCCATGAAGCCGTTCGGCGAGCGCGACAAGCCCGACCTGCTGGTGCCGGGCATGTTGCAGTCGATCACGCCGAAGCTGCGCGCCATTCCCGAAGCCATCATCATCCCGGTCAATCCGCCGTCGATCCCCGGACTGGGCTCGCAGGGCGGCTTCGAGTTCTGGCTGCAAAGCCGCGGCACCGGCACCACCGCGGAGCTGGAGGCGACTACGCGCGCCTTTATCAAGGCCGCCGCCAGCCATCCGGAGCTGGGCCACCTCAACAGCACCATCCAGGCCGCCTCGCGCCAGATGCGGGTGGAAGTGGACAAGGAGAAGGCGGAGACCATGGGTGTGCCCATTGCCGATGTCTATGGCACGCTGCAGACACAATTCGGCTCGCTCTACATCAGCCAGTTCTCGCAATACAGCCGGGTCTGGCAGGTGATCCTGCAGGCCGAGCCGCAGTACCGCGCCAATCCGAACGACCTGCAGTTCCTCTACGTACGCCAGCAAAGCGGGGCGATGGCGCCGGTGTCCGGCCTGCTCAAGACCACCTACAGCAGCGGCCCCGACCTGCTGTCGCGCTTCAATAACTTCCCGGCGGCCAAGATCACCGGCGATGCCGCGCCTGGCTACAGCTCGGGCCAGGCGCTGGCGGCGATGGAAGCGGTGGCGAAGGAAGCGTTGCCGGTGGGCTACGCCTATGGCTGGAGCGGCGAGGCGTTCGAGGCGAAGAAGTCGGGCAACACCACCACCATCGTGTTCGTGTTCGGCATCGTGATGGTGTTCCTGATCCTGGCCGCGCAGTACGAGTCGTGGTCGTTGCCGCTCTCGATCCTGAGCGCGGTGCCGTTTGGACTGTTCGGCGCGCTGCTCGCCATCCTGATGCGTGGCTTGTCCAATGACGTGTATTTCCAGATCGGCATGGTCACGCTGATCGGGCTGGCGGCCAAGAACGCCATCCTGATCGTGGAGTTCGCGGTGATGAAGCAGAAGGAGGGCATGTCGCACGCCGACGCCGCGGTGGAGGCGGCCAAGCTGCGGCTGCGGCCGATCGTGATGACGTCGCTGGCCTTTATCCTGGGCGCGGTGCCGCTGTTTATCGCCAGCGGTGCGGGCTCCAACGCCCGGCACTCGATCGGCACCGGCATCATCGGCGGCATGATTGCCGCGACCACGCTGGCGCTGGTGTTCGTGCCGCTGTTCTCCTACCTGATCGGCACGGCCGCCGACAAATGGGCCAGCCGCAAGGGCGCGCCGGCCCCGGCGGTGCAGTCCGAAGCCGCGGCGGGAGAGGCATCGTGAGCGCGCGCCGCCTTCTCCTGGCCGCCTGCGCGATGGCGCTGGGCGCCTGCGCGCTCGGGCCGGACTATCGCCGTCCGGACGTCGCGCAGCCGCCGCAGTACCGCCTCGATACCGGCGCGCTGACCGTGGCCGCGGACAGCGCCTGGTGGGACAGCTTTGGCGATCCGGTGTTGAACGCGCTGGTCGACGCCGCGCTGCGCAACAACTACGACGTACGCATTGCCGCCGCGCGCATCGACGCGTTCCGCGGGCAGCTGCTGGTGGCGCGCTCCGGCCTGTTCCCGCAAGTCGGGCTGTCGGCATCGGCCACGCGCCAGCGCGCCGGCACCTTCAACGGCACGCCGTTCGCGTCGCTGGAGCGGCCAGGCAACAGCTACCAGCTGCTGGCCAACGCAAGCTGGGAAATCGACCTGTGGGGCCGCATCCGCCGCCAGGCGGAAGCCGCCGAAGCCGACCTGTGGAACGCGGAATACGCGCGGCGCGGCGTGGTGCTGGCGCTGGCCGCCTCGGTGGTGCAGGGCTATGCCAGCCTGCGCGGGCTTGACGCGCAGCTGGATGTTGCCCGCCAGACCCTGGATTCCCGCAGCCGCGCGCTGGATATCTTCCGCATGCGCTACGCGGGCGGCGTGGTCTCGCAGCTTGAGCTGGCGCAGGCCGAGAACGACTACTACGCCACCGAGGCATCGATCCCGCCGCTGCGCGCGTCCATCGCACAGACGGAGAACGCGCTGTCGGTGCTGCTCGGGCGCGAGGCCGGGCCGATCGAGCGTGGCAAGTCCATCGCGCAATTGCAGGCGCCGCCGGTTGGCGCCGACCTGCCGGCCGCCCTGCTGGCGCGCCGCCCGGACGTGCTGCAGGCCGAGCAGAATGCGGTGGCGGCCAACGCGCTGCTGGGTGCTGCCGAAGCGCTCTACCTGCCGGCCGTGAACTTGTCGGGCCTGTTTGGCGCAATCGCGGCCTCGCCGGGCGCGCTGTGGCACAGCGCCTCGCAGGTGTGGGGCATGTCCGCCGGGCTGACGCAGCCCATCTTCCAGGGCGGCGCCATCCGCGGCCAGGTGCAGACTGCCGGCGCACAGCGCGAGCAGGCCATGCTGGCCTACCAGAGCAGTGTGCTGGCAGCGCTGGCCGATGTGAACACCGCGCTGGCCAACGGGCTGGAAACGCGCAACCGGCTGGGCAGCCTGCAGAATCAGGAGCGCAGCCTGACGGTGTACGCCGACCAGGCCGGCGCGCGCTACGAGGGTGGCTACTCCAGCTATCTCGAAGTCACCAACGCGCAGGAGAAGCTGTTCGACACCCAGCTGGCTGCGATCCAGGGCCAGGTCGACGTGCTCAATGGCGCGGCGGCCTTGTACAAGTCGCTGGGCGGCGGATGGCCGGCGGTGCCGGCCGAGGTCAGGGACGCCGGGCTGGGCGGCGACGCGCGCGTGGTGCAGCGCTGAGGCGATGCGCGCGATTCGCGCAATTCGCCCAGTCAGCCCAGTCAGCCCAGTCAGCCCAGTCAGCCCAGTTAGCCCAGTTAGCCCAGTTAGCCCAGTTAGCCCAGTTAGCCCAGGCGTGCGGACCAGTTGGCATCGCGCACGCCCAGCGCGGTCACCACGCCGTAGGCGCTGATGCCCAGCGCCACGCCAAGGAAGTGCCCGTCCAGCCCCATGCCGGCCATGTTAGCCAGCACCCAGCCGCCACCGGCGGCCAGGGCGATGCGGGCCACGCCGGCCCCCATCGGCCAGCCCATGCGGCCCGCGCCCATCGATGCAAAGTACAGTGCCATGCCCAGGCCGAAGCCACCGAAGGCCGGGGCGACCCAGGACAGCGCGCGCGCGGCGATGCCGGCGACTTCGGCGTCCTTGGTGAAGAGGCCGGCAAAGGTCTCCGGCGCCAGGCCTACGGCCGCACCCACCGCCCCGGCCACCGCCAGCGCCAGCAGCGCGCCGGCCCAGGCGGTACGGCGCGCGGTAACCCAGTCGCCGGCGCCCACGGCGCCGCCCACCAGCGCGGTCAGCGCCGAGCCCACGCCGAAGGCCAGCGGAATCATCAGGAATTCGAGCCGCGCGGAGATGCCGTAGGCCGCCACGGCGGCCGTACCGTAATGACGCAATTCCGCCGTCACCAGGATGGTGGTCAGGTTAGCCACCGATGCCAGGGCGCAGGCCACCAGCCCTACCGACAGGATGCGCACGAACAGCGCGCGCGATGGACGTATCCGCAGCATTGGCACAAAGCCGGCGCCGCCGCGCAGCACTACCCAGGCCATGGCCAGCGCCGCCCCCCACGACACTGCCGCGAGTGCGGCGCCGATGCCGGCCAGCCCCATGCCGGCCGGCTCGGCCAGCGCCCAGGCCAGGATAGGGAAGGCGATCCACATCAGCGCCAGCACGCGGGCCGCCAGTGCATGGCGGCCACCGCCGCGCAGCACGGAAGCCAGCGTGTTGGCCAGCCACGCTGGCACCGCGCCGGCGCCGAACAGCCAGATCGCATAGGTGGCGGCCGCGTCGGCAGCCGTTTGCCCGGCCACCGCGCCCAGGATGCCGCGCGGGAAGCCCGCCATCGCCACGGCGAACACCAGCCCCGCCGTGATGGCGATGATGAGCGCATGCAACACCAGGGAGGAAGCCTCCTCGCGCTTGCCCGCGCCGAGCGCGCGGGCGATGGCGGATACCACGCCGCCGCCCATGGCGCCGGTGGACATCTGTTGCAGCAGCAGGGCGAAGGGCAGCACGACTGCCCAGCCCGCCAGTGCCGCCGTGCCCTGGCGCGCCGCCAGCCAGGTCTCGATCAGTTGTGCGCCCGCCTGCAGGAACGCGATCAGGCTGGTCGGCGCGGCCAGTACCAGAATGCGGCGCAAGAGTTCGCGCATCAACGGTTGCGTGGGGGCGGCAGTAGCCACGGACGCCAGCGTGGCTGCCGCCAGCGGATTGGCCTGGGGTTCAGTCATGGCTGGACTCCGTTTCATCCGTCGTTTCGCGCTTGGCCGGTCCGGCTGGATCGTCTTCGCGGGCAAGGCGCCGCCGCAGGGCGCCGCTGGCGGCCGGGCCGGGCACTACGCGCAGGTCGTCCAGCGTCAGCGGGCTGCCGTCCGCGCGTGCCAGTGCCGGCGCGGCAATCGCGGCGCCGGTGCGCTTGTCCTGCAGCACGGTGTGCGGGCCGCACGCATCGTTCATCCAGCGGTCTGCCCAGGCTTTCAGGGCGACAAAGGCGGGAAAGAAGTCGCGGCTCTTCTCGGTGAGGTGGTAGACGTGCCGCGCGCTGTCGGGGGCAGGCAGGCGTTCCAGCATGCCGTGCTCCACCAGGCTTTTCAGGCGCGCGCTGAGGATGTTGGGTGCAATGCCCAGGTGGCGCTGGAATTCGTCGAAGCGGGTGCTGCCGTAGAACGCTTCGCGCAGCAGGAGGATGGCCCAGCGCTCGCCCAGCACTGACATTGAGCGGGCGATCGGGCATGGCATGCTGGCAAAGTCGGTGTGGGCCATGGACCTCTCCATCTGGCTGGCGGTTGGTCCTGGCGATTTACTTTCGATTTGCAAGCCAGGACGTTTCGCGCATCTTAACTTGCAATTTGAAAGTTTGCTTGGGTGTGGGGGATAACTTTGTGCGATGTTCGGAGTGGTTTGTTTGTTTGTTTGTTTGTCTTTAGGGGCTGGTCGTTGGCTGCAGCTGCTTGACTGCAAAATCAACTTCAAAGGCTCTTAAAGTCAAAGGCGGTTTCACCCCCCTGCGGGGGGCGACCTACTTTTTTGTCTTGCCAAAAAAGTAGGCAAAAAAGGCGCGCCGGATGGGGCGACACCCCCTCGGGATCCGACGAAAAGAGCGGCCG
>Ga0255338_1003112_pt1 | contig 21026 bp, 19 predicted proteins | sample MeOH1_35cm_T4_19_FD_203715 | JGI IMG/M metagenome (GOLD analysis project Ga0255338, IMG submission 203715) | Sandy soil microbial communities from University of British Columbia, Vancouver, Canada - MeOH1_35cm_T4_195 | ecosystem: Engineered > Artificial ecosystem > Sand microcosm > Unclassified ...
CGGCACCGCGAACAGGATCTTGATGTCGTGCGCGGCCAGCCACGGCCCGAACCAGCCCTGCGCGCCGAACATCAGCACGTAGATCAGGCCCGAGATGACCGGCGAGACCGAGAACGGCAGGTCGATCAGCGTGGTCAGCCACTGCTTGCCGCGGAATTCGAACTTGGCGATGGCCCACGCGGCGGCCACGCCGAACACCACGTTGAGCGGCACCGCGATGGCCGCCACGGTCAGCGTGAGCTGGATCGCCGATACCGCGTCGGGCTCGGCCAGCGCGGCCAGGTAGGTATCCACGCCCTTCTTCAGCGCCTCGTAGAACACCGAGGCCAGCGGGATGAACAGGAACAGGCCGAGGAACAGCACCGCCACCGCAATCAGCGTATAGCGGACCCACGGCGACTCGCCCGTGGCGTCGTACGGCGGGTGCGCCGCCTGGCCGGCGCCAAGCCTGGAAATTGCGCCCGCCATGTCAGTTGGCCTCCGCGTTGGTGGCCGCGTTAGTGGCCGCGTTGACCCCCGACTGGTGCCGGCGCGTCCACGCCTGCAACAGGTTGATCAGCAACAGCAGCCCGAACGAGATCACCAGCATCACCACGGCCACGGCGGTGGCGCCGGCGTAGTCGTACTGCTCCAGCTTCGAATAGATCATCAGCGGGGCAATCTCGGACACCATCGGCATGTTGCCGGAGATAAAGACCACCGAGCCGTACTCGCCCGTGGCGCGTGCGAATGACAGCGCAAACCCGGTCAGCAGCGCCGGCAGGATGGCCGGCAGGATCACCCGCCAGAACGTTTGCAGCCGCGTGGCGCCAAGGCTCGCGGCGGCTTCCTCCAGTTCGCGCTCGGCGTCCTCGAGCACCGGCTGCACCGTGCGCACAACGAACGGCAGGCCGATGAAAGTCAGCGCCACCACCACGCCAAGCGGCGTGAACGCCACCTTGATGCCGAGCGGCTCCAGATACTGGCCGATCCAGCCGTTGCCGGCGAACAGCGCCGTCAGCGCGATGCCGGCCACCGCCGTGGGCAGCGCGAACGGCAGGTCCACCAGCGCATCGATCAGCCGCTTGCCCGGAAAGCGGTAGCGCACCAGCACCCATGCCACGACCAGCCCGAACACGGTATTGATGATGGCCGCCACCAGCGACGCCCCGAAGCTCAGCGTGTAGGACGCCACCACGCGCGGCGCGGTCACCGTGGCCCAGAACGCGTCCCACGTCATCGTGAACGTCTTCAGGAACGTGGCCGACAGCGGGATCAGGACGATCAGCGTCAGATAGAAGATCGTGAAGCCCAGCGAGAGGCCAAAGCCCGGCAGCACGGTGAATCGCTGCTGGCTGGCCCCTGTTGGCCGGCGCGCCGCATCGGACGTGCCGGGCGGCGCCGGGGTTGCCAGGGTGATGGATGGGGGCATGCTCGTCTCGTCTTTATGAAGCCCGCGCATAAGGCGCCGGCCTACGAGACAAATTTTGCAGATGCGCCCTTATAAACAGAACGAATCTTTACGAATTTCTTTAGTCGTTTTAGATATAAGGGACGTTCGGGATGACTTCGGCGGAAGCCTCCCAGGTGTCCGATCCATCACCCGAGGCCGGTGCATTGCCAACCGAATCGATCCGCTGGAGCAGCGTGGCAAGCTGCGCCTGCCCGGGCAGCCAGTCGCCAAGCCCCGAATCGGCATTGATATGGCCCAGTTGGCCGGCATCGATCAGCTCGCTGCCCCAGAGCGTGCCCCAGGCGAATGCCGTGCGCTGGTGCATCCACGGATCGTTGCGGCTGGCTATAAGAATTGTCGGAAAAGGCAGCCGTGACGCGGGCAGCAGCGCGCCCACGCCGAACTTGTCGGGATCGGCCGGCGCCACGAGCAGTGCGCCGGCGATGCCGGAAGGATCGAGCGCGGCCTGGCGCAGCGCGGCCAGGCAGCCAAAACTGTGCGCGACGAGCACCGCGCCACGCGATGCCACGCGCAGCGCGCGCGAGACCCCTTCGGACACGCGCTCCGCCCAGAGCGGCAGGCTCGGCCGCGCCCAGTCATGCTGCTCGATGCGCTGCCAGCCGGGAAACCGCGCCTCCCACCGGCTCTGCCAGTGCGCCGGCCCGCTGCCATGCAGGCCCGGCACGGTCAGGATTTGCAATCCGCGCGGCACCGCGAGCCGGGGAGCCGGGGCCGCCGCTGGGGTGTCCTGCGACAACGAAGTGATCGATGCGGTCATGCGGGCTCCCTGGGCGTGATGTGCCGGTCATGCGCATGCAATTGCCGTGCCGAGACCGGCCCCCCGGCCACCGCCACGCCCTGCCCCAGCGCGATGCCGGCATTGCGCAGCCGCTCCACGGCCACGTCGTCCTGGAGGCGCCGGCCGATCAGCGTGACGCCGGCCGTGTCGGCGCTGGCGCGCAGCCCGGCCAATTGGCGGTCGGTCCAGGTGCGGCGCATGTCGAGCTTGAGCCAGTCGGGCAGCGCATGCGCCATCAGCGCGCCCGCCTCGGCCGGGTCGGACGCCTGGAGGCTCACCGCAAACCCGTTGCGCCGGTAGTTGCCCACCACGTGCAGCAGCAGCGGCAGGTCGTCGTTGGCGCTGGCCGGCACCTGGATCACGAAGCGGTCGATCGGCAACTCCAGCGACACCAGCGCACGCCGGAACGCCGCGCCGTGGTCGTCGGCCACGGCCGCCAGCAGCCGGTTGTGCACGTTGAGCACCAGCTTGTGCGTGCCATCGGCTGCAAAGTAATTGATCGCGTGCACCAGCCGCGACAGGCGATCGAGCGAGACCAGCGAGGCATCGTCGGCGGCCATCGCGAACAGCTTCCACGCCGCCAGCCCCACGCCGTCCTCGGCGTAGGTGCGGATGGAGCCCTCGTGCGCCACCACGTCGCGCCCGGCCAGTGTCACCAGCGGCTCGAACGCGCTGGTCAGCGCGCAGTTGAAGTACTGGCCCTGCACCTGCCCGCGCGCGTCGCGCCACAGCTCGCGGCCCGGCACGGGCGCGCGCGGCAGGGTTTCCAGATAGCGCGCCAGCGCCGAGTCCGGCTGGGAATATGTGTGTGTCGAAAGGGTCATGGCGAGTCCGCCGGTTGGATCGGCGGGTGGGTGGCCTGATGGATCATCATAGGAGTTCCTCCGTCAATGGCGCATGAAGATTGTGGCGACAGCGGAATGGCTGGCGCCAGCCCTCTCCCCCAGCCCCTCTCCCAGAGGGAGAGGGGAGCAACCCCCCCGCGCGTATCAAACGCTCGTTGCAGGAGAGGGGTCAGGGGAGAGGGCCGGCAATTCAAATAACTGCTGCGATGTCAGGAAATCAGCCGAGCCCCCTTTGCGCATCACCCGGTCGAGCACGGCCGCTTCCAGTTGCGCGAACGCCGCCGACCCGCGCTGGCGCGGCCGGGCCAGCGCCACGGGCTGATCCAGCGTGATGCGGCCATCCTCGATCAGCACCACGCGATCGGCCAGCGCAATGGCCTCGGACACGTCATGCGTCACCAGCAGCGCGGTGAAGCCAAGCCGGCGCCACAGCGCCTCGATCAGCGCCTGCATCTCGATGCGCGTGAGCGCGTCCAGCGCGCCGAGCGGTTCATCGAGCAACAGCAGCCGCGGATGGTGGACCAGCGCGCGCGCCAGGGCCACGCGCTGCCGCTGGCCGCCCGAGAGCCGCGCCGGCCATTCGCCGGCCCGCTCGGCCAGCCCCACCTGCGCCAGCACGCTGGCCGCGTCGGCGCGGCGCGCACGCGGCAGGCCCAGCGCCACGTTGCCCAGCACGCGCTTCCACGGCAGCAGCCGCGCGTCCTGGAACATCACGCGGATGTCTTCCCGCCCCCCGCGGCCCGGCCGCGCGTCGGCGGCGTCAATCGTGACGGCGCCGCCATCGGTGGCCTCCAGCCCCGCCACAAGGCGCAGCAGCGTGCTCTTGCCGCAGCCGCTGCGGCCCACGATTGCCACGAATTCGCCCGGCGCCGCGTTCAGGTCGATGCCGTGCAGCACCTCGCGGCCGTTGTAGCGCTTGACCACCTGCTCCACGCGCAGCGCCACGCCGCCCGGGGGCCGGGGATGGTGTGCCACCGGGCGTGCTGTCGCGCGCGCGGCGGGCGTGCCAAGTGCCGCATCGAGATAGGCCAGCGCGGCCTGTTCCACGGGATGGGTATGCATCGTCGCCTCCTTGATCAGTGGTCAGGCAGCCTGGTAGCCGGGGTGCCAGCGCAGCCAGAACCGCTCCAGCGCGCGCGACAGCACGTCGGCCAGCTTGCCCAGCAGCGCGTAGAGCAGGATGCCCACCAGCACCACGTCGGTCTGCAGGAACTCGCGCGCGTTCATCGTCATATAGCCAATGCCCGATTGCGCCGAGATGGTCTCGGCCACGATCAGGATCACCCACATCAGCCCGAGCGAAAACCGCACGCCCACCAGGATGCTGGGCAGCGCGCCGGGCAGGATCACCTCGCGATAGAGCCGCCAGCCCGACAGGCCGTAGCTGCGCGCCATCTCCACCAGGCCCGGGTCCACGGCGCGGATGCCGTGATAGGTGTTCAGGTACACCGGAAAGAACACGCCCAGCGCCACGAGGAACAGCTTGGCGGTCTCGTCGATGCCGAACCAGAGAATCACGAGCGGGATCAGCGCCAGCGTGGGAATGTTGCGCACCATTTGCAGCGTGCTGTCGAGCAGCGTGGCGGCGATGCGGAACGTGCCGGTCAGCAGCCCGAGCACAAGGCCCAGGCCCCCACCCACGGCCAGCCCGACCACCGCGCGCCACGTGCTGACCCAGACGTGGCGCCAGAGCTCGCCGGACGCGGCCAGCGTCCACGCGGCCTCCACCACGGCCAGCGGCGCCGGCAGCACGCGGCCCGACAGCCAGCCCAGTTGCGAGGCCGCCTGCCAGGTCACGATCAGCAGCACCGGCACGATCCACGGCGCAACCGCGCCCGCGTTGGCATGCCATCGCTTCGGCTTCGAATTGGACATATTGCGATCCTCCGCCATCAGCTTTGCGACGCACGCGGCACGATGCCGGTGGCCATGACTTCGCCGAACGGCCCCGACAGAACTTGCCCCGGCAGCTTCTCGCGCAGCGCGCGCGGCAGCAGCGGAAAGACCAGTTCGGCAAAGCGGTACGCCTCTTCGAGATGCGGATAGCCGGACATCACGAACGTATCGATGCCAAGCGCCGCGTATTCCTGAATGCGCGCGGCCACGGTCTGCGGGTCGCCAACCAGCGCCGTGCCCGCGCCACCGCGTACCAGCCCCACGCCGGCCCAGAGGTTCGGACTGATCTCAAGCGCCGCGCGCGTGCGCTTTGCCCCGCCCGCGTGCAGCGCGGCCATGCGGCGCTGCCCTTCCGAATCCATCCTGGCGAACACGGCCTGCGCGCGTGCCACGGTGGCGTCGTCGAGCCGGCTGATCAGATCCTCGGCCGCGGCCCACGCGGCATCATCGGTCTCGCGCACGATCACATGCAGGCGGATGCCGAACTTCACCGTGCGGCCATGCTTCGCCGCGCGGGCTCGCACATCGGCCAGTTTCTTCGCCACCTCGGCGGGCGGCTCGCCCCACGTCAGGTAGGTATCGACCTGCTCGCCGGCCAGCTCGTGCGCGGCTTCGGACGAACCGCCGAAGTAGACGGGCGGATGCGGACGCTGCACGGGCGGATACAGCACGCGCGCGCCGCGCACGGTGATGTGCTTGCCGTGGTAGCTGATCTCGCCGCCCTCATGGCTGGCGGCCAGCACGTCGCGCCAGATACGGATGAACTCGGCCGACGCCTCGTAGCGCGCCGCATGGTCAAGGAACAGGCCATCGCCCTCGAGCTCGGCCACGTCGCCGCCGGTCACCAGGTTCACCAGCAGGCGGCCACCGGAGAGCCGGTCTAACGTGGCCGCCATGCGCGCGGCCAGCGTTGGGGCCATCAGGCCGGGCCGCAAGGCCACCAGGAACCTGAGGCGGCGCGTCACGGCGGACAGCGCCGACGCGGTCACCCACGGGTCTTCGCACGAGCGGCCGGTGGGGATCAGCACGCCTTCGTAGCCGAGCGTATCGGCGGCCACGGCCACCTGCTTCAGATAGTCGAAGCTGACCTCGCGCGCGCCCTCGGACGTGCCCAGGTAGCGGCTGTCGCCATGCGTCGGGATGAACCAGAAGAGTTGCATGTCAGGTCTCGCGGAATCTTTGAATTTGGGGGGATCAGCGTTGCGCTTGCTGCGTCGATGGCCGGGCCGATGGCGGTGCCCATGCGGCATCGGCCACCCGGATCGGCCTGGGGATCAGCTTGAGCGTGTGGAAGGCATCGGCAATGCGCTGCTGCTCGGCCAGCACCTCGGGCGTGACCGGCTTCGCGCCATAGGAAAACCTTGAAACGGCAAGCTCCAGCACGTTGGCATCGAGGCCGGTTTCCTTGCCCAGCACCGTAGCCGCGTCTTTCGGATGTTTCTCAGCCCACTGGCCAAGCTGGGCCAGTTCGTCGAGGATGGCGGTCACCACCTCGGGCTGCGCCTGCGCATAGGGGCGCGAGGCGAGGTAGAACTGATGATTGCTGACCACGTTGTTGCTGTGCCCGTCGCGCCCATCGATCAGCACGCGCGCGCCAAGCTGCTTCTCGGCAGCGGCCAGGAACGGGTCCCAGATCACCCAGGCGTCCACGGCGCCGCGCTCGAATGCCGCGCGGGCGTCAGCGGGCGGCAGGTAGACCGGCTGGATCTCGCTGTAGGCCACGCCGGCCTTTTCCAGTTGCTTCACCAGCAGGTAGTGGACGTTGGAGCCCTTGTTCAGCGCCACGCGCTTGCCGCGCAGATCGGCTACCGACTTCAGCGCCGAGCCCTTGGGCACGACGATGGCCTCGGCCGTGGGCGCGGGCGGCTCGTTGCCGATATAGGCCAGTTGCGCGCCGGCGGCCTGGGCGAAGATCGGCGGCGCCTCGCCCACGGTGCCGAAATCGATGGCCCCCACGTTGAGCCCCTCCAGCAACTGCGGGCCGGCCGGGAACTCGGTCCACCTGACCGCGATGCCCTGCGGCGCGAGGCGCTTCTCGAGCGTGCCGCGCGCCTTGAGCAGCGTCAGCGTGCCGTACTTCTGGTAGCCAATGCGCAGCAGCTTCGGATTCACGGTCTGCGACTGCGCGTGCGCCGGCATGGCCAGCAGCCCGTAGGCAAGGCCGGCGGCGATGACCAGCGCGCCCGCCAGCAGGCGGCGGCGTTTGGGCGGACGAGGAACGGTAGGCGATGTCATGCGAGGTGTCCTGGATCGGTCGGAAGGCATTGCGGATTTACTTCCGGCCCGGCTGGTAGACCTGGTCGAACGACCCGCCGTCGGCAAAGTGGGTCTTCTGGGCCTTCTGCCAGCCGCCGAATACCTCGTCGATCGTAAACAGCTTCACCTTGGGGAAGTTGGCCGCGTACTTGGCCGCCACTTTCTCGGAAATTGGCCGGTAATAGTTCTTCGCGGCGATTTCCTGCCCCTCGTCGGTGTAGAGGAACTGGAGGTAGGCTTCGGCCGCCTTGCGGGTGCCCTTCTTGTCCACCACCTTGTCCACCACGGCCACCGGCGGTTCGGCCAGGATCGAGACCGACGGCGCGACGATATCGAACTTGTCCGGGCCCAGTTCCTTGATGGCGAGGATGGCCTCGTTCTCCCACGCGATCAGCACATCGCCGAGACCGCGTTCCACGAACGTGGTGGTGGCGCCGCGCGCGCCGGAGTCGAGCACCGGCACATTCTTGAGCAGCGCGGCCACGAAATCCTTGGCCTTGGCATCGTTGCCGCCTGGCTGGCGCAGCGCATAGCCCCATGCGGCCAGGTAGTTCCAGCGCGCGCCGCCCGAGGTTTTCGGGTTCGGGGTGATGACCTGCACGCCGGGCCTGATCAGGTCGTTCCAGTCCTTGATCTGCTTGGGATTGCCCTTGCGCACCAGGAACACGATGGTCGAGGTGTACGGCGAGGCGTTGTGCGGCAGGCGCTTCTGCCAGTCGGGCTTGAGCAGGCCGCGTTCGGCGATGGCGTCGATGTCGTAGCCGAGGGCCAGCGTGACCACATCGGCGTCGAGCCCATCGATCACGGAGCGGGCCTGCTTGCCCGAGCCGCCGTGCGACTGGCGAATCGTCACGGCATCGCCGCCCTGGGCCTTCCACGCCTTGGCGAAGGCGGCATTCTCGTCCACGTACAGTTCGCGCGTGGGATCGTAGGACACGTTCAGCAGATTGGTGGCCGAGGCGGTCTGGGCGGCGCCGAGCGCGGAAAGTACGGCGAGGCCGATGGCCAGCTTGCGAATCATCTTGTCTTCTCTCCCGTCAGGTGTATTTCTGTCAGGGTTAGAGACTATCGACAGGGCTATCTGAACGGAACGAATGGTTTCGCCGAACCAAGCATGGAATCCGCATAAGACCAGACGCCCAAAAAAGAAAGCCCGCGATGCTGGAGAAGCATCGCGGGCCAAGTTTCCATTCCGGAAACGGGTAGACAAGTCATGAAGAGCGCCCCCGCATCTCCATGACAGATGTGATCTTATCGAGCGCCCCCGCCTTCAGGGTTGACCGGCGTCAAACGCAGCGCAGCGTGTGACAATCTGATACGCATTACGGCGCGTCAAGGTCCAGCGTGCCGAGCGACATATCGACATTGCCGGCGATAAACACTACCGCCAGCATGGCCAGGATCACAATGATGGCGTAAGTCAGCTTGGAGATCATGACGGGCTCCGATGCGGCGCCGGATGCCGGCGCGCCCGGAGGTAACAACGCAAGCGGCGTGCCATCCGACAAAATTGCGTGCAAGTGCCATGAGACGCACAAAGCGCAGCCATGGCGACGGGACGGAACCAACATGTGCCTGAGCGGCGTTGGCCAGCGACGAACATCACGGTCATTTGGCCCGCTTCAGGACGACCTCTCCCGAGCCGCCTCCGGAGGCGGCGGGAGTGGTCCATCTGAGTTCATCCCCCGAGAGGACAAACGGCCTGCGCTGCTCGACACCATTCCAGTTTGGGAATGTGCTGGTATCTATGCGAAAGGTGATGGTTTTGTCTGCTGCGTTGACGACGTACGTGCCAAAGTGCGCGATCGAGCCTTGCACCACGGCGCGATAGTCCTCCGCACTGCCCTTCATTCGATCGTTGGATGCATACCTGGGCAAGTCGCCGCGCGAATTCACCAGCGCGTAGTGACCATGACCGTCAAAAATCACAAGACCGTGTGGATCAGGCCCGTACATTGGTGTGCGGCTGCCATCCGGGCGAACAGTGTCGACCGAGACATACGTCCATGCACCGGCCAGTTGCTGGTCCAGTGGCACTTGACCCAATGCAACGCCCGATTGCAGCGCGAGTCCCAGAAACACCAATTGCGATACGGGGGTGACGATGTGGATGTGTTTCATGGAACTCCTCCTGTTGCGGGTTGGCAAATCGGCTCTGACGCTTGGAGCTTTCATCGTACTTCGCCATGAAAAACACCCCAAAGGTTGAACGAGTGTCCAACTTTTGGGGTGCGGTTCAGAGGGGGTCTTTCCTGAACAGCCTCGCCGGCCGCGGGCCGATCAATGCATCATCCGCCCGAACGTGAACTCGCCGTCCACGTAGTCCACCGGCACCACGTCCTTCGCGGCAAACTTGCCTTCGAGGATGGCCTTGGCCACCGGGTTCTCGATCTGCTGCTGGATCGCGCGCTTCAGCGGCCGTGCGCCGAACACCGGGTCGTACCCCGCGCTGGCGATCTTCTCCAGGGCGGTCTCGCTGACGTCCAGCGTCATGTCCATGCGGGCCAGACGCGCCTGCAGGCGTTGCAGCTGGATGCGGGCGATGGACTCGATGTGCTGCTGGTCCAGTGCGTGGAACACCACCACCTCGTCGATCCGGTTCAGGAACTCGGGCCGGAAATGCGTGCGCACCTCCTGCCAGACTGCGCCCTTCACCACGTCGTGCGGCTCGCCGGTCATCGACTGGATCAGGTGCGAACCCAAGTTGCTCGTCATCACGATCACCGTGTTCTTGAAGTCCACCGTGCGGCCCTGCCCGTCGGTCAGGCGACCATCGTCCAGCACTTGCAGCAGCACGTTGAACACGTCCGGGTGCGCCTTTTCCACTTCATCGAGCAGGATCACCGCGTACGGCTTGCGGCGCACCGCCTCGGTCAGGTAGCCGCCTTCCTCGTAGCCGACATAGCCCGGCGGCGCGCCGATCAGCCGGCTCACGCTGTGCTTCTCCATGAATTCGCTCATGTCGATGCGGACCAGGTGATCCTCTGAATCGAACATGAATTCGGCCAGCGCCTTGCACAGCTCGGTCTTGCCCACGCCGGTCGGCCCCAGGAACAGGAACGAGCCGTACGGCTTGTTCTCGTCCGACAGGCCGGCACGCGAGCGGCGGATGGCGTCGGACACCAGCCGCACGGCCTCGTCCTGCCCCACCACGCGTGCGTGCAGCCGGTCTTCCATCTTCAGCAGCTTGTCGCGCTCGCCCTGCATCATCTTGGCCACCGGGATACCCGTGGCACGGCTGACCACCTCGGCGATTTCCTCGGCGCCCACCTGCGTGCGCAGCAGCTTGTTGGGCTGCTTCTGCTCGTTGGCCTCGGCCTTGGTGGCAGCCTGCAGCTTGCCTTCCAGCTCCGGCAGCTTGCCGTATTGCAACTCGGCCACCTTGTCGAGCTTGCCCTCGCGCTGCAGCCGCGTGATATCGAGCTTGATCTTCTCGATCTCTTCCTTCAGCGCGGCCGCGCCCTGGGCGGCGCCCTTCTCGGCACGCCAGATTTCGTCCAGATCGGCGTACTCCTTGCCCAGCCGCTCGATCTCCTGCTCGATCAGTTCCAGCCGCTTGCGCGACGCCTCGTCAGTTTCCTTCTTGACCGCTTCGCGCTCGATCTTGAGCTGGATCGTGCGGCGCTCGAGCTTGTCCATCGACTCCGGCTTGGAGTCGATCTCCATCTTGATGCGCGCCCCAGCCTCGTCGATCAGGTCGATCGCCTTGTCCGGCAGGAAGCGGTCCGTGATGTACCGGTGCGACAGTTCCGCCGCCGCCACGATGGCCGGATCGGTGATCTCCACGCCGTGGTGCAGCTCGTATTTCTCTTGCAAACCGCGCAGGATGGCGATGGTGGCCTCCACGCTCGGCTCATCGACGAGCACCTTCTGGAAGCGGCGCTCCAGCGCGGCATCCTTCTCGATGTACTTGCGGTACTCGTTGAGCGTGGTCGCGCCGATGCAATGCAGTTCGCCGCGCGCCAGCGCCGGCTTGAGCATGTTGCCGGCGTCGATGGCGCCCTCGGCCTTGCCCGCGCCCACCATGGTGTGGATTTCATCGATGAAGACGATGGTCTGGCCTTCGTCCTTGGCCACGTCGTTCAGCACGGCCTTGAGCCGCTCCTCGAACTCGCCCCGGTACTTGGCGCCGGCCAGCAGGCCCGCCATGTCGAGCACCAGCACGCGCTTGTTCTTCAGCGTCTCGGGCACCTCGCCGTTGACGATGCGCTGCGCCAGCCCTTCGACGATGGCGGTCTTGCCCACGCCCGGCTCGCCGATCAGTACCGGGTTGTTCTTGGTGCGGCGCTGCAGGATCTGGATCGAGCGGCGGATCTCGTCATCGCGGCCGATCACGGGGTCGAGCTTGCCCGCGCGGGCGCGCTCGGTCAGGTCCACGGTGTATTTCTTGAGCGCCTCGCGTTGCGATTCGGCATCGGCGCTCTGCACAGTGTCGCCACCGCGCACGGCCTGGATGGCGGCGTCGAGCGACTTGCGCGACAGGCCGTTTTCGCGCGCGATGCGGCCGGCCTCGGCCTTGTCGTCGGCCACGGCCAGCAGGAAGAGTTCGCTGGCAATGAACTGGTCATTGCGCTTGATCGCTTCCTTCTCGGTGGCGTTGAGCAGGTTGTTGAGGTCGCGGCCAACCTGGACCTCGTTGGTGCCCTGCACCTGCGGCAGCCGCTTGATGGCGGCGTCCAGCGCGGTCTGCAGGCCGGCGACGTTCACGCCGGCACGCGATAGCAGCGTGCGCGCCGCGCCATCGTTCTGTGCCAGCAGCGCGCGCAGCAGGTGAACCGGTTCGATGTATTGATTATCGTTACCCAACGCCAGGCTTTGCGCATCGGCCAGCGCCTCCTGGAACCGGGTGGTGAACTTATCGAGTCGCATTAGGATCCCTCTCTCTCTTGGAAAGTGTGTCCTGTTGCGGAGCGGGAGCCCAGCCCGGACACGTTACTTCCGAAAGATAGGGCTTGGGGATGACATTTCAAGGCCGGGGGGCGGTGATTTGGGGGCGCGCGCGTGCATTAAGATGCCTCTTTCGTTCTCCCAAGGGAGGGGTCATCGACCGGAGCCGAGACGCCAGAACGGCGGCGGCGAAAGCGCCAGCGCACGAACGCCGTCGCCAGGATCGTTATCAACAGTGAGAGCAGCCAGCAAAGGACGAAATCAAAGGCATAGCCGTCCTCGGTAGGATCGAGGCGCTGGTACTGGTCGAACAACCAGCGAGCGGTCGATTCCGGGAACGGAATGTATTGAGGGTACTCGAGCATCAGGTCCGTCAAGTACATCGGCATCATGACGAACAAAGCGGTCCATAGCACGACCTTTGCGCGCCGTGACAATGGAGGGCTGGCTTTGCCCTGTTGCCGGGCGCGGCGCCGACGCCACAGCCACGAGGCGGCGATCCAGACAAGCAGGTGAGCAAGAATCAGGAGCAACCAGCACAGCGTCAAGCCGAAGTCGTATCCGTCCTCTTTCGGGTCGAGGCGCACGTACAGTTCGAACAGACCCTGGACGCATGAAGCGGGAAACGGGATAAATTCCGGAAAATAGATTACCCGTTCCGTGAGATACAGGGGGGACACGATCACCCACAGGAACAGCAGCGCCGCTCTTGCGAGGCCCCTCACTACGCGGACCTCCGGACAGTCAGCGTGCCGTAGCAGGGTATGTCCGTGCCCGGCATGGAACTGCGGCGCGATCCGGTCAACCAGGCTCGCACACGAGCGAAATCGTTGCGGTTGTCCAAGACCACACAGCCCTTGCTTCGCCCCCCAAAATACCCGGCGGGATGAAGCCGAAACTCCCCACGATCCACGTCGGCACAAAAATGGGAGACGTCGTCCAGCCGACGGTCCGCAGCAAAAAGGGCGAACCACTCGCGCCGATTCGGCGACAAGGGGTTCTTATCCCATAGCCACCCCATGCGGCCTCCCGAGGGGCGGTCGATGATGTAGTACATCCCGGGAGTAATTGGCCCCGAGTTTTTTCTACAGGCAGCGGCATAGCGATTGATGTCGGCGTCATCCCCTGAAAATGCCGGAACAGTGAGCGGTCCTGCCCTCAGTTTGCTCATGGGTCGGTCATTCAGATAAAAGGTGAGTTCATTCATGGCACGATGCTCCTTCGTTGAAAGTGCATCGAGATTGGCTTACGAGTTGCGACATAGCCAATAGGCATTGTTCGAAACGGCCAACATTCTAATCAGGATCAATTCCTTCCCCGTCGAGGCTGGTTCTTGCCCTCGGCGGGGAAGTTTGTCTTAAATCACTTTTCCCATTAATTCGGCACGTTCACCGTAGACCCGACCACCGAAATCACATCCCCCGCCGCCGGCGTGGCCGCGATCGGCGGGACGTTCGATGGCAGGATCTGTGGCGCAGGCGCCGCCGTGCCCCCGCGCTGCACCGTGCGCACCACCTGCGACGGCGGCAGCGCGACTCCGCTGCGCAGGTTGGCGTACACGGCGTCGAGCGCCCGGTTCAGGTACACGTGCAGCGGGATGAAGGTGTTGGCGTAGCCGGGCAGCACGTCGATAAACGCATCGAAATGCTGGCCGTTGGTCACCTCTATATAAGAGAGCTTGCTGCTGCCGCCCTCCGCCACCTTGTTCAGCCCCAGATACGGCCGCGAGGTGTGGTTGACCGGCAGCAATCCGTCGCTGCGGCCATGCACGATCATCGCCGGCTTGCCACGCAGGTTGCCCGTGCGCAGCGTCTGGCTGATGCCCGCCTGCAGCGCCGCGCTGTTGGTCAGCAGGTTGCGCAGGCAGTTGGCGCCGTTCAGGTTGGCATCGAACACCCCGACGGTGTTCTGCGATGTGAAGTCGCGCACCGGCCCGCCCGCCGCGTTTTCGTTGATCAGCGTCACGCCGGTGCTTGGCGGCACACCGTTGCCGGTCGAGAACGTGAGGGCCAACGTGGCCGGCGGGATGGCTATCGGTGCGCTGGTAGCACCGCTCGGTGATGCGAACGTGTATCCGCAGAGCCTGTCGGTCACGCTGGCGCGCGAATAGGCGTTGGCGTACGTCACCGAGATGGCGCTGGCCACCTCCAGTGACGAGAGCGACGCGTGCAAGACATCGGATTCCGGCTCCCAGCCGGCCGCACGCAGGCGCGCGATGGCATCGGTCGATTGATCAGCCAGGGTGGCGCCGGTAAGTTGCGCGTTGGTGACCAGGGATGCGCATCGGCCGCTACCCTGTGTGGCCGTACTCTGGGTGAATGGCGCCGGCTGTACCCGCTGCCCCGCGCACAGCGAATACAAGTTCGCCGTGGTCGTGTAGTCATACAGGTGACTGGCCGACGCTGCCACCGTGGCCCCCCCGCGCCTGACCGTGATGGCCGGCGTGGCCGGCATGTTCACATTGGGTTCGCCCACGGCCACGCCGTCGATCAGCCCCGTGGTGTCCTGCTCCGCCGCCGCGATGGCCGCGCCGCCGCCGTTGGACACCGCCGATGCGATAACCAGGATCTTCTCCTTGGTAAGTGATGCCCGACGCACCCCGTCGGACCCTACGGCGCCGAACTTGTCGTTGATGGCCCAGATCGCGAATTCAATGGCCTGAAGGGTGTTCATGCCCCAACTGGCCTCGGGATTCTGCTTCGAGTGGGCATGCTTGTACGCGAGCCGGTGCGGGTTGGCGGCGGTGAAGTCGGCCAGCGACTGCGCGCCCGGCTGCGCCGCGAACTGCGCGAGCTTGCCCGCCCCGGTGCGCGTCTGCCGCGTGCCGTTGATCAGCGGCACGGTGTCCGTATCGAGGTCATGCGGCGCCGCGCCGGTGCCCTTGTCGGTATAGGCCACGGCGCAGCCGCGCTTCAGGCCCCATTCGCCCACGGAAATGCCGCCATAGACACCGCGCGATCCTGACGACGTGGCCGAGATCAGGCACGGATTGGCGGGATCGAAATTCGCCGGGATCTGCGCCATCACGGTCACGTTCAGCAGGCCGGTGCCATCGTCGGCAAACGCAATGTACTCGGTGCCGGGGATCTTGCCCTGCCCGCTGGTCACGTTGCCCTGGGCATCCACATTGGGACCGTAGAGCGAGCCATAGCCGCCCAGCGGGTTGGTATCGACGATCGCGCGATAGTTGTTGAAGATCGCGATGCGGCGCAGCTCGGCCGCCGTGGGTGCATTGGGATCGGCGGGCACTGGCGCCGTGGCCGTCGACACCAGCCCGTCCTTGCCCAGCCCGGCGGTCAGCAGGTCGTCGGTGTTGCCGTCGTAGCTCTGCACGCCGATGGTGCCCACCACGAAGGTCGGCCGGTTGTTTGGGTTCTGCGTGCCGCTGCCGCCGCCCGCCCCGCCATTGTTGTTGTCGCTGCCTCCGCCGCAGGCGGCCATGGCCAGCGCCGCCACGGCGGTGGCGACAGCGGTCTTGGCGATGAGCCTGCGCCGGGGGTGTCGGAAATATCGCGTTGCAATGCCGGGTGTCATGGGGTGTCTCCTGTTATGTGTGCCGGCCAGGCCGGATAGGTAAAACAGAAACGAGACCAACGAACCGCAAACTGCAAACTGCTGATGGAGTACGACCAGGGGAATGGACCGGGGCGGGGGGCGCCTGCCATTCCCTGCGCGACATAGTAGACGGTTCAGGCGTTGTGAGGCGAGCCGGGCGGGCAGGCGATCAGTCAGCCGCCAGCTTGATCCGCGATGCCCGCGCGCGTCTGTGCGACGCGATACACAGCCAGAGCGCTATAAGTACTTGATTGGTAAAGCCAATTGGCCGGCGCAGATCAGGCGAGCGTGCGGTAGGTCCAGATGCCCAGGCCGGTCAGGGCCAGCGAGCCGCCCAGGTGCAGCACCACGTGGGCCAGCGCCCAGCGGTAGTCGCCTGCCATCAGGTTGCCGACCACCTCGCTCGAGAACGTGGAGAACGTAGTCAACCCGCCCAGGAAGCCGGTGATGGCCAGCAGCCGCCATTCGGGCGAGAGGCTCGGATGAACCCGGAAGAACGCTACGGCCAGGCCGATCAGGTAGCCGCCAATGAGATTCGCGGCCAGCGTGCCATAGGGCAGTGCCGGATGGATCGCGTTCCAGAGCACCGAGAACCCCCAGCGCAGCCATGCGCCCACGGCGGCGCCGGCGCCAACCGCCACGAATCCGAGCCCACCCATTCAGTCTTCCTTGTTGTTGTTCGAGGTTTTGTTATGCGATTCGGCGTTGAACGATTCGATGCCCCAGCGGCGCAGCGCCGCGTCGTCAGAGACCCGCGCGTCCACCCAGCGCGCGCCTTCGGGCGTGGCTTCCTTCTTCCAGAACGGCGCTTCGGACTTCAGGTAATCCATGATGAACTCGCAGGCCGCGAACGCATCGCCGCGATGCGCCGAGGCCACCGCCACCAGCACGATCTGGTCCAGTGGCTGCAGCAGCCCCACGCGATGGACGATGGTCACGCCCAGCAACGGCCACCGCTCGCGCGCGGCGGCCTCGATGCGGTCCAGCGCCTTTTCCGTCATGCCGGGATAGTGCTCGAGCTCCATCGTGTGGACCTCGGTGCCGCCGGTGACATCGCGCACCGTGCCGATGAAGCTGGCCACGGCGCCCACGCCGGGATTGCCGGCCCGCAGCGCCGCCACTTCGGCGCCCAGGTCGAAATCGTCGTGCTGCACGCGCGCGCTCATCTCAGCCTCCGGTCACGGGCGGGAAGAACGCCACCTCGCAGCCGTCGGCCAGCGGGGTGTCGGCGCGGGCCACCGCGTGGTCCACGGCCATGCGCAGCGCGCGGCCCTCGGCCAGCGCCTCGGCCCAGTGCCCGCCACGTTCGCGCAGCCAGCCGCGCAGGTCGCCCACGGTAAGCACGCCGGCGGGCACCTCGGCGCGCTCGGCGCCCTGCCCCACCTGCTCGCGCACACTGGCGAAGTATCGGAGTTCGATTTGCATGATATTCGGCTCGGCGGCTCAGCCCAGCAGGCCGTCGAACGGGATGAAACGGACCGTGTCGCCACGGCGGATGGCCTGGTTGGGCGGGTTATCGATCAGCCCGTCGCCCCAGACCGTGGAGGTCAGCACGCCCGAACTCTGGTTCGGGAACAGGTCCAGGCCGCCCGCGTCATTGATGCGGGCGCGCAGGAATTCATTGCGGCGGTCGCCGCGTTCCAGGTCGAAATCGGCGCGCAGCGGCAGGCGGCGCGGCGTCACGTCCGCCACGCCCTGGAGCCGCAGGATGAACGGCCGCACGAACAGCAGGAAGGTGACGAAGCTCGACACCGGGTTGCCGGGCAGCCCCAGGAAGTGCGCCGGGCGGTCCGAGCCATTGGCCACCTGCCCGAACGCGAGCGGCTTGCCGGGCTTGATCGCGATCTGCCACAGGTCCAGCCGCCCTTCGGCCTGCACCGCCGGCCGGATATGATCTTCCTCGCCCACCGACACGCCGCCCGACGTAATGATCAGGTCGCACCCCTCGGCGGCACGGCGCAGCGTGTCGCGCGTGGCGGCCAGCGTATCCGGCACGATGCCGAAGTCCGACACCTCGCAGCCCAGGTTCTCCAGCAGCCCGCGCAGCGTGAAGCGGTTGGAGTTGTAGATGGCGCCCGGCTTCAGCGGCTCGCCCGGCATGGCCAGTTCATCGCCGGTGAAGAACACGCCCACGCGCACGCGGCGGATCACGTCCAGCTTCGCCTGCCCCACCGAGGCCGCGAGCCCCAGCGCCTGCGGCGACAGCCGCGTGCCGGCCGGCAGGATCTGGGCGCCGGCCTCGATATCCTCGCCGGCGCGGCGGACCCATTCGCCCGATGCCGGCACATGGTTGACGACGACCGCGTCGCCATCGGCCACGCACTGCTCCTGCATGACCACGGCGTCGGCGCCGGGCGGGATCAGCCCGCCCGTGAAGATCCGCGCGGCGGTACCGGCGGCCAGCGCCGTGCCCACGTGGCCGGCCGGAATCCGCTGCGAGACCGGCAGGCGCGTGCCCGGCGCGGGCACGTCGGCGGCGCGCATGGCGTAGCCGTCCATCGACGTATTGTCGGCCGGCGGCACGCGCAGCGTACTGGTGACGGGCGCGGCCAGCACGCGGCCATTGGCCTGCAGCGTGTCAATGGTCTCGATTGCGGTCTCGGCCTGGTCCAGGGGCCGCACGCCGGCCATCAGGGCCTCGAGGGCCTGGGCCATGGTCAGCATCGGCGGACGGTTGGAGGCGGGGGCTTGGGTCATGTGAGCGTGGCGGAATGAGGTTGGCCCATGAAAACGGCCCCCGGCAATGACGCCTGGGGGCCGTGGCATCGGGCCCGGCAAACCCGATTGTAGCGACTTGGCGGCCGGACCGCGCGGCGGCCGCCGCCTGCCGCCTGCTTACAGGCCGGTGTGGCGGGCGATGTACGCCTTGACCGCGTCGGCGCTGGCGGGCATGACCTCGAAGCGCTGCGGCAGCGCCTCGATGCCGTCGAACGCGGCCGGGCGCTCGGGCGCGTGGCCCAGCGCCTCGCGGATCGTATCGGCGAACTTGGCCGGCAGTGCCGTTTCCAGCACCACCATCGGCACGCCTGGCGACAGGTACTCGCGCGCCACCTTCACGCCATCGGCGGTATGGGTGTCGATGGTCACGCCGTAGCGCTGGTGCACGTCGCGGATCGTGGCCAGGCGGTCCTGGTGCGTGCTGCGGCCCGAGACAAAGCCGAACTGGCGGATGCGGTCGAATTCCGGCGTGCCGGACAGGTCGAAGCCGCCCTTGGTGTCCACATCGCGGAACAGCGCGGCCAGCTTGCCGCCATCCTGGCTCAGCAGGTCGAACACGAAGCGCTCGAAATTCGACGCCTTCGAGATATCCATGCTCGGGCTGGACGTATGGTAGGTCTGCGCCGACGTGCGCACGCGATAGGTGCCGGTGCGGAAGAACTCGTCGAGCACGTCGTTCTCGTTGGTGGCCACCACGAGCTTGTCGATGGGCAGGCCCATCATGCGCGCGATGTGGCCAGCGCAGACGTTGCCGAAGTTGCCGGACGGCACGCAGAACGACACCTTCTGCCCTGGGCCGTCGGTGGCCAGCAACCAGCCCTTGAAGTAGTAGACCACCTGGGCCACCACGCGCGCCCAGTTGATCGAGTTGACCGTGCCGATGCACTGGCGGGCCTTGAACGCGTGGTCGTTGGACACCGCCTTGACGATGTCCTGCGCGTCGTCGAACACGCCCTCGATGGCCAGGTTGAAGATGTTCGGGTCCTGCAGGCTGAACATCTGCGCGGTCTGGAACGCGCTCATCTTGCGGTGCGGGCTCAGCATGAACACGCGGATGCCTTCCTTGCCGCGCATCGCGTACTCGGCCGCGCTGCCGGTGTCGCCCGACGTGGCGCCCAGGATGTTGAGCTTCAGCCCGGCGCGGCGCAGCGCGTACTCGAACAGGTTGCCCAGCAGCTGCATCGCCATGTCCTTGAACGCCAGCGTGGGGCCATTGGACAGGCTCAGCAGCTGCAGCGGCGTGCCGCCCTCCTCGCCGAGGGTCCGCAGCGGCGTGATGTCGGCGGTGTTGTCGCCGGGCCGCGCATTGCAGTACACCTCGGGGGTGTAGGTCTTGCGCGTCAGCGCGCGCAGGTCGTCGGCGGGAATGTCGTCGCAGAAGCGCGACAGCACCTCGAACGCCAGGTCGGCATACGGCAGCTTGCGCCAGGCTTCGAGTTCCGCGGCCGTGACCTGCGGGTATTGCTTCGGCAGGTACAGGCCGCCGTCCGGCGCCAGGCCGCCCAGCAGGATCTCGGAGAACGATTGCGGCATGTCATGGCCGCGCGTCGATTGGTATTGCATGAGCGGATGCGTCTCAGTTCAGTTCTTCCATGCGCAGGCGCGTCACGGGGGACAGCACCGTCGGCAGGGCCTCGATGCTGCGGATGGCGGCGTTCACATGCTTCTCGCGCGTCAGGTGCGTCAGGATGATGATGTCGGTCTGCGGCTCGCCCTCGCGCGATTCCTTCTGCAGCATCGCGTCGATGCTGATGCCGCCCTCGGCCAGGATGCGCGTGATCTCGGCCAGCACGCCGGTCTGGTCCGCCACGCGCATGCGCAGGTAGTACGAGCTCGTGACTTCCTCGATCGGCAGCACCGGCACGCTGGACAGCTCGTCCGGCTGGAATGCCAGGTGCGGCACGCGATGGTTCGGATCGGCCGTGTGCAGGCGGGTCACGTCCACCAGGTCGGCGATCACGGCCGAGGCGGTGGGCTCGGCGCCCGCGCCCTTGCCGTAGTACAGCGTGGCGCCCACGGCATCGGCCTGCACCAGCACCGCGTTCATCGCCCCTTCCACATTGGCGATCAGGCGCGACGCCGGCACCAGCGTGGGATGCACGCGCAGTTCCACGCCGTCGTCGCGGCGGCGCGTGATGCCCAGCAGCTTGATCCGGTAGCCCAGTTCCTCGGCGTACCTGATGTCCGTGGCCGACAGGTGCGTGATGCCTTCCACGTAGGCCTTGTCGAACTGCACCGGCATGCCGAACGCGATGGCGCTCATCAGCGTGACCTTGTGCGCCGCGTCGATGCCCTCGATGTCGAACGTCGGGTCAGCCTCGGCATAGCCCAGTTGCTGGGCTTCCTTGAGCACCACGTCGAAATCGAGACCCTTTTCGCGCATCTCGGACAGGATGAAGTTCGTGGTGCCGTTGATGATGCCGGCAATCCACTGGATGCGGTTGGCCGTCAGGCCCTCGCGCAGCGCCTTGATGATCGGGATGCCCCCGGCCACGGCGGCCTCGAACGCCACGATCACGCCCTTGCGGCGCGCGGCCTCGAAGATCTCGTTGCCATGCACGGCCAGCAGCGCCTTGTTGGCCGTGACCACGTGCTTGCCGTTCTCGATGGCCTTGAGCACCAGTTCGAGCGCGATGCC
>Ga0255338_1003113_pt1 | contig 21014 bp, 8 predicted proteins | sample MeOH1_35cm_T4_19_FD_203715 | JGI IMG/M metagenome (GOLD analysis project Ga0255338, IMG submission 203715) | Sandy soil microbial communities from University of British Columbia, Vancouver, Canada - MeOH1_35cm_T4_195 | ecosystem: Engineered > Artificial ecosystem > Sand microcosm > Unclassified ...
AAGTGCAAACGTGCTTGCGGTCGCGCCGTCGATGTTGACGAAGCCAAGCCCGTCGTTCGCCTGCCATTGGTAGGTGAACTGCGGATTGCTCAGGCCATCGGCGTCGACGATGGTCGACGTGTCGGCGGTCAACAGCTGGTTCTGCACGGCAAGCCCGGTAACGGTCGCCCCTTCGGTCGGTTCACTGTTGCCGGACGAGTCGACGATCTCCAGCGTGCCCTGGCCATCCTGGTACACCGCACGGACGCGGATGTTCAGACCCGCCTCATCCGGCCCCACCAGGAAGGTGCTGCCAGTCGCCCGCATTGCCTCGCCTGCGGCGATAAAGGTGATGTCTTCATAGACCCCCGTACCGGGAATGGTTTCGACCTGCCAGTAGTAAGCCACCCCACCGGTCACTGCACCGGTCGGATTGGTCGCGCTCTGGCTATCCACGTCGCGTACCGCCGAACCACTGACGCGCAGCAACTGGCCGGCGACAGGCGTATCTTCACGCACGCCGGTAGCCGCATCGAGGATGGCCAGATGACCCGATGGGTCGTTGTTTTGCGCAGTGCCCACTCCGGACGATACCGCCACGTCAGCGAACTGCAGACGCTCGATGCCCGTCAGGCGATCGACGCCATCACGCCCTGCCACCGAGTCGGTCACAATGACCGTGTCGCCATCGATCTCGATGCCGTACTCCCCAAAGTTTCCGGAGTACAGCGCCGTATCGAAGCTGTCATTGCCGGTCAGAATCTCCCGCACAATGACCAACTGGCCCGGGTTGTAAGTACCGTTCAGCATGAACGGCACCAGCGGTTCCATGCTGTCGAACGTGGCGATTTCCGCGCCGGTGCCATCAGCGTTCGCCCGTACGCTGATGCGTACGTTCAGCCACTTGTCGCCGTCGATGATGTCGTCACCGCCGCGACCCTCGATCAGGTCGCTGCCGCTACCGCCGAGGATGATGTTGCCGCCATCGAAGAACGTCGCACCGTCTGGCAGCAGGTCCGCCAGGCCGTTGATCAGATCGATGTTGGTCAGCACACTGCCGGTTGCACCCGCAGTGGGCAGCGACGTGGCGTCTTCGTTGTCACCGCGCAGGAAGTCACCGTGGGACGAACCCGACAGACCTTCCATGATGTCGAAGCGCACCAGTGCCGAAGCACCCGAACCCGGCACCGTCGGAACATCGAAAAAGCGGTCCGTGTAATCGATGGTCACGCCCTGGGCGAGCCCCTTGAACGTTGCCCAGTCAAAGCCGGAGCCACCGATATAGCGGTCACCCAAGCCGAGACTGCCGACCATGATGTCGTCGCCGCCTTCGCCGTTGAACTTGTCGTTCTCGTTACCGCCGATGAACACATCGTGGCCGATCACAGGGTCGTTGCCCGCCGGGTCGAAGTTGTCGCCAGGTGCACCGTCCGAAGTACCCTTCTCGATCCAGTCGTCGCCTTCGTTACCCATGTCCTGTTCGTTGGCCTTGCTGCCCAGGATAAAGTCATTGCCCTGGCCACCAATGGCTTCGGAAGCATCCTCACCGGTCACGATGAAGTCATTGCCGAACCCGCCGATGATCAGGTTGACGCCGTTACCACCGTGCAGCACGTCGTTGCCGTCGCCACCCTGGATGTTATCGTCGCCGCCCTTGTCGGTGATGATGTCATCGCCGGAGCCTCCGCGCAGTTGGTCGTTGCCGTCACCGCCTTCGATGCGATCGTTGCCTCCGTCGCCCCAGACCGTGTCATCACCCTCACTCGAAATGAGGATGTCTGCGGCATTGGTACCGCCCAACACGATGTGCTCTGCACCCGAATACCGGATGTAGTTCGTGTCCGGCCCTGCGGTCAGCGGGTTGTCGCGGAACACCACCTGCTCGCCGTTCTCGCCAAGCGGATCGGCGTTGCCCAGGCCATCGTTGTACTGCTTGCTCTGGTCCCTTTCCAGATAGAACCCAGGGTCCGAGAACACCAGGCCCGGCAAGTGCGTGGCCGAGGTGTTGGCCATGATCAGCTTGGCGAACGAGTTGCTTTCAAGCTCGGCATTCATCGACAGGCCAGCGGTACGTTCCAGGTAGTAGAAGCGGTCGCCGTCCTGCAGTTTTTCCAGCTGGTTCTCGAACACGAAGTTGAAGGTCGAGCCGAGCATGCCGCCGAACGGCGTTTTCGCTTCGGCCAGGCCACCAATCCAGAGATCGATGGCATCGACCCCCGTGATCGTCACACCCTTCAGGTCGTCGGCAGTTCCCAGCACGCCATCCTTGCCGGCCCGCGTTACGTTGGCCCAGGTACCGGTGCCGTTGAGGAACTCCAGGCGGTCAGCCGGCGCACCCGTTCCACCGAAGACCAGCGCCATGGCCGCAGCGCGCTTGTCTTCCAGCGTGGTCGCCGCCGTGATCGACTCATGGGTGCCATAGGCCGCGATGAAGTTGATCAACGACTCCGGATGTTTGAGGTGCTGCACCAGGTCGACCCAGCTGGTGTACGGCTTGAGTTGGGTATCACCAGTTTGGCTGTAGATGTCGCGGCGGATCGCGTTGAGTGAGGGAATCCCCACGTCACGGCCACGGGCGATGTTGATCGCCGGCAGGTCGAGCGGCAGGCCGAGCAGGTTGTTGCGCAGCGCCTCGGTGACGAACTCGTCGATTTCGTTACCGGCTTGCCGAGTGATCCCCCGCACGATCGCACTGGTTGCGTCTTCTGGCGTCACGCCACTGGCGGCGTACGCCAGCGGGTTGAGGAACGCCGCGATCAGGCCGAGCTGCTGATCAGGATCAGCACTGTTCGGATCGCCGACCACGTTGAAATCGACGTCGAAGCGATCGACGGTCTCGGTCAGCATCGAGTGGCCAAACCGGTACACGGTGTGGGCGAACTCGGCGACGATCGAGGCATCGAGGTCCACGTCATAGACCTGAGTCGGAGCGAAGAACAGGTCGACGTTAGGCTGGATGGCCCGGGCAAACTCCTCGAACACCAGATGCTGATACTGCATCTCGGTGCCGAATTTGGCCGCCTGGAACAGGCGCTCGCCATTCCACACCAGCGCATCGATTTCCGCCTGGTTGGCTGGCAACGCGCTCACTGGGTTGAGCAGCCATTCGTTGAGGAACGCCACGTCACCCGAATCGAGCACGGTGTCCTTGGTTTGTGCGACCAGCCGATTGTGCTCGGAGTGGAAGATCGCATGCACCGCGGTCAGGCCAATGTTCTCGTTGACCCGGCCATCGCCAGCGATGTAGTGCGCATCCAGCAGCTCGTTGTCGTAGGCCAGGTTGGCCCCGGTCTGCGGATTGAACGGCACGTCGTTGCCAATGTCGGAATCCGCGTCAGGCGCGAGCACGCCACCACTGAACACCGGCGCTGCATTGTGGGCAATGTCGGCGAGGAACTGGTGACCGGTGCGCACAGCATTGGTGAGGTCAACGGGAGCAAGCGGATTGCCCTCGACAAGGACGTCATCCGCCGTGCCGCCAAGCCCGTCAGCCCCCTTCATCACAACCATCGGGAAGCCGTTTGGCCCCTTGATGAAATTGCCATAGGCGTCAGTCGCCAACAGCGGCGCGTTATCGACGTCGGCATCGGTCAGGTGGATACCCAGAATGTCGTTGGCTTGCGCCTTGACCACTTTCCAGGTCGCCATACCGCCGATTTCGCTATCGTCTGCGGTACCAAACTTGCCGTCCCCCCCCAGGTCACGGTTGGTGATCAGCCTGCCCGTCGCGATGGGCCCGTCGTCGGTCAGCAGATAACTGCGCAGGAACACCTGATGCGATGGGTGCGAGCTGTAGGTCTGGTTCTGGTCCACGAACGGCGAGGTGGTGTTGGTGTGTTCATGGATATCGTCGGCCGTGCCGAGAACGCCATCCGCCCCTGGCAGGTTGGTGGCGCGGGTGAGCACCATGAAGTTGGTGTTGCCGCCTGGCACATACAGCGGATCATCCGGTTGCAGCGGGATGAAGATGGTGCCCGAACCGCCTTTGGTCACCAGGTCCAGACCGTGATCGAAGAACTGCCCGAAGAAGGTCATCCAGGCGTTGAACGGCGCAGACAACCCGGCATCCGGCGCGGTGTTCTCGAACATATACACATCGTGGTCGTCGGCAGTACCGAACTGACCATCCAGGCCGGGGCTGGCGACTATCCGTACGCCATCCTTGAGCACGTCGTCGTTACCGCTACCCACTACGCCATAGTTGAGCACGCCGTCCGCGCCCACGTCGTAAGCCGTGGCATAAGCCGCCGGATTGTTCGACGTCTGGTCGACGATCAGATTACTGATGGTGCGCGGCTGCGAGTCAAACACATTGCCGCTGGTCTGCTGATACGACGAACCCGGAATGGCCGGCGAACCGGGGCCAAAGAACCCCGCAGGCGCACCTTCCGCCGGGTTGAAGACCGGATCGGACACACGCGGGAAGACGTTATCGGCGGCACCAAACTCGGTGTTATTGATGCCGTTGAGGTTCATCAGGTTGTTGTTTGAGCCGTCGACCGCGCGCAGGCCCAACGGCGCGCGGATATTCGGGATCAGCGAGAGAATGTCCTGACCGGCTGCGTCAGCCTCGGCAATCTTGATCTGATCAAGAATGAAGTTGAGGTCGGAGCGAACCATGTGCAGGCCCGCGCCACCCGCGGTGGCATCGACTACCGGTGCCTGCGCGGTCGGCACAACCGGCTCGCCGGGAACCACCACGCTGGTCGGTTGCGAGAACACCACTTCCGTCGTGCCATGACCATCCTGGTAGATGGCCTTGACCCGCAGCGACAGGCCGGCAAGATCCGGCGAGACCTTGAACGAGGTGCCGTCGGCACTCTGGAACGCCAGATCCCCCGCAGGCAACAGGATGATGTCTTCGAACACGCCGCTGCCGGGGTTCGCTTCGAACTGCCAGTAGTAGGACACCGAGGTGTTGTTGACGAACCCTTGCAGGTTACCCACCGCGACGTTGTTGGCATCGCGCACACCGGCCATGCTCACGGTCAGTGTGTCGCCCACTGTAATGTCACCGCCATTGCCATCCGTGACAGTCGGCCTGCCGACCGGTTGCGCATTCTGCCCCGGCACCAGCACCCGCTGAGTGTCGGCGAATTGCAGGCGTTCGATATGCAACAGGGTATCGGTGCCGTCGCGTCCCGCTACGGTGTCGGTCACGGTCCAGACATCGTCCGCCAGGTTGGCCGTGCCACGGGTGTCCTGGGTCACCGTGTACTCGGACTGAAGCCCGGAGAAAATTGCGGTGTCGAAAGCCGCCCCGCCCGTCGAGGTGCCAGGCAGAATTTCCCGCACCGCCTTGAGCTGACCCGGGTTATAGGTGCGGTCCAGCATGAACGGAATCATGTCGACCATGCTGTCGAAGCTGGCGATTTCGGGACCGGTATGATTGACGTCGTCCGGGGCATAAACGGCAATTCTGACGTTGATCCATTTGTCGCCATCGATCAGGTCATCGCCCCCGCGGCCCTCGATCAAGTCACTGCCATTGCCACCGAGGATGATGTTGCCTGTGGCAAAACCGGTGGTCGGCAAGCCGGCGTCGGCCAGGAACTGCTCCAGTCCGCGGATCAACGCCACATTGGTCAGCGCACCGCCCGTGGCACCACCATGGTTGAGGATGGTGACCGCATCCACATCATCGCCTTTGAGCACATCGCCGAATTTGGAACCGGACAAGCCTTCGACCTCGGCAAAACGGTCGAGGATCGAGGCCGGCGAAGCGCCGACCGGGTTGAACACCCCGGTGTTCTGGTTCGGCGCGTTGCCATGTGGCTGCGCCAGCGCGGCGAGGGACAGGTCGACGGTCACGCCGACCTGGTCATTTTTGTAGGTCACCCAGTCGAACCCGGACATGCCGTCCATCTTGTCCTGGGCATCGCTGCCGACAAAGATGTCATCGCCACCCTCGCCAAGCATTTCGTCGAAGCCACCACCACCGACAAAGATGTCGTTGCCGATCGTATCGTCGTTGAGCAACGGCGAGAAGTTATCGCCAGGGGCACCGTCCTGCGTGCCCTTCTCGATCCAGTCATCACCTTCGTTGCCGGTAGGTGGCAGGTTGGTCTTGGCGCCGAGGATGAAGTCGTCACCCTGACCGCCGAAGGTGAGGCTGATGTCTTCAGTGGTGATAATGAAGTCCTGGCCGTCGCCCCCCAGGATCAGGTTGCCTGCGACCAGCATGCTGCCGGCCACGATCACATCGTTACCGTCATTGCCTTCCAGGCGGTTGTCGCCGAACGAGTCGGTGATGATGTCATCGCCCGCGCCGCCCAGCACCGCATCGTTCCCGGAGCCGCCTTCGAGGACATCGTTGCCGCCGTCGCCGTAAAGGGTGTCATCGCCTTCACTGGAGATAATGATGTCATTGCCGGCGGTGCCGCCGAGGACGACATGATCTTCACCGGTGTAATGCAGAAAATTGCTGTCCGTATCCACGGTGTCGGGATTGTCGCGAATCACCAGCGGCACGATTTCCACGCCGTTGATCATCAGGCCACCCGTCGGATCGTCGCGGCCGCCGACGCCAAGTCCCGTGTACTGATTGGCCTGATTCACTTCGAGGGTGAACGCCGGCGTCAGGAACACAGTGTTCGACAGGTGCGTGACATCGGTGTTGAGCATGATCAGCTTGGCAAAGGAGTTGTTCTCAAGCTCCGTGCCGAAGTTCAGGCCCGCCGTACGCGACAGGTAGTAGAACCGGTCGCCGTTCTGCAACGCCTCCATCTGCGTTTCAAACACGAAGTTGAACGTCGACCCGAGCATACCGCCGAACGGCATCTTCTCTTCGGCGAGGCCGCCGACCCAGAAGTCGATGTCGTCGACGCCGCTGATGGTTACACCCGTCAGGTCGTCTGCGGTGCCCAGCACTCCATCCCTGCCGGCCGTCGTGACGTTGGCCCAGTCACCGCTGCTATTGAGGAAATCCAGGCGGTCAGCCGGCGCATCGGCACCACCGAATACCAGCGCAAGAGCAGCATCGCGTTTGCCTGCCAGCGTGGTCGCCGACGTAATCGTGTCATGCGTGCCATAAGCCGCGATGAAGTTGACCAACGACTCGGGGTGTTTGAGGCTGTCCGCCAGGTCTGCCCAACTGATGTAGGGCTTGAGTTGGCTGTCACCGGTTGTCTGGTAGAACTCACGCCGCGCTTCGTTCAACGTGGGGATGCCTGTGTCGCGACCACGCGCCAGGTTCAGGGCCGGCAAATCGAGCGGCAGACCGAGCAGGTTGTTACGCAACGCTTCGGTGACGAACTCGTCGATCTCGTTGCCGAGCTGACGGGTCACACCGCGAATGATCGCCCCTGCCGCTTCGTCCGCGGTAGCCCCGCTGCCGGCGAACGCCAGCGGATTGAGGAAGGCCGCGATCAGACCGAGCTGCGTGTCAGGGTTGTTCGGGTCAGTGAGCAGCGGATTGAACTCGGGGTCGAAGCGATCGACAGTCTCGGTCAACATCGAGTGACCGAAGCGATACACCACGTGGGCGAACTCGGCGAGGATGGCCGGGTTGATCGAAGTGTCATAGCCGTTGGGGGCAAGGAACTCGTCGACCTGCGGTTGAACGGTCCGCGCGAACTCCTCGAACACCAGGTGCTGGTACTGCATCTCGGTGCCGAACTTGGCGGCCTGGAACAGCCGTTCGCCGTCCCACACCAATGCTGCGATTTCGGCGGGAGTAGTCGGTATCGCCGCGACATCGTCGGCCAGCCACTCATTGAGGAACGCCAGATCGCCGGAGGCCAGGATGGTTTCCTTGGATTGCTGGACCAGGCGGTTGTGCTCGGAATGGAACACATGGTGCACAGCGGTCAGGCCGATGTTTTCGTTCGCCCGGCCATCGCCGGCAATGTAGTGAGCGTCGAGCAGTTCGTTGTCGTAGGTCAGGTTGTTGCCGCCCGGGCCCGCTGGCTGAGCATTGCCGATATCGGCGTCAGCATCCGCCTGCAGAACCCCGCCGACGACGACCGGCGCGGCATTGTGGGCGATGTCGTCGAGGAAGCCATGACCGGTGCTCACAGCGTTGGCCAGACTGATCGGAGCATCCCGGTTGCCTTCGACCAGTTGCGTGACGTCATCAGCTGTACCGGCGATACCGTCAGCGCCGTTACTGATGCGTATCACCACCTGCGGCATACCGCTCGGGCCCCGGATGAAGTTGCCATACGCGTCGGTCGCCAGCAGCGGCACGTTGTGCACATCGGCGTCGGTCAGGTCGATGCCGAGAATGTCGCGGGCCTGGGCCTTGACCACTGCCCAGGTCGCCATGCCGCCATTTTCGGCGCCGCCATCATCGGCGGTACCGAACTTGCCATCGGCGCCCAGATCGCGGTTGGTAATCAAGCGCCCCGTGGCAACAGGGTCACCGGCCGCGTTGATGATGTACTCGCGCAGGAACACCTGATGCGAGGGGTGCGAGCTGTAAGTCTGGCTCTGGTCCACGAACGGAGAGGTGGTGTTGGGCTGACCATCATCCGTAGTGCCGAGAATTCCGTCCGCACCGGCTGTACGTACTGCCCGTGGCAGCACCATGAAGTTGGTCGGGCTGCCCGGCACGAACAACGGATCGTCCGGCTGCAACGGAATAAACACGAAGTCGGTAATGCTCTTGCTGACCAGGTCGAGGCCATGATCGAAGAACTGGCCAAAGAACGTCATCCACGAGTTGAAGCCGGCGGTCAGACCGGCGTCCGCCGACTGGTTGGGAATGAAGAACACTTGCGTGTCGTCGTCCGTGCCGAAGACACCGTCGGGGCCTGGGCTGATGACCGGGTCTGCACCGCCGTTCGCCGCAACCGCGGCCGGGTTGTTGGCGGTCTGATCAACGATCAGGTTACTGATAATCCTCGGCTGCGGGTCCACCACCGTCCCTGTCCCGGTGTATGACGCCAGGAACGAGGGATCCAGCAGGCGCGGAAAAGCATTGTCCGCAGCGCCAAATTCACTTTGCCCGGCGACCAGGTTGTTATAGCTGCCATCGACGGTACGCAGGCCGAACGGCACCTGACTGTTGGGTAGCAAATCACTGAGGCTGGCGCCGTCGGCATGCGCTTCTGCGATGAAAATCTGCTTGAGGATGAACTCCAGGTCGGACTTGTTGAAATTGGCCATTTTGCTTGCCCTCGATCTCTTGGGGGAAGGACACGGACGATATGAATCCGCCCACGCCCAGTCAGGTGCTGGCTTGCGCAGTGTGTTGGTTCGTTTTTATTGGCGAGCGCTGACACGGGAAGGCAAAGCCGTTAAACGGCCCCCGGGATGCGCGTCTGGTATTCGCGAAAGAATGGCTCGCTGTGCGATCAGGCAAAGCGACCCAGAGACCCGGGCGGGCCATGGAAACATGCAGTCAAGGCGAACTTCCTGAACAACCCCCTCCCTCTGCAATAGAACGAAATGATCGACATGGTGTGCTACCTCAGAAATTCTCTGCGCCTCGCGTTGCCAAAGTGTTGACAGGCTTCAGGCGGACGGCGCCGTCAATGAGTAAGACTAAAGTCGCACGGCAAATAATTGTCAATTTTACGACGCACAAACCTGACGACCGGCACTTGACCTTACAACTAGCTGTTTTTCATAGACTTATAGGAAGTTTGACGCACCATTAGAGCGAAATGTTATTTCAGATTGTTACATCGCCACCTACGCTGCTGGCTATGGGAGCAACGCAGAAATGGCAGGAGATTCGCCTCAGAACGAACCCCTGCAGATCGACGGCTACTTGCGAATCACACGTGTTAGCTGTTGCGCCGCAAGGGCTAACGGCTTTTTGAGAGGGGTCAGCCAAATGTACAGACAATCGAGTACTCGATCCGAACTGGCAGACGCACTCTTTCGCCTTCGTCGCAGTTTTTATTCACTGGCAGCTTTCAGTGGTGTCATCAACGTCATGATGTTGACGCCAGCCGTTTATATGCTGCAGGTTTATGATCGCGCCCTGGTCAGCCGAAACGTCACAACGTTGACGATGTTGACCTTTCTGGTGATAGGCCTGTTCTTGCTGATGGCCACGCTGGAAATGTTCCGCACCCGTGTGCTGATCCGGGTCGGAAACTGCCTGGACATGGACCTCAATCGACGTGTTTTCACCGCGGCTTTCGAGCGCAACCTCAGCCGCGCTGGTGGCAATCCGGCCCAGGCCCTGCAGGATCTTGCGCAGGTGCGTCAATTTCTTACCGGTAATGGCCTGTTCGCTTTCTTTGATGCGCCATGGACGCCGATCTACCTGCTGGTCGCCTATCTGATCCACCCGCTGCTCGGACTGGTCACGCTGATCGGCTCGCTGATTCTGGTGGGCCTGGCTTATATCACCGAGAAGGCGACGCAAAAGCCGTTGGCCGAAGCCAATCAGGCCGCCCTCTCCTCCGCCAGCTACGCCAACAACAACCTGCGTAACGCCGAGGTCATCGAGGCCATGGGCATGCTGCCGTCAATCGGCAAGCGCTGGTACCAAAGCCATTTGCGCATTCTGGAAATGCAGACCCTGGCCTCCGACCGCGCAGCCCTGATCAGCAGCACCGGGCGCTTCGTGCGTGTCACGTTGCAGTCGCTGATCCTGGGCGCCGGCGCGCTGCTGGCGATCGAAGGCAAGATCACCCCCGGGATGATGATCGCTTGCTCGATCCTCACCGGCCGTGCACTGGCTCCGGTGGAACAAGTCATCGCGTCGTGGAAGCAACTGCTGGGCTGCCGTTCGGCCTGGGGCCGGCTGAACGAAATGCTGAACGACTATCCGCGCCGGCCACCGAGCATGTCGCTGCAGCGGCCACTGGGCATGCTGGCGGTAGAGAATGTGTATGCCGGTGCCCCCGGCACCAGCAACACGATTCTGCGCGGGGTGAGCTTCAACATTTCCCCGGGCGAAAGCCTTGGCATTATCGGTCCGTCCGCCTCGGGCAAATCCACCCTCGCCCGCCTGATGGTAGGCGTCTGGCCGGCACAGGCCGGCAAGGTACGCCTGGACGGCGCGGACATCTTCACCTGGAACAAGGGCGAACTAGGCCCCTGGCTCGGTTACCTGCCTCAGGACGTGGAACTGTTCGAGGGCACCATCGCCGACAACATTGCACGCTTTGGCGAAGTGGACAGCGACGCGGTCATCCGCGCCGCCAGGACGACTGGCGTGCACGAGATGATCCTGCGTTTCCCGCAGGGTTATGAGACCCGACTGGGCACCGATGGCAGCCCGCTTTCCGGTGGCCAGAAGCAACGCATCGCCTTGGCCCGCGCACTGTATGGAGACCCCAATCTGATTGTGCTGGATGAGCCGAATGCCAACCTCGACGACGTCGGTGAGAAGGCCTTGGTCGATGCGCTGGCCCAACTCAAAAACCGCGGCGCCACGGTCATCCTGATTTCCCACCGTCCCAATGTGCTCTGCGCCGTTGACAAGGTGTTGATGTTGCGAGACGGCGGCGTGCAGATGCTCGGCAGTCGCGACGAAGTATTCGCAGCGCTGCGCAAGGCCAGTGTGATGCCTGCTGGCGCATCAACCCCGCTGGCCTCCGTCAAAGCACGGGAGTGACCGATCATGCAAATGAGCCAACACACCGACATGATTCTCACCGACTCCAGGCACACGGTAGATCTGGACGTCGCCAAACCCGTGCGCAAAGCCATGTGGCTGGTGCTCGCCGGCTTCGGCGGCTTCCTCCTGTGGTCATGGCTGGCGCCGCTGGATGCCGGCGTGGTGGCGACAGGCACGGTAAAAGTCACCAGCAATCGAAAAGCCGTGCAGCATCTGAGCGGCGGCACCGTGGAGGCCATTCTTGTTCGCGAAGGCGACTCAGTGAAAAAAGGTCAGGAGGTGGTCCGCCTCGACTCGCTGCGCGCCCTTGCCGAACAGGGTGCGGTCAGCGCCCAGTACATCGTCAGCAAGACAGTGGAAAACCGCCTGGAAGCGGAACGTGACGACCGTGATGTGGTGAACTTCGACCCCGAATTGCTCAAGCGCTTCGGCAATGATCCGCGCCTGGTGGCCGCCATGGATCTGCAACAACGCTTGCTGGACACTCGGCGCGCCGGCCTCGCTGGCGAGATCAGCATCCTGCAGGAAAACCTCGCAGCGTCGGCGGTACAGCTCAAGGGCCTGCAGCAGGTCTATGGGGCCCGCGCCTCCCAGATCAACTTCCTCAACCAGGAACTCAAAGGCACCCGCTTGCTGGCGGCCGAAGGCTATGTGCCGCGCAACCGCCTGCTTGAGCTGGAACGCAGCAACGCCGACCTCGCCGCCGGTCAGGCCGAGAACCTCAACAACATCGCTCGCGTGCGTAGCCAGACCACCGAAATCAAGCTGCGCATCCTGCAGCGCCAGCACGATTACCTGAAGGAAGTCGAATCGCAGCTCACCGACACCGCCAAGGAAAACACCACCCTGGCCGACCGCTTGCGTGCGCTGGACTATGAAGTGACCCACACGGTCATTCGCTCGCCCATCGATGGCATGGTCCAGTCCCTGAGCATTGCCACCGTCGGCGGGATCATCCAGCCCGGCTTCAAGATCATGGAAATCGTTCCGGACAACGAACCGCTGCAAGTCGACGCGATGATTCCCGTGCAGGCCATCGACAAAATGGTCCCGGGCCTGGCCGTGGACATCGCCTTCCCGGCCTTCAACCATGCCCAGACGCCCAACATACCTGGCCGCGTAAAGACCGTCTCCGCCGACCGTTTGCTCGACGAGGAAAGCAAGCAACCGTTCTATCTGGCTCAGGTGGAGGTCACGCCCGATGGCATGAGCCTTCTAGGCACCAATCACATTCGTCCCGGTATGCCCGCCAGCGTCACCATCAAGACTGGCGAGCGCAACTTGATGAGTTACCTGCTCAAACCTATGCTCGAGCGTGTTGATAGCTCCTTCAAGGAACAATGAAATGGACCGTCATTGCCTGTGCTTCTGCCTGCTGGCGCTTTCCCTCCCGACCAGCGCCATGGACCTCAAACAAGCCTGGGATCTGTTGCAATACCAAGGCCCCGTCTACCGCGCCGCCGTGCATGAAAAAGAGGCCGGCCTGGAAAACCGCGCCATCGGCCAGGCCGGTCTGCTACCGCAGATCAGTGCTTCGGCCTACGACAACAAGGTCAATGGCACCCAGCGCCAGAGCGGCATCGACAGGGATCTCGACTACGACTCCAAGGGCGCTAACGTGCGCTTGCGCCAGCCGCTGTTCAACAAACAGAAAATGGCCGAGTACCGCCAGGGTAAACAGCGTGCCGACTACAGCGTCGCGGTGTTCGATGCCAAGAGCCAGGACGCTGCGGTGCGCCTCGCCGAAAGCTATTTCGACGTGCTGTTGGCCAGCGAAACCATCACCCTCGCCAAGGCCAAGCTGAACGCTTTCGATGAGCAACTCGCCTCGGCGAAACGGCGCATGGAGCTGGGCGCCGGCACGGTCACCGACATCGACGAGTCGATCGCTCGCCGCGACCTCGCCGAAGCCGAACTGATCGAAGCGCAGGACAACCTGATCAATGCGCGCCGCAAGCTTGAGGAGTACATCGGAGAAACCCCTGAATCGCTGACCACCTTGCGGCCGAGTTTCGATACGCCACCGCTGCTACCGAGCAACCTGCAGGACTGGTTGGTCAAGGCTCAGAGCGATAGCCCGCTGATCCATGCGCGCCGTCATAGCAGCGACCTGGCTGAAGAAGAAGTGAAGCGCGCCAAAGCGGGTCACTGGCCGACTCTGGATTTCGTTGCCGGCTACACCGCAGGCGAGAGCCAATCAATCTCCGAGCTGAATCAACGCAACCGCTATGCCTCAATCGGGCTGGAAGTCAATTTCCCGCTGTACAACGGTGGCGGCACCAGCGCGCTGACACGCCAGGCCAGTGCCAATAGTTCCAAGGCCCTGGACGAACTCGACGCCACGCGGCAGGAAGTCATCTCCGGAACCACCCGCGAGTATGCCGGCGTACAGAGCGGCGCCAAACGCATTCACGCACTGGAGCGAGCCGTTGAGTCCAACGAACGCTCACTGACTTCGACACGCAAGGGCTTCAAGGAAGGAGGCACCAGCACCAACTCGGACGTGCTCAATGCCGAAGAGTTGCTCTTCGTTGCGCGCCACGACCTGTTCGAGGCAAAGCTGCGGTACTTGATGTCGCGCCTGCGCCTCGCCTCTTCGGTGGGCAGTCTGGGCGATGACGACATCGACCACATCAACAACTACCTCGGCCCGGAACTGTTGGTCACCAACTGAGGTTCACATACACGCCCCCGCAGGGGCTTGCGGTGTTTTTACGGCGTGTTTGAGCACGCTTATCCCATGCTCACTCGTTCAAATCCTTGACCAGGTAGCTGTCGGCAATTTGCGCAATGCCCGTCAACGCAGTCCTTAGCAGCTCCGGTTCGGTGCGATAGCGCAACGGCTCGTAGCCATAGGTGTTGGCACCGTTGAAGGCGGTGATGGGCTCGTTGCGTTGCCAGATCAGTTCATCGCCGCGCTTCATGACACCGCTCACTGCAATCGTCGGGTACACCACGCTGCTGAAGCCTTGAGTCAGGGCGAAACCCCAGCTGAGGACGGTCAACTGAATGTCCGCATCGGCCTGTTCGTTTTCACTCACGATCTTGAAACGGCCAGTAGCGGCCAGTTGTTCCTCGAAGCTCTTTTTGACCAACCTGGCCAGATCGATATCAGCCGTCTCCATGTTGTAGAGAATCGCATCGACCGTGGACATTGAAGCCAGGTCACCGGCCTTCAGGCCTGCGGCAAATCCGGCTCCACCCAAAGCGGCCTTGCCCAGGCTCGATGCGCCCGCCGCCATCCCGACGCCGGCGCCAACACCGGCGCCCAATGCCGCGCCCCATGCTTGTTCACGGCCCATGTAACTCATTTCCCGGGGTTTCCACGAAACCGGGAGAACCTTCACGGTGTGTATCTGCGCACGGTACTCGGGCTTGAACTTCTGGTTGGCACATCCTGCGAGGAAAAGAACGGCAAACAACAGGACAGCAATCTTTTTCATGAACGACTCACGACACAAAGGGAATGTGCATACGTTGTCGTCCCTGTCGGGAGAATCTGAAGAGTGAAAACAGACGCGGCCACTCGCAGCCCTAAAGGTCTGAACCGTCGAGCCGATTCAAATGGCCTGGATACCGGGCGCACCAAGGAGCTGTTTGCTGTGAGTATTGTATTTCGCCTGACGGGCGCTGTTTTCACTGTGACCCTGGCAGGCTGTGCCCTGCAAGGCAACGGGATGGCCGATTACTATAAGCGCCTCGCTGCCGAGCGCCAGGTACAAAATCAAGCCATGGCGACCCGGGTACAAACCCAGTCGCTGCCGCTTGATACCACTTTCAAACTCGGCCGAACCGCCGTGGTGATGGTTGACGTACCCGCTGCCGGGATCGAGCCAGCGAACCAGGTCCGACTTTTCGCTGGCTGCGATGCGTCGACAGTGGCCATGGATTATCGAAGTGGAAAGGACAGGAGCAGTCCTTACGTCCTGCCAGCAGACCCGGCGCGAAAGATCGCCGAGCAAATGTGCCAGGCGGTCCCGGACAGTAGCTGGAAGCAACTTCCCGGTGACGGCGAAGACCTGTTGTTACTGGACCCGGGCACACTGCGCATAGAAAAGTCCCGGCGCTCGATATGGGCAGGCATCGACTTTGGCCGCACCCGCCTGGATGAAAGCGAAGGGAAACCGTACGGCCGTCAGTTCGAACTCGTTGAAATCGACTGTGCTACGCGCCTGACCAGCACTCGCCTGGCTTATCGTTTAGGCGACGCGACTTTGCTACCGCCGCCCGCTCAGCCGCTCGACAGTGCATTGAACACTGAGCAACGCGCCCGGTTGAGTGGCATCGCGTGCGCCGAACCCGCCAACCTGGCGCAACTCGCCACGCCAGTCACCCGGAAAAAGTTGCCGCCGAACATGCTGACACCCGAACTACCGGCAACACTGCTGGCACACGTCAGTGCATTACCTCAGGGACAACCGACTCACACGCTCAGTCATTTGCAATTCAGCTACAGCGCCTCCTCCCCACTGGTGCCGCGCGCCGTGGTCAACGACCGCCCAATGGACGTGTATCTGCAACCGGGCCCGGCCCGTGGTCTGTGGCGCGAGCAGGCGGCGGGCGCCTTGGGCAGCGAACGTGTGAGCCTGCGCTGGCGTGGGCTGATCGAACTTGGCGCAACGAGCCACACGGGACCAGCCGGCAAAAACGATCAGCGAAGCGTCCTCACGAACGTCGACCTGGTGGGCGATTGGCAAAACCTCAAACCCGGGAGCTCGATCGCCTACAGCAAAAGCTTTATCGAAAGCAGTGGCAAACCTTTCGTGCAAAAAATCGAGTGTTCGGTAGGTGAGTCCTTTCCGGCTTCACAGACAGTTGCTTCACTGCAAGGGAACGCACGCGCTGTGACTTGCGCCACCAACAACGCACTGAAGATGAGCAATGCGTACTTGTATCTGGAGGCCTATGACCTGTTTGTGGAAACCGCCGATACGTCCACGCTCTTGATCCAGTCCAATACGCTTACAGCGGCAGAATAACGCGCAATCGCGCGCGTTATTTTCGCGATCCGACGGTGTCAACTTTCCACCGTCGCTCGTGACGCTTGTCTCTGCCTTTACCTGAGCCGTCGCTAATCGTAGAACGGCTCAACCAACGTCCGACTCCCAACAAAAAAACTGTCGGCAACAAGGCGCAGCGGCTGGAGATCCAGGTCACTGGCCTTGTCGCCGATCAGCTGCTGAAAATGTCGATAGACCGCGGCGTACTCGCCCTCCTCCGATACGGCCTGCCGCACGCCGTCGATACTCAGCAGTGCGCCGCCGTTGTCCAGCCGCAGGATGCCTTCGGCGCAGCGAACCTCGATGCTCCAGAGTTCGTCATGACCGTGGTCGAAATCGAATTCTGCGCGGACATCGAGGTGGCGCGCGTCAGACATTTTGATGGACGCGGCGATAGGCGACTGGCAGTTGCCGGGGACGCGCAGTTCGGCAGACTCGACAAACAGCGGCAGCGCCAGCAGATGAGTTGCAATCGACAAAGCATTGATGCCGGGATCGAAGACGCCAAGGCCTCCGGGTTGCCAGATCCATGCCTGGCCGGGGTGCCACTTGCGCACGTCCTCCTTCCAGTCGATCTGTACGCTTTGCAGGGTGCGGGAGGCCAGCCAGTCACGGGCGGCTTCGATGCCTGGCGCGTAGCGTGAATGCCAGGCGAACAGGCCGCTGACGCCTTGCTCGCCGACCTGATTCACTAACGCCATCGCTTCGCCCAACGTGGCGCACGGCGGCTTTTCGACCAGCACGTGTTTACCTGCGGCCAGCGCTTGTTGCACCAGCGCGAATCGTCCTTGCGGCGGCGTGCAAAACGCAATCGCATCCACAGGCGGGCCGTTTTCGAGCAGTTCACCCAGGGACTGAAAGTTCTCTACCCCTGCACAGGGCTGCCCTTGCGTGGCGACAGCGACCAACTGGAAGGCGGGGTTGGCGTAGATAGCGGGGACGTGTTGATCCTGGGCAATCTTGCCGTAGCCCACCAGACCGAGACGGATCGGTTGCATCAATGACTCCTGGTTTTGTTCTTGTCGTGAGAAGCGAATCAACAAGACTACGTTTGTCTGCCGGGGAAGTCATTGAGGATGTGCCGGGGATTCGTGTTCAGTCCCTTCGCGCACAAACCGTCTGACCTCAGCCTGTATGGCATACGCCGGCGCCTCCACGGTATTGAAATCCTGTGTATAGCGCTGGGCAAATCCTTCTATCCCCCATTCCTGAAACTGTTGCACATGCTTGAGTTCGTGAGCCCAGAGCGCAACGTTCTGTTCTGCGGTTTGAGCATCCCGAAAAAGGATGATGTCGATCAGCGTCACGGCGCCGACATCGGGGTTTTGCAGCATGGCAGTGGCGGCGCTGAACTGGCCGTTGTCGCTGACTTTGTAGTGCGCGGCATCGAGGACGCCGGAGTCGTACCAGCGCAGCAGTTGCTCGCGGATGTGCGGTGGAATGGGTTGAAGGCCGGCGCTGGCTGCTTCGGCCCGGGCTTGAGTCAGCCACAGCGCCAGGGCAGGTGCCGCGATCTGATAGATGCCATCGGGCACGGGGCCGAGCACCTGTCCGAGGTCTGGCAGGCAGATGCAGCTGTCCAGGCACACTTGTTTCTCGCCAGCCGGGCAGGCGCTGTTCTGGGCCGGCACCTCAAGCGTCAGGCAAAGAACCAACAGCGCCACCAGGCGCGTGGTGATGGGCGGCATTCGGACCTCCAGGAACGGAAGCGGCGCGAACAGTGGATCACAATTGATCGACGACACCCATCGCTTTTAGCGTATCCCTGTCGGTCGCTTCGCGATGACCGCTATGGGCCGGACGAATGGCAGGCAACCGCAAAACCAAACCGTTTGCGAGCCCCTAAACAACAGTTTTGATATGCATATGTATCCAGACTGCCATCGCCGCCACGGCCATCAAAACCAGAATGCCTTCGCGCTTGAGCATGTGCCAGGGCAACCGCTCGACCTTCAGCTTGATTGCTCGCCATGCCCGAGTACCGATCGAGACCTTACCGCCACTCAGCGCTGAATTCGTGAAATAAATCGTGCCGAGGAACACCACCACCGGGCTGACCCATCGCAGCCACGGCACATTAGCGGAGCATGCGCACGCTACGGCTGCGGGCACTGCACTGGGGAGTATGTGGCGAAGTACCAGAAGCCCGGCACCTTGCCGGTACCAACGGCGCGGGAGTAACCATCGGCTAAGCAGCACATCAAGATGCCCCGCCGCCACCGCCACCATGGCCCAAACCTGGTAGACCTTCGCGCCGAACCACATCAATACGGGCATCATCAGCGGCAATACCACCACGGCGCCCAGCCCATTCCTTTTCATCGGCACAGCCAACAACGAAGAAACAACCAAAGTAGACAGCGTCAGCCACAGGAAAAGGTAGACCCCTCGGTAACTTTCGGCCGGCAACCAGTCCCGCCAGTTGTCGAGTGGTTGCAGCCCAAGACGTTGGGGCACCTCGGGGTATTGGTATTCGATGGATTGAGCGAGCTGTGTAAAGCGTTGCCAGTCGAGGCCGGTAAAGTAGTCGGCCATGCCACGACGGCGGCGGTCACTCATTGGTTTGAGCAGCAAGGCCGTTGCCTGCCCATGGATTTTATCGGCGTCGAACCTGGCCAGATCGCCGCGTACGGTCTCCTCAATGGCTTGCACCTCGCACCGCCGGATCAGCCTGTCCCAACGCCAATGCTCGCAAGGAAGAGTGTCCTGGGTTTCGTCCCACCCCATGGCCTTGCACACGCCCTCGAAGAAGGCTGGCGTCCATTGCGGGGCGGATTCGAGCCAATCCAGTACGCTCTGCTCGAACTGCTGGCGGCGCTCGAAGGGCATTAGCCAGTCGCTGGCCATCCAGACGCGCAGCGCGTCCACGACCTGACGATCCTTACCCTCGGCCAACCACTGCTGCATCTGCTCCAGGGAAGGTTCCGGAGGGCTGATGGCGGCAGGGATATCGACGTGTTCCAGGGGCATGACCAGCGGGGAGACTTCCGCTGGCTGGGAATATTCCGGGGCTGGCGCGCTGACGACTATCGGGGCATCAACGACGTCCTCATCCGCCTGCGCGCGCCAGCGAGCCTCGGCCAGCGAGGCTTCATAGGCTTCACGCAGGCGCTGGAACTCATCGGGGTTTTCGTCCGGGCGGTGGGTTTTGAGCAGCCGCGCATAAGCGCGCTTGATGCTGCGTTCATCCGCGTCCGGGGTAAGGCTGAGCAATTGCCAGTGGTTCATGGTGGCTTAACCCTCGCGCTCGAAATGAGCAAGGCGCTGCGTAATGTCGCTGCGGGCTTCGCGTATCTGGCGTTCATCCTGAGTGTCGAGCATTTGCTGGAAGTGGTTCGCCAGCCCGGCAATATACTGCCGGCCATCGCCGAGGCTTTCCTGATACAAGCGGTCCAGTCGAGCCAGCAACAGGGTATTGATCTGCTGATCGCGGGGGTGCACTTTCAGTGATTCGAGGGCGGCCAGCCGCTGGGCGATTTCTTCTGGCGCCAGTACACCCGGGTTGTTCTCGATGACCAGCCGGCGGGTTTCGCCATTGATCGGCAGGTGCACCTGGGCTTCGAGCAATCCGTTGTTGTCGTAGGTAAAGCGCACATCCAGGGTGACTTCGCCGGCCTTGCGTGGCGGCACGGAGATTTCCAGTTCACCCAGGAAAATATTGTGACTCACCAAGCGGTTTTCGCCCTGATAAATCCCCAGGTGAACCACCTTCTGGTTGTCACTGAGGGTCGACACCGTACGGCAACGGCTCACCGGCACCACGGTGTTGCGTTCGATGATCGGCAAGTAGTGGCCGCTTTGGAAACCGGCACCTACCTGCACCGACGTCTCGATTCCCAAGGTGTAAGGACACACATCGGTGAGCACCACTTCTTCAAGCGAGGCGTGGCGCGCCAGTAGCGCCGCCTGAATGGCTGCCCCCTGCGCGACCACTTCGTCCGGGTTGAGCTGCATCGCCGGGATTCGCCCGAACAGGGCTGCGACCAGCTTGCGCACCAGCGGCATGCGCGTTGTGCCGCCCACCAGCAATATTTCGTTCAGGTCCGCGACCTTGATCCGGGCGTCACGGAGCGCGCGTTCGATCGGAGCGCGCAAGCGGTCCAGCAAGGGACGGAAGATGTCCGCAAGGTCGGCCTGGGTCAGTTCAATGCTCCACTCACCCGTTTGCTCGCGAAGGGTAAAGCGTGCGATTTGCGCCTGCCCCAGGGCATGGCGAACCCGCTGCGCTTCACGCCGCAACCGCTGTGCGATGGCCGGGAGGGTCGTGTCTGGCAGGTCAGCGGCGCCAATTTTAGCGATGAAGTGCTCCACGAGCAGGTCATCGAAATCTTCGCCGCCAAGGAAGTTGTCCCCCGCGCTGGCGCGAACTTCCATGACGCCTTCGAACAGCTCCATTACGGACACGTCAAAGGTGCCACCGCCGAGGTCGAACACCAGAAAGGTCGCCTCGTTTCGCTGTTGAAGGCCATAGGCCAAAGCTGCTGCGGTGGGTTCGTTGATCAGCTTTTCAACCT
>Ga0255338_1003114_pt1 | contig 21003 bp, 21 predicted proteins | sample MeOH1_35cm_T4_19_FD_203715 | JGI IMG/M metagenome (GOLD analysis project Ga0255338, IMG submission 203715) | Sandy soil microbial communities from University of British Columbia, Vancouver, Canada - MeOH1_35cm_T4_195 | ecosystem: Engineered > Artificial ecosystem > Sand microcosm > Unclassified ...
TTATCCACATCTCCATCTTGCTTCAGAAGTTCCGATATTTCATTTGCTTTGCTGTCTTCAGTACATAGAAGAATCGGCTTATCCAAGGCTCCCCACCCAAGTGCTTTCTTAATGAGCTCGCTCTCATTCGATTCCGTGATGCCTCCTGCTTTAACAAGTATCACACCCGACCCCAAAGGCAGTGCGCGAGCAACGAATGGGCTATGCGTGGTGATTAGCCCAATTGTCCCGGTCTGAGAGGTTCTTTTGCGCAGCTCTCTTGTTAATTTTGTCTGTAACGTCGGGTGAAGGTGCGATTCTGGCTCATCTATGAGTAGAATTCTTGGCTGAAATAAAACTAGGTATGAAAATAGTTGAACTACATGAAGAAATCCGGTTCCTGCGAACTCCAAAGGTCTCTTTGTCTGTCCCGAGGTACTAAACTCAGCTGAAATATATAAATCTCTATTTTCGTCGAAATCCACATAAAACGTGGCGGCTGGATATATGCCTCTCACATAATTCTGCAAAATATCAATTTTGCCCGCTTCTTTAATTTGAAGAAGAATATTTCTAAGTACGACGTTGCTGTCTCCGGAGGCCGCTTTGCGATAAATGTGACGTCTAGTTAGGCGCAATTCCTCAAGTGGGATGCCAGCTATTCCAGGAATATAGGCGGAAAAAACCTTCTCCTTATTTCTAAATTCCTGAAGAAGTAAAGGAGGGATTGTTGGTTCGACGGACAGTCCCTCATTTCTTGCAGACTTCATTACTACGGACGCTATAATGGAGGTCCCATCATCATCTAGGAACTCAAAAGTAATTTTGCTCTCAGGGGAGCCCTTTTGATTGCCCCAAACGGAATTATGTCCAAGACCACGATAGTAAGTAGTGGGCAAATATTCTAAATCAGCGATCGATATAGTGGTTTGCTTGTTGGCTTCTGCGGCTTGATACATTGCGCGCGCGGCAAAGTGAATTGCTTGAAGCGCGCTTGATTTTCCAGCATTGTTCGGCCCAACTAATACAGTTGTGTCCCTAAGGGGCAGCTCCGCAATGCGGATTCCCTTAAAATTCTCAACTGTGATCTTGTTAAGCTTCAAACGATACTACTCCGCCGCCACGCCAGCCCGCGAGAACATATCCCCGCCCGCAGCCGCATTGCCGGCATCCTCGTTCGCCGCCGGCCCGGCCTTGGCCTTTTGGCGCTTGTCGAAGCCTTCCCACACCTCGTTCCAGTTCCCCCGCGTCGCGGCCTTCGAGTATTCCGTCGCGCGCTGTTCGAAGAAATTGGCGTGCTCCACGCCGTTGAGCAGCGGGGCGAGCCAGGGCAGGGGGTGTTCGTCGATCATGTAGATCGGCTTCATGCCGAGCTGGCCCAGCCGCCAGTCGGCGATGTAGCGGATATATTTCTTGATCTCCTTGGGCGTCATGCCGTTGACCGGGCCCATCTCGAAGGCGAGATCGATGAAATTATCCTCCAGCCGCACGGTCGTCTGGCACATGTCCATGATGTCCTGCCGGACTGACTTGGTCAGGCAGTCGCGCTCCTTGCAGAAGGCGTGGAACAGCTTGATGATGCCCTCGCAGTGCAGGCTCTCGTCGCGGATCGACCAGGTGACGATCTGGCCCATGCCCTTCATCTTGTTGAAGCGCGGGAAGTTCATCAGCATCGCGAAGCTGGCGAAGAGCTGAAGCCCCTCGGTGAAGCCGCCGAACATCGCCAGCGTCTTGGCGATATCCTCGTCGGTGTCGACGCCGAAGGTCTGCAGATAGTCGTGCTTGTCCTTCATCTCGCTATATTCGAGGAAGGCGCCATATTCGCTCTCGGGCATGCCGATCGTGTCGAGCAGGTGGCTGTACGCCGCGATATGCACCGTCTCCATGTTGGAGAAGGCGGCGAGCATCATCTTGATCTCGGTCGGCTTGAAGATGCGGCCATATTTCTCGTGATAGCAATCCTGCACCTCGACGTCCGCCTGGGTGAAGAAGCGGAAGATCTGGGTGAGCAGGTTGCGCTCATGGTCGCTGAGCTTCTGCGCCCAGTCGCGGCAATCCTCGCCGAGCGGCACTTCCTCCGGCATCCAGTGGACCTGCTGCTGGCGCTTCCAGAAATCGAACGCCCAGGGGTATTCGAACGGCTTGTACTGCTTGCGGGCTTCGAGAAGGGACATGGACTGGTCCTTACGCTTTCGGGTTCTGAGACAGGATGGCGGCGAAGAGAGGGAAGGTGCCGCGGGCAGCGACGCGGATAGTGCGACGGGCCCGGGCATCTTCGAAAAAGGGCTCCGCGTTGCTCGTGCGCAGAATGGCCCTGGGGAAGAGGGCGACCGCAGCGGACGGCACCATGGGAATCCAGAGGCTGTTCATGACGCTGCCTCGGGGCGGGCGACGGCCAGAACGAGGACCAGGGAAAACAGCGCAACCACGAGGATACCGGCGATGCGCGCGCCCCGGATCGGCTTGCCGAACGGGCTCATGTTGCCGGCCGCCCATTGTGCCGCAAGGACGAGGAGGATGGCGGGTGGGAGCGAACGTGTCCAGTCGGGCCGGGCAGCCTCAGGCAGAATCCAACGGAGGAGTATAATGCCCGCCAGCGGGATAGCGACGATCTGGACTGCGCGATCGAACGGGGTCACCTTCCGGGGCGCCTGGTTCAGCCCCGCGAGGGCGGTTTCGATCGATCGCAACTCTTCGAAATGGTGATCGCTGCCCCGGGCCAGGCGACGGCGAAGGCGCCGTTCCAGCCAGCGGCGATGCCATGTGTCGATCGGCCCACCCAGAAGCCGGACAAGTGTCCAGAACAGTAGGAACAGGGCGCCGCCGCAGGCGAGCGCGATCACGAGGAAGGCGGGCATGGTCATGATCCCGTCCCCCAGGAATTGAGCGCCCAGGCGAAGCGGCCGAGCAGCAGCGCCAGCGCGAGCAGCATGGTGCCGGCGATGCGGCGGCCATAGATGGCGCCCTCGGTCCGCGCCGGGCGGGTGAACACGACCAGCCCGCCGATCCCGGCGGCGGTGGCGACCAGCGTCATGATGAGCGGGGCGCGGTTCATCCGCGGCGGGTCCGCACATAGACGGTCTTCGATCCGCGGTGCGAGCCAACGCCGAGGAAGACGATGCCGATGAAATAGCCGAAATCATACCAGCCGCCATTGTTCGGCACGGCATAGACCGCGACGTCGGGCAGGAAGAGCGAGAGAATCCAGGCGACCGGGAAGATGAAGCCGTGCCACACGCCGAGCAGGAAGCCGGGCGCGGCGGGCTGCACCGCCGAGCCGACCTGGTGCGCGCAGGCGGACAGGCTCGCGGCGAGCGCGAGGGGGGCGAGCCGGCGTAGCGCGGTGCGGCACGGGGCCGGGATGCGGGCGCGGGCGTTCATGCGAAGGTCCGCAGATAGAGCGACCAGGCGAACAGGCCGATGCCCGCCACGAACAGCGCCAGCGCGGCGACCTTGGCGCGCTCCGGCGGCATGCGCTGGCCGAGGCTGTCCTTCTTCGCCTCGCGACTCGCCATCATCGTGACGAGCACCCCGAGGAACACCAGGAAGCAGGCGATCGTCACCACCATGGGGATTTCTCCGCACTTGCATCGAATCGGCGCCGGGTGCGTTGTGGTGCCGCACCCGTAACGAAGGAGGACTGCACATGGCTGACGCGAGCGCAATCAAGGAACATATGGAAGTCATCGGCGCCGATGGCGTCCATGTCGGCACGGTCGACCATGTCGACGGCCACCGCATCAAGCTGACCAAGACCGACAGCGGCGAGGGGGGCCACAAGGGGCACCATCATTATATCTCGCTCGGCCTGGTCGCCGATGTCGAGGGCGACAAGGTGCGGCTCAGCGCCAATGCCGACGTGGCCGTGACGTTCGAGGAAGAAGCGTAAGCTCATATCCTCTCCCCCACCTCTCCCGCTCGCGGCGGGAGAGGTGCATCGGGTAGGCCATGCCGGGGGCGTGATCGACCCGATCCTCCCCCCCCGCTGGGGGAGGGAAGTTGTGATCGCGGCAATCACCCCGTCCGTATTCGCCAACACATCATTGTTCCAGAAGCGCAGGACACGATAGCCCTCGTCTTCAAGGAAGCGCGTGCGCGCCGCGTCATAGGTTGCCGCCGCGCTGTGCTGGCCGCCATCGACTTCGACGATCAGTCTGGCGCCGAAACTCAGGAAATCAGCGAAATAGGGGCCGAGCGGGACCTGACGGCGAAATCTGGCCGTCGGAAACGCCTCGCGCAGCGCGCGCCACAGGCGCTTTTCGGCCTCGGTCGCGTTCTTCCGGAGGTCCCTGGCGCGGTCGACGCTGCCGGACGGGAGGGAGCGGTAGTTACGCATGCACCCTCACCCTCCCACGCGGCTGCGCCGCGCGGGCCCCTCCCTCTCCCGCTGGGAGAGGGATTGCAGGATTGCACCCAAAACCCCTCTCCCAGCGGGAGAGGAGCATCCGGTCGGCCATGCCCCCGGCATGGCCTGAACAGCACGGGGTGCTGTTCACCAGATGCTGGCCCATCGCGCAAGCGATGGGAGGGTGAGGGCGATCTAGACGAACCACCTCACCGGCACGCCGGCGTGCCTGGCCAAAAGGCGATGATCGGGCGGATCATTGGCACGCCAGGCACTCGTCATAGTCCTTCGATTCGACCTGGATCTCGCGCAGGTCGATCGTGTTGTCGGCTTCCACGCCGCCCGCGAAACCGGCGCGCTGGATGCTCTTCGAGCGGAGATAGTAGAGCGACTTGATGCCGAGCTCCCAGGCGCGGAAGTGGAGCATCAGCAGGTCCCATTTCTCCACATCGGCCGGGATGAACAGGTTCAGCGAGGCCGACTGGTCGATATAGGGCGTGCGGTCGGCGGCGAGCTCGATCAGCCAGCGCTGGTCGATCTCGAAGCTGGTCTTGTAGCAGTCCTTCTCCTCCTGGGTGAGGAAGTCGAGATGCTGGACCGAGCCGCCCTGCTCGAGGATCGAGTTCCACACCGCATCCGAATTCTTCGATTTCTCGATGAGGAGCTTTTCGAGATACGGGTTGCGGATCGACCAGGAGCCGCTGAGCGTCTTGTGGGTGTAGATGTTCGCCGGGATCGGCTCGATGCAGGCGCTGGCGCCGCCGCAGATGATGCTGATCGACGCCGTCGGCGCGATCGCCATCTTGCAGCTGAAGCGCTCCATCACGCCCATGTCGGCCGCATCGGGGCACGGCCCGCGCTCGACCGCGAGCTGCATCGAGGCTTCGTCGACCTGGCCCTTGATGTGCTTGAACATCTTCAGGTTCCAGCTCTTGGCCATCGCGCCTTCGAAGGCGAGGCCGCGTGCCTGGAGGAAGCTGTGGAAGCCCATCACGCCGAGGCCGACCGAGCGCTCGCGCATTGCCGAATAGGCGGCATGCTCCATGCCCGGCTCGGCCCGGTCGATGAAGTCCTGCAGGACATTGTCGAGGAAGCGCATCACGTCCTCGATGAAGCCCTTGGCGTCCTTCCACTGGTCCCAGGTCTCGAGGTTGAGCGAGGAGAGGCAGCACACCGCGGTGCGATCGTTGCCGAGATGGTCCTTGCCGGTCGGCAGGGTGATCTCCGAGCAGAGGTTCGAGGTCGAGACCTTGAGCCCCAGGTCGCGGTGATGCTTGGGCATCGCCTTGTTCACATGGTCCGAGAAGACGATGTACGGCTCGCCGGTGGCGAGGCGGGTCTCGACCAGCTTCTGGAACAGCGACCGGGCATCGACCCGGCCGCGCTCGCTGCCGTCCTTGGGGCTGGTCAGCGCCCATTCGGCGCCGTCGCGCACTGCCTCCATGAAGGCGTCCGGGATCAGCACGCCGTGGTGCAGGTTGAGCGCCTTGCGGTTGAAATCGCCCGAGGGTTTGCGGATCTCGAGAAACTCCTCGATCTCGGGGTGCGAGATGTCGAGATAGCAGGCGGCCGAGCCGCGGCGCAGGCTGCCCTGGCTGATCGCGAGCGTCAGCGAATCCATCACGCGCACGAACGGGATGATGCCGCTGGTCTTGCCGTTGAGGCCGACCGGCTCGCCGATGCCGCGCACATTGCCCCAATAGGTGCCGATGCCACCGCCGCGCGAGGCGAGCCAGACATTCTCGTTCCAGGTGTCGACGATGCCGTTCAGGCTGTCCGGCACCGAATTGAGGAAGCAGGAGATGGGCAGGCCGCGCCCGGTGCCGCCGTTCGACAGCACCGGCGTGGCGGGCATGAACCACAGCCGCGAGATATAGTCGTAGAGGCGCTGCGCGTGCGCGGCATCGTCGGCATAGGCCGAGGCGACGCGGACGAACAGGTCCTGGTAGCGCTCGCCCGGGAGGAGATAGCGGTCGTTCAGCGTCTCCTTGCCGAAATCGGTGAGCAGCGCATCGCGCGAATGATCGACCTCGACCGGATAGAGCTGCTGCTTCACTTCCTTCGAATCGCCGCGCTCGGCGAGCTTGCGCTTCGCCCCGCCATGCTGGCTCGACATGTCGGGCTTGCTGGTGTCGGCGGCAGGTGCCGCATTCGTCGTGGCGACGTCGATTGCGTCGGTGGCCATGTTTACGCTCGCTTCCTGGCTGTCCCTGAAATCCATCGCTTTACGTCCCCGGTTCCAGTCAAAGTTACCCGACCGGCTTGCCTGGCGGCGTTCCCGGTCCGTTCGAATCGGGGGCGAACCCCCATGTTATCATTTCGGGCGACCCGGCGGAGAACAAAATCGGCCTCGCCCCCGCATCTTAGCTGCGTGGGTGGGTATGTCCGCAATATGGGGTTGCGGTGATTGCTCTACCAGTCCTTGGGTTCGCCCCCGAACTCAACCCCAACAGATTGTGCCCATTCAGGACGCTGCGCAAGACGGTAAATGACAAATTGGAGACTCGGTTCGTCGCTAATTTGAGTCGGTTCATGGCATCGACGAAACGTTGCGGTGCAGCGACGCGTGGAGTTCTGCGGGGTTGGGGAAAGGCAAGAGAACGAACACGGAACTCGTGAAAATTTTGTCACTCAGCCCGCTGGCGGCGATCCCGCCAGCGGGAGGGTGACGATCGCCGCCAGCCCGCCCGCCGGGGCCGACTCGAGCGCGAGCGTGCCGCCCGACAGCTCCGCCAGCTCGCGCACGATCGACAGGCCGAAGCCATGGCCGCTGCCGCGCTCGTCCAGCCGGCGGCCGGGGCGCAGCGCTTCGGCGCGGTCGGCGGGGGGGATGCCGGGGCCGTCGTCCGCGATGGTGATGCGGGCGCGGCCGCTGGCGGGATCGGCCCGCGCCTCGATCCGGATGCGGCTGGCGGCCCAGCGCCAGCCATTGTCGAGCAGGTTGCCGAGCAGCTCGTCGAGATCCTGCGGATCGACCGCGAGCGCGAGGCCGGGCTCGACCGCGCGCTCGACGACGATGCCGCGATCGGCATGGATTCGGCCGAGCGCCTCGACCAGCCCGTCGAGCGCCGGGGCGAGCGCGGTGCGCAGCCGCGCGGCGCCGCCGGGCGTGCCGGCACGGGCGCGGCCGAGATGATGGCGGATCGCGCGGTCGATCCGCGCGACTTCGCGGCCGAGCGCGCCGTCCGGATCGCGCGCGGGATCGCGCAGGCCGAGCGCGAGCGTGGCGAGCGGCGTCTTCAGGCCATGGGCGAGGTTCGCGACATGCCCGCGGGCATTGGCGAGCGCGGCCGCATTCTCGCCGAGCAGCGCGTTGAGCTCGCGGGCGAGCGGCTGCAGCTCGGTCGGCTGGTCGTCGGGCACGGTCGCGGCGGCACCGGCGCGGACCGCCGCCAGCGACCGGCGCAGCCGGGCGAGCGGGCGCAGGCCGAGGCGGAGCTGGACCAGCGTCGCGGTGCCGAGCGCGAGCCCGAGCAGCAGCAGCGAGCCGAGCAGCGGGGCCATGGCGGCGCGGATCGGCCGCGCGACGAGCGCGCGCGGCGCGACCGCCGTGATCGTCACCGCGCCGGCCGTGCCGCCCAGCGCCAGCCGCCGGCCGTGATAGCGATGGCTGCCGACCCAGCCGTCAAAGGGCTGGGGGCGGGCCGCCTTCTCGGCGTCGTCGCGATCGTGGCGATCGATCCCGCGGCCCGGCCCCAGGCGCAAGCCGGGCGGCGGGGCGTTGGCGGGATCGGTCAGCGCGGCGATCGCCGCGGGCGGGAGCGAGCCGATCACGAAATGGCCGTCGCGCTCGATCCACCAGCCGCCGCTGCCGGTGCGGTCATGCCGCTCGCCCTCGGCCGGGAGCTGGACGATGCGGCCGCGATCGATGCTGCCATCGGGCCGCACCGCGGCGGCGAGCACTGCGATCTGCGCGTCGAGCCGCTGGTCGAGCCCCTGCATCACGAAGCGCTCGAGCACCGCGCCGATGCCCAGCGCCGCGAAGGCGAGCGCCGCGATCGTCGCGATGGCGGAGAGCGCCGCCAGCCGCCCGAACAGCGAGCGCGGAACCAGCCTCATGCCGGCGGGCTCGTCAGGCGATAGCCGCGGCCGCGCACCGTCTCGATCAGGTCGCGGCCGATCTTGCGGCGCAGCCGGCCGACGATCACCTCGAGCGAGTTGGAATCGGGATCGGCATCGCCTTCATAGACGCGCTCGATCAGGTCGAGCCGGTCGACCACCACGTCGCGGCGGAGCATCAGCGCCGAGAGCACGCGCCATTCGAGCGCGGTGAGGCGCAGCGGCAGGCCGTCCAGCTCGAACTGGCCGGTCTGCGAATCATAGCTGAGCGGGCCGCAGGCCATGCGCGTGGCGGCATGCCCCGCGGCGCGGCGGACCAGCGCGCGCAGCCGCATCACCAGTTCCTCCACGCGGAACGGCTTGGTCATATAGTCGTCGGCGCCGGCGCGGAAACCCTCGACCTTCTCCGACCAGCCGTCGCGCGCGGTGAGGATCAGCACCGGCAGGCTCCGCCCGGCGGCGCGCCATTCGCGCAGCACCGCGATGCCCGGCTTTACCGGCAGGCCGAGATCGAGCACCGCCGCATCATACTGCCCGGTGTCGCCGAGATGCGCGCCGTCCTCGCCATTGGTGGCGATGTCGACCGCGCAATGTTCGGCGCGCAGCGCCCGGGCGATGCCATCGGCCAAGGCCGTATCGTCTTCGATCAGCAGGATGCGCACTCGGGCTCCTTTCCCGTCCCGGCTAGCCGCACCGGTTAAACCGAAACTGAACGGCCGGGTTCAGCGGGGCGTGGGGCGGCATCGCTATCACGGCTTCATCGCAAACCCCATGGAGAGACCATGATGACTGATGTAATCGAAACCAAGCCCCGGCGCCGGATCCCTGGCCGGGCCGTGCTGGCCGCCGTCGCGCTGTTCGGCGCGGGCGGGGCGGTCGGCGCGACCGCGGCACGGATGGCCGGGCCCATGATCGAGGTGGCGCCGCTCAGCCCGGTCGCGATTTCCTCGCTCAGGAGCAATGACGGCCTCGTCACCGTGCGCGGCAAGGTCGGCGAGACCTATGGCACGATGTTCACGCTGACCGACGGCAGCGGCCGCACCCTGGTCGATGGCGGGCCGCGCATCAGCGGGCTGGTCGCGACCGGCGCGCCGGTGACGATCCAGGGCTGGAGCCGCGACGGCGTGGTGCGCGCCTCCTTCCTGGTCGGCGCCGACGGCAAGGTGACGGCGCTCGGGCCGATGGGGCACGGCCATGGCCGCCACGGCCCCGGGCATGACGGGCCGGGGGGCCCGGGCCGCGAGGGGCCCGATCGCGACGACCGCGACGGCCCGCCGCCGCCCGCCGCCGGGGGCGCCCCGGTGGCGCCGGCCCCCGCCGGCAACAGCGCCGGCTGATCACGGGAGCGGCGGGCGGCGACGCCCGCCGCTCCGCTCGTTCCCCGCGCGCCCGCGCTACGCCTTCATCGCCGCATAGGCCGCCTGGAGCCGGTCGGCGACGCTCGGCCGCCCCGTGGGCGGCGTACCGAGATGCGCCGTGCGCAGCTCGTCCATGAAATCGGCCCACATTGCCGGCCCGCCTTCCTCCAGCAGCTGCGCACGGATCGCCAGCTCGGGGGTGACGGGCAAATGCCGCCGCCCCCAGGCGCCGAGCTGCGCCATCAGCGGCACGAGCTGGATCGCCGGCTCGGTCAGGCTGTAGAAATGCTTCTGCTTGTGGCTCGGATCGTCGGTGATGGCGAGGAAACCCGCCGCGACGAGCCTTTTCAGACGATCCGCCAGGATGTTGGAGGCGATCCTTTCCTCCGAGTGCGAGAGTAGTTCCCGGAAATGGCGGCGGTTGCCGAACATGATGTCGCGGATGACGATCAGGCTCCACCGGTCGCCCAGCGCCTGGATGGTGAGGTTGATCGGACAGCCCGATCGCGGATCTTCGATATGGATCGGCATGACCGGTTGCGAAATAGGAGCGGTTTGCTAAAAGACAACCGGTTTCGATTCGAAAGCGGTTTGCAGGAGAGGGTGATGGCCAGGGTTCGCGTGAATGCTTTTTCGATCTCGGTGGACGGGTTCGGGGCAGGGCCCGACCAGAGTCTCGCAAACCCGCTCGGCGTGCGCGGCGGGGAACTGCATCACTGGGCGTTCGGCACGAAGACCTTCCGCACGATGTTCGGCGAGGAGGGCGGGTCGACCGGCATCGACGAGGGCTTCGCCGCGCGATCGATGGAAGGCCTGGGCGCCTGGATCATGGGCCGCAACATGTTCGCGCACAGCCGCGGCGACTGGTCCGATGACGGCTGGGAGGGGTGGTGGGGCGATACGCCGCCTTATCACTGCCCGGTGTTCGTCCTCACGCATCATGCCCGCGGCCCGCTCGAGATGAAGGGCGGCACCGTCTTCCATTTCGTCACCGGCGGCGCCGGGGAAGCGCTGCGGCTGGCGCGCGCGGCGGCGGGCGACCGCGATATCCGCATCGGCGGCGGCACCGCGACGATCCGGGAATATCTGACCATGGGGGCGATCGACGAGGCGCATCTGGCGATCTCCCCGGTGGTGCTCGGCCGGGGCGAGGCACTGTTCGCCGGGCTCGATCTGCCGGCGCTCGGCTATGGGGTGAGCGAGCAGGTGCTGGGCGAGAAGGCGACACACATCATCCTGACCCGGCAGCACGGCGCGTAGGAGAGACCGACATGACGCTGAAGCTTTATGCCCATCCGCTGTCCTCCTATTGCCACAAGGCGCTGGTGGCGCTGTACGAGAATGCCACGCCGTTCGAGTTCATGATGCTCGACGGCAGCGAGCCGGTGGCGGGCGCGTTCGCCGCGCTATGGCCGATGAAGCGCTTCCCGCTGCTCACGGACGGTGCGAGGATCGTGCCGGAAGCGAGCGTGATCATCGAATATCTCGGCGTCCATTATCCCGGGCCCGTCACGCTGATCCCCGGCGATCCCGATGCGGCGATCGAGGTGCGGATGATGGACCGGTTCTTCGACAACTATGTGATGAACAGCCAGGCGCGGGTGGTGTTCGATTTCATCCGTCCGGAAGGGGCGCATGATCCCCATGGCGTGGCCGAGGCGAAGGCGATGCTCGACCAGGCCTATGCGGTGCTCGATCGCTGGATGGAGGGCCGCGAATGGGCGGCGGGCGGTGCGTTCAGCCTCGCCGACTGCGCTGCGGCGCCGGCCCTGCTCTATGCCGACTGGACCCATGCGATCCCGCTGGAATATGCCAATATCCGGGCATATCGTGCACGGTTGCTGGCCCGGCCCTCCTATGCGCGCGTGCTGGAGGAGATGCGGCCGTACCGGCATATGTTCCCGCTCGGGGCGCCCGCGGATCGGGATTGAAGCCTCCTTCCCCGGGGAAGGAGGGAGATCAGGCCGACTTGCGCGCCGGCGCGGGTGGTGCCGCGGGCACGGCGGGGGCGAGCGGGCTCAGCCGCTCCATGTTGAAATGCTGGGCGAACTCGACCCCGGCCTTGCCGTCGGCGGCCCAGCGGATCCTGGCCGGGAACATCTGGTCCTCGAGCAGCTCGATCAGGATCTCGAGCCCGACCGCCTCGTCGGCATCGATGCCGTCGATCATCGCGCCGGTCGCCGACATATTGCGGATGCGGATCTCGCCCTCGACCTCGCCCGCGGCGATGCGGGCGTTGCGGATCATCGAATGGCGCGGGCTCCGGCTGACGCGGTAGCCCGAGGCAGTCGCCATGCCGTCGGCGGCGGCGAGTTGCTTCAGAACCTCGGGCGCGCGCGCGGGCTTGCCATAGACATAGCCCTGGATGTGGCTGCAGCCGAGATCCCGGATCAGCGCGATCTCGTCATGCGCCTCGACGCCCTCCGCGGTCGTCTCCATGCCGAGCGTGTCGGCCAGCGTGACGATCGCGCGGATGATCGCTGCGTTGCGATTGCCCGGGATGGCGGCGCCGCGCACGAAGCTCTGGTCGATCTTGATCTTGTCGAACGGCGCCTTCTTCAGATAGCCGAGCGAGGAATAGCCGGTGCCGAAATCGTCGAGCGCGAGGCGGACGCCGATGCTCTTCAGCATCTTGAACATATTCTCGGACGAGGCGGTCTCGTCGAGGAAGACGCCCTCGGTGATCTCCAGTTCCAGCCGCGCGGGGGCGATGCCCGATTTGGCCAGGGCGCTGGTGACGACGGTCGGCAAGTTCGGATTGGCGAACTGGATCGGCGAGACGTTGACGGCGACGCGGATATCCTTCGGCCAGGTCGCCGCCTCCATGCAGGCGGTGCGCAGCACCCATTCGCCGATCGCCTCGATCAGCCCGCAATCCTCCGCGACGGGCACGAATTCGGCTGGCGAGATCGCGCCGCGCGTCGGATGGTCCCAGCGGATCAGCGCTTCATAGCCGACGATCCGCTCGGTCCTCGTGCTGACCACCGGCTGATAGGCGACGTGGAACTGGTCCTGTGCGAGCGCGTGGCGGAGATCGTCCTCGAGCTGCTTGCGGCTCTGCGCGCCGACGAGCAGTTCCTCGCGGAAGAAGCGGTGGATGCCGCGCCCGTCCGCCTTCGCGGCATAGAGCGCGAGATCGGCATTGCGGATCAGCGTTTCGGCGTCCCGGCCGTCTTCCGGGGCGATCGCGATGCCGACCGAGCAGCCGATCGTGACTGAGGATCCATCGATGAAATAGGGCTGGGACAGCGACGCGATCACCGTGCGGGCGAGCTCGGCGAGCCGCTCGCGATTGGCTTCGCCCGGCAGGACGACCTTGAACTCGTCGCCGCCGAGGCGGCCGACCAGCCCGGCCTCGCCCACGGCGCGCTGCAGCCGCTGCGCGACCTGCTTCAGCAGGGCGTCGCCGCACTGGTGGCCCATCGTGTCGTTGACTGCCTTGAACCGGTCGAGATCGAGCAGCAGCAAGGCGGTCGACCGGAAGGTCCCGGTCGGCTGATGCAGCATCTGATCGAGCGAGAGCCGCATCCGCTGGCGGTTGGCGAGACCGGTCAGGCTGTCGAACAGCGCCAGCCGGGTGATCTCGGCATCGGCGCGGCGGCGCTCGGTAAGGTCGCTGCCGCTGCCGATGAAGCCCTGGAAGCGGCCGAGGTCGTCAGTCGTCGGGCGGCCGGAAATCGACCACCAGCGCTCGAGCTTGCCGGCGTTCGCCGGGCGGACCGAATAGTTGGAAAAGGCGGTGCGCGCCGACAGGTGGAAGGCGAGGGTGCGCTCCGTCTCGGGTGTAGCGCTGTCGATCCGGAACAGCGCGGTGAGCATCTCGCCGACCGCCGGCTTCTCCGGGGTGTCGAGTTCCTGCGCGACCTTTTCGGACAGATAGGTCACGCGGCCATGGCTGTCGGTCTGCCAGAACCAGCCGGTGGTGTGGCTCTCGAACTCCTTGACGAGGCGCGAGGCCATGCGGCCCTGCACCTCGATCGCGCCGCGGTTGCCGGTGAGCGAGCGATCGAGGCGGCTCAGGCTGTAGGTGGCGATCGCCAGGCAGACGAAGAAGCCGAAGGCGACACCGCTCGCCAGGCCGAGCCCGGTCTGGATCGCGATGGTCACGACCAATGCCGCGGCGAAGCCGAGCGTTGCGGCGCGGACCGGATGGAGCACGACGACCAGCACGACGATCGTGCCGAAGATCGCGACGAAGCTGGCGAGCTGGAAGGCGCTCGCGGGGAATTGCCCGGTAATGCCGAGCAGCGAGAACAGGCTCGATGCGATTCCGGCGCCGATCAGGGTCATTGCGCGGACATGGGTGTGCGGGGTGGCGCGCGAGAAGGGCGGGATCTTGAGCAGCAGCAGGGCGAACAGGCCGAACCCGATCACGATGCCGCCGCGAAGCAGGATCGCGGGAAGCAGGTCGGGCCGGTCGAGTCCGATGGTGGCGTACCAGAGCAGGGCCGGGGCGGCGACCAGCGCTGCCAGCGCGAACGGCCAGGTCGCCGCCAGCTGATCGACCTGGTTGCACAGCGCCTCGACCTTGGCGTCGGAGCCCTCGGCGGTGGGGGCAAGATCGTCCCGCAGGGCGCCGGCCGCAGTGGTGAGCGCGCGAAAGGGATGGAAGCTGGCGGTCATGCGCTCCCCTTACGGCATGATCCTTGCCAAATTCCTTGCGCCGCATGGTGAAGGAAGCGTTGCGGTGCCCCTTGGCCGCGCGCGACGGCGCGCATAAGGCTGCGCGCGACTCATCACCGCACGGAACCGACATGACCACCATCATCCGCGAAGCCGACCTGATCGAGAGCGTCGCCGACGCGCTGCAGTTCATCAGCTACTATCATCCGATGGATTATATCCGGGCGCTCGGCGTCGCGTATGAGGCCGAGCAGAGCCCGGCGGCGAAGGACGCGATCGCGCAGATCCTGACCAACAGCCGCATGTGCGCCGAGGGCCACCGGCCGATCTGCCAGGATACCGGCATCGTCACCGTCTTCGTGAAATGGGGGCAGGACTGCCGGCTCGAATCGGACAGGTCATTGCAGGAGGTGGTCGATGAGGGCGTGCGCCGCGCCTATCTCAACCCGGAGAACAAGCTGCGCGCCTCGATCCTGGCCGATCCCGCCTTCACCCGGCGCAACACGAAGGACAACACGCCGAGCGTGCTCCACCTGGAGATGGTGCCGGGCAACAAGGTGTCGATCGACGTGGCGGCCAAGGGCGGCGGCTCGGAGAACAAGTCCAAGTTCAAGATGATGAATCCGAGCGATTCGATCGTCGACTGGGTGCTCGAGATGATCCCGCAGATGGGCGCCGGCTGGTGCCCGCCGGGAATGCTCGGCATCGGCATCGGCGGTACTGCCGAGAAGGCGATGCTGCTCGCCAAGCAGAGCCTGATGGGCTCGATCGACATGGCGCAGCTCAAGCAGCGCGGGCCGCAGAACGATATCGAGGCGCTGCGCATCGAGATCTTCGACAAGGTCAATGCGCTCGGCATCGGGGCGCAGGGCCTGGGCGGGCTCTCGACCATCCTCGACGTGAAGATCTTCGACTGGCCGACTCATGCCGCCTCCAAGCCGGTGGCGATGATTCCGAACTGCGCCGCCACGCGCCACGCGCATTTCACGCTCGACGGCTCGGGGCCGGTCTATCTCGAAGCGCCCAAGCTCGACGAATGGCCGGACGTGAACTGGACGCCGGACAAGGCGGCGATCCGGGTCGATCTCGACACGCTGACCCCGGAAGTGGTGCAATCGTGGAGGCAGGGCGACCGGCTGCTGCTCAACGGCAAGATGCTGACCGGCCGCGACGCGGCGCACAAGCGGATCAAGGACATGCTCGATGCCGGCGAGCCGCTGCCGGTCGAGTTCAGGGGCCGGGTGATCTATTATGTCGGCCCGGTCGATCCGGTCGGCGAGGAAGTAGTCGGGCCGGCCGGGCCGACCACCGCGACGCGCATGGACAAGTTCACCCGGATGATGCTCGAGCAGGGCCTGCTCGCGATGGTCGGCAAGGCCGAGCGCGGCCCGGCGGCAGTCGAGGCGATCCGCGACCACCAGAGCGCCTATCTGATGGCGGTCGGCGGCGCTGCCTATCTCGTCGCGCGGGCGATCAAGGGATCGAAGGTCGTCGGCTTCGCGGATCTCGGCATGGAGGCGATCTACGAATTCGAGGTGAGCGACTTCCCGGTGACGGTGGCGGTGGATTCGACCGGGGCGAACGTCCACCAGCTCGCCCCCCTCGTATGGCGCGAGAAGATCGCCCGCGAGAAGCTGCTGGCCTGATCCGTCGCCCCGGCGAAGGCCGGGGCCGCTGCGTTCAGGGCGGGACGGTCGACACAAACGGGGCGGCCCCGGCCTTCGCCGGGGCGACGATGGAGCGGTATGCGGGGCGGCTACACCTATATCGTGACCAACAAGCCATTCGGCGTCCTGTACACCGGGGTAACCGCCGACATTGCCGGACGCGTGCTCGCCCATCGTGAGCGCCGGGGCTCGAAATTCGCGGCCAGATGGGATTGCACGCGGCTGGTGCTGATAGAAGTGCACGACACGATCGAAGACGCTATCGCTCGCGAGAAGGCATTGAAGAACTGGAACCGCCTGTGGAAGCTGCGCCTGATCGCCGAGGTCAATCCGAACTGGGATGATCTTTGGGAGCGGATCAATGGGTGAGGCGGCGTCTTCCCAACCGGACGGCCCCGGCCTGCGCCGGGGCGACGTGGCCGGGCCGCGCCGCTCCTCGCTGCCCGCGTGATCACCTCCCCGATCTGGTTGCCCGCCACCGTTGCCGCGGGCGCGTTGCAGGCGTGGCGTACGGCGGTGCAGAAGCGTGTCAGCCACAGCATGTCGGTGAACGCCGCCGGGCTGGTGCGCTATCTCTACGGCCTGCCTTTCGCGCTGCTGCTGTTCGCCGGCTATGAGGGGCTGCTGGCGCACGGTCCCTTGCCCGTCTCCGGGCGCTGGTTCCTGCTGTTCTGCGCAGGCGGCGGGCTGGCGCAGATCGTCGCGACCAACCTGCTCCTCCTGGCCTTCGCGCATCGCAACTTCGTCGTCGGCACTGCCTATTCCAAGACCGAGGCGGTGCAGGGCGCGATCCTGTCCTATCTGCTGCTCGGCGAGAGGCTGAGCCTGCTGAGCTGGCTTGGCATCGGCTGCGGCGTGCTCGGGGTGATGGTGCTCTCGACCGGTGGGCGGCGGATGGGCCCGGTCGATTTCCTGCGCGCGCTCGGCCAGCCCGCGGCGCTGTGCGGCATCGCCTCGGGCCTGTTCTTCGCGCTGACCGCGATCGGCATCCGGCGCGCGACGCAGGAGCTGTCGACGCCCGATCCGATCCGCGCCGCGCTGATCGTGCTGGCGGTGACGATCAGCCTGCAGGTGCTGATGCAGGGTTGCTACCTGCTGCTGCGCGAGCGCGACCAGCTGGGCCGGATCTTCGCCAGCTGGCGGGTGGCGGGGCAGGTGGGGCTGCTGTCCTCGCTCGGCTCGGCGCTGTGGTTCACCGGCTTCGCGACCGCGCCCGTCGCGCTGGTGCGGATCGTCGGCCAGGTCGAGGTGGCCTTCACCTTCGCCTTCTCGCGTTTCTATCTCGGCGAGCGCATGATGCGGAGCGAGGGCCTCGGCCTAGTCCTGGTGGTGACCGGCGTGATCCTCGCACTGGCGGGAGCTTTGTGACGGAAAAGGGCGGAACGGGTGCGCTGATCGCGACGGTGCTCGGATCGAGCATCGCGCTGATCGACGGATCGGTCGTCAATGTCGCGCTGCCGGCGATGGCGAAGGCGCTCGGTGCGGACGGCACAGGCGTGCAGTGGATCGTCAACGGCTATATGCTGCCGCTCTCCGCGCTGGTGCTGATCGGCGGCGCGCTGGCTGACCGGGCGGGGCGCAAGCGGACGTTCCTGGCCGGGCTGGTGCTGTTCACGATCGCGTCGATCGGCTGCATGATCACGCCGACGCTCGGCTGGCTGATCGGCGGACGCGTGGTGCAGGGCTTCGGCGCGGCGCTGCTGGTGCCGGCGAGCCTCGCCATTCTCGGCGCGGATTTCGAGGGCGCGGCGCGGGCCAGGGCGATCGGGACCTGGGCGGCCGCGGGCGCGATCGGCGGGGCGATCGGGCCGGTGCTGGGCGGCTGGCTGGTCGATCATGTCGGCTGGCGATCGATCTTCGCGCTGATCGTGCCGCTCGCCGTGGCGGCGTTCGCGATGGGCTGGCGCTTCGTGGCGAGCGGGCGTGACGCGGATGCAGACCCGCCCGACTGGTATGGCGCCGCGCTGGCGACTGTCGGGCTGGGTCTGCTCGTCTGGGGCCTGACGCTGATGACCTCCGGCCGCCACGGGACGGGCGCGGCGATGGCCGGCGCCGGCACGATCGGGCTGATCGCGTTCGTCTCCCTGGAGGCGCGGCTCGGCGACCGGGCAATGGTGCCGCTCGCGCTGTTCGGGACGAGGACCTTCACCGGCCTGACCTTGCTGACCTTCCTGCTGTACGCGGCACTTTCGGGCGCGTTGCTGCTGCTGCCCTATCTGCTGATCGCTCGCGGCTGGAGCGCGACGGCGGCGGGCGCCGCGATGCTGCCGCTGCCGCTGATCATGGGCCTCGGCTCGCGCAGCGTCGGTGCGCTCGCGGCGAAGATCGGCGCGCGCCCGTTGCTGGCATTGGGACCGATGGTGACCGGCGCGGGCTTTGCGCTGTTCGCGCTGATGCCGGATGGCACCATCGATTATGTCCGCAACGTCCTGCCCGGGATGCTGCTGATCGGCATCGGCATGACTGCCGCCGTCGCGCCGCTGACCACGACGGTGATGGCGGCGGTCGATCATCGCCACACCGGCGCCGCCTCGGGCGTCAACAACGCGACCGCGCGGATCGGCGGGATGATCGCAGTGGCGCTGATCGGGCTGGTGCTGAACGACAATGGCCGCGGGGTGTCGCTCGGCGCCTTCCACGGCGCGGCGATGACGGCGGCGGTGATGGCAGGAGGCGCCGGGCTGTGCGGCTGGGCGCTGGTGCGCGTGGCGCGGGCTTAGGTGCTCGGCGCCGGCAGCGAAGTGCGCCAGAAGCGATAGGCCGAGGCACCGCCAAGCAGGTCGCGGCCGATGCCGGGCCAGTTTAGCCTGTTCGGAGGCGCGGAGAGACGCCGCCAAGGCTTGCGGGCTTGCGCCGTGTATGGAACGGGGCAAGCGATGGATTCGCTGAAGATTTTCGTGCGGATTGGCCGCTGGGTGCTGACCGCGCTGCTGTTTGCGGCGGTCGCGTTCTGCCTCGCGATCACGATCGTGCCGCGCTTTCTCGACCGCATCTATTATCGCGGCCCCGCGACCGGCCATTTCGACGGCCAGCGCTTCTTCAATCCCGATGGCGACGGCGATACGCTCCAGCCGACCCAGGGCGGGAGCCGGGCCGGGTTCATGACGCGCTACCTGCTCGGCAATGACGGCCGGCCCGCCTGGCCCGAGCGGATCGCCGTGCAGCATGCGCCGGTCGCGCCGCGGGTGGCGGGGCAGGCGATGGTGGCGACCTGGATCGGCCATGCGAGCGTGCTGGTCCAGACCCAGGGGCTCAACATCCTGACCGATCCGGTGTGGAGTGCGACCGCCGGGCCGCTGGGCATCGGCCCGCGCCGCGTCGCCGAGCCGGGGATCGCGCTGGCGGATCTGCCGAAGATCGATCTCGTCCTCGTCAGCCATGATCATTATGATCATATGGACCTGCCGACGCTGCGGAAGCTCTGGGCGCGCGACCGGCCGCTGATCGTGACCAGCCTGGGCAATGACAGCGTGATCCGCCAGGTCGGCGTGCCCTCCGTCGCGCGCGACTGGGGCGGGCGGGTCGCGGTGCGGCCGGGGATCGAGGTGATCGTCACCCGCAACCATCACTGGGACAGCCGCTGGTTCACCGATCGCAACCGGGCGCTCTGGTCGAGCTTCGTCGTGCGGCTGCCGGGCGGGAACATCTTCTTCGCCGGGGATACCGGCGCGGGCGACCTCGGATGGCCGGACGAGGCGCGCGCCTATGGCCCGGTGCGGCTGGCGCTGATCCCGATCGGGGCGTTCCGCTTCGTCGACGGGCAGATGGAGTCCGACAGCCATATCGGGCCGATCGACTCGGTCGAGGTCTATCGCCGGCTCGGCGCGTCGACCGGGATCGGCATTCACTGGGGCACGTTCCGCCTGTCCTATGAGGGCCGCGACACGCCGCCCAGGCTGCTCGGCGCGGCGCTGGCCTGCACCGGCCAGCACGGCTTCGTGACGGTGCCGCCGGGCCGGCCGACCGTGATCGCGCCCTATGCGCCGCCGGTCGCCGCGCCCGCGATGGCGCGCGCGGAGCTGGTGCGCTGCCTCGATACGCCGGCGGTGCGCGCGCTGCGCTGAGCCTCAGCGGCCGCAATCGCCCAGGCGTTCCGCCGTGACGCTGTAGGCGACATGGGCGCGCACGGTCTGCCCGTCGGGGAGATGGGCGAAGGCATCGACTGCCTGGACGCCCTTGATCCGCGCCGCCGCTTCCTCCCCCGTGAGCGTGAAGGTGCCGCCGGTGGTGACGCCGTTCCGGGCCCGTGGCGCGCAGCGGCCGCGGCCGAGGATCGATGTACCTGCATGGTCGAGCGATTCGAAATGGCACTGGTTTTCGCTCATCTGCGCGAACAGCGCATTGGCCTCGTCGATCGTCCGCACCCGTGGCTCGAAGCAGCCCTTGTCCTCGGTGCGGTCGGCCGGGATGGCGAAGGGCGCTTCGCTGCGGTCGATCGACCGGTCGTCGATCGTCAGGGCGACCAGTTTCAGGCGGGTTTCCCAATGGCCGCGCTGCGGGATATTGGCGGGATCGTCGACCCGGTTGCAGCCGGAAAGGAGCAGGACGGCGATCGACAGGGCCTGGCGCATGATGATTTCCTCCCCGTTTCCCAGAGAGATGCCGACGAAGCCTTACAGTGCGGTTAAGCTCGTCGTCCCATTGATACACATCCGGAACGGATGGGCTTGGGCGCGGCTTTCGCTGGTGATAGAGAGGGGGAAGGGGAGTAGGGCATTTTGACCGAGCGGGTCGCATCGCGCGGATATGATACGTCGATTGATCGGGCTGGACTGGCGCTCGCCGCGGGGGGGCTGCTGGGCGGCGCGTTCGCGGCCGTGCTCGTCGTGCTGGGCGGGCCGCCATCGCCGCTCGGGATCGTCATCGGGTTCATCGTCGGCACGGTGATCACCGCGATGGCGGCGATCGCGGTCGCGGGGCCGCTCTGGCTGGTCGCGCACGCCATCGGGCGGCGCGGCCCGGTCACGGCGGC
>Ga0255338_1003115_pt1 | contig 21002 bp, 18 predicted proteins | sample MeOH1_35cm_T4_19_FD_203715 | JGI IMG/M metagenome (GOLD analysis project Ga0255338, IMG submission 203715) | Sandy soil microbial communities from University of British Columbia, Vancouver, Canada - MeOH1_35cm_T4_195 | ecosystem: Engineered > Artificial ecosystem > Sand microcosm > Unclassified ...
TTGGCATCGCGGTCTCGTCATGGGACGCCTTCATGGTCCGCACCAAGGCCCTGGCCGAGCGCAAGGTCACCGAGTCGGCCGCCGAAGCCTTCTTCCGGCGCGTGCTGACCTACCCGGCGACCGCCTCCAATGATCGCGACACCCTCGTCGTCAACGAGCGCGCCATCAAGGCGGTCGGAGAACTCTACGCCGGACGCGGCAAGGGCGCGCAGTTGCCCTCCGCGTCGGGAACGGCCTGGGGCCTACTCAACGCGGTGACCGAGTTTACGGATCACCACCGCCGCGCACGCAGCGACGACCACCGGCGCGATGCCGCGTGGTTTGGCGCAGGCGCATCGCTCAAGCAGAAAGCTTGGGATGAGGCGCTCAAGCTCGTAGTGTAGCCGCCCCCTCCCTTCTTTCCTTACCTGTCGGCCCGGTCGAGCTCGCTCACCGGGCCGCATCATTTTCTGGAGGCTGCATGAGTGCCCTCGAACCCGCGCAGGCCAGATCCTTCCGCCCCGCGCTCAAGCTGGTCAAGACGACGGATCTGTCTCGCACCGACTGGCTTGCGATACGCAGAACTGGCATCGGTGGATCGGACGCCGCCGCCGCAGTTGGCCTCAACCCCTACAAGAGCCAGCTGGAACTGTGGCTCGAGAAGACCGGCCGGGACGCCGATCTCCGAAAACCCGACCCAAACGATACGGCCGAGCCGATCTACTGGGGTACGTTGCTGGAGCCCATCGTAGCAGCGGCGTATACCCAGCAGACCGGTCGCCGCGTGCGCAAGGTCAACGCCGTCCTGCAACACCCCGCGATCCCCTTCATGCTCGCTAACCTGGATCGGGAAGTGATCGGCGTGCCCGATGTGCAGATTCTGGAGTGCAAGACCGCAGGCGAGTTCGGCGCACTGCATTGGCAGGGCGGCGTACCCGAGTACATCGAGTTGCAGGTTCAGCACCAGTTGGCAGTGACCGGCAAACTGGCTGCGGATGTGGCCGTGTTGCTGTGTGGTCAAAAGCTGGAGGTCCATCGGATCGAGCGAGACGATGACCTGATCGCCCGGCTGATCCCACTGGAAGCCCAGTTCTGGCGCTACGTCGAGACCGACACCCCGCCACCCGGAGACGGATCGGAGTCCGCCGACCGTGCGCTGCGATGCCTGTATCCGAAGGATAGTGGCGGGACGGTTGATTTCTCGGAGGATCGCCACTTGTCGGCGGCATTCGCCGATCTGGTTACCGTGCGCGCCGAGATCGACGCACGGGAACAGGTAGCAGCGAAACTCAAGCAGACCCTCCAGCAAGCGATAGGCGACGCCTCGAGGGCGCTGTTCGAGACAGGCGAAGTCAGCTTCAGGCGCAGTAAGGACAGCGCCTCGACTGACCTGAAACGCCTGCAAGCCGAGCATCCGGATCTCGCCCAGCAGTACACCATCCCCAAAGCCGGTGCCCGCCGTTTCCTCATTTATCCCTGATCACTGGAGTAACGATGCTCAAAGGACTCGCCATTACCCCGCCCGTCATCGGGCGCATTTCCATTGGCCGCGTGGTCGAGAAGAACGGCAAGCGCCTGCCGGAGAAGGACGACCAGTTCACGCTGACGACGCAGGTACAAAACCGCGACGGCTGGATGCTGCACCCGCTCAACGAATCGTTGCGCAAGGCCACGCCGGGCAAGCTGCGTTCGATCCCCGTACGGATGCTGTTCAATGACCCGAATCTGAATCTGCGCGCCGAATACTGCCTGTTCGACCGCGATACCGGGCGTCCCATCTGCGTCGGCAACGGCGAGCGGTGCAAGCGAGTGGAGCAGGACGGCATTGCGATCCTGCCCTGCCCGTCGCCGGACGGCTGCCAGTTCGGTGGCCCCGGCGGCTGCAAGCCGTATGGGCGGCTCAACGTCATTGTGGGCAACGAAGACGAGCTAGGCTCCTTCGTGTTCCGCACGACGAGCTTCAACAGCATCAGAACACTCGCGGCGCGGCTGCTTTACTTCAGCGCGATGTCGGGCAACCGGCTGGCCTGCCTAGCGCTGGAGCTGAAGCTGCGCGGCAAGTCCACCACGCAGAGCTACCGGTCAGCGATCTACTACGTGGACCTGGGGATTCGGGCGGGCAGTTCGCTGGAAGCTACCCTCACCGAAGCGCGCGAGCTGGATGCACGGCGCAAGTCTGCCGGGTTCGACCAGGTGGGGCTGGACGCGGCAGCCAAGCAGGGGTTCGGCAACGGCACGTTCGAGGACAGTCCCGAGGAAGCTGCAGCGGTGGTTGAGGAATTCTTTCCCGAGGCCACGCACGATCGTTCGGAGTCAGGTGACGCCGGGAAGCCTGACGAGGCTAGACCGCCCGGCTTACGGGAAAAGCTGGAGCGCAAGGCCGCCCTGCTGGGCGGGACGGCGGCATGACGAGCATGAACCGCTGGACGTCCATGCTGGCGGCCGGTGCGACAGGCACCGCGCTCTGCCTGTCGGTGCTGGCCGGCTGGCAGCGCGGCGGTACGGTGGCGGAACGGCTGGTGTGGGTTGCGCTTGGCATCGTGTTGGTCGCCACTGCGCACCTGCTGCCCGCAGTGATCCGAGAATCCCCCATTATCGTGCGGGTCGTGGGCGGTGTGCTGTGGCTCGCCTGCATCACAACCGCCTGCTACGGGCATGCGACGTTCTTCCTGCTAGCCCAGCGGCATGCCGGGGAACTGCGGTCGGCTGCCGTGCCTGTGAGTTCCCTGGCGCCAGCCGGCCGCAGCCTCACTGCAGTCATGGGGGAACGGGCCGAGGTCACGGCGCGACTGGCGACGGCCAATGCGCAGTACTGCACGGGCACCTGCACAACGCTGGGAGCCCGTCGGATCACGCTTGCCGCCAAACTGGATGCGCTGAACGCCGAAGTCGACGACATTCGGCGCGGGCAAGCGGCGGAGGACAGGACTGTGAACCGACACGACGCCACGGCGACCGATCCGGTCACGGGGCGACTCGCGGCGCTACTCGGCACGACCGTCGCGCGCGTCGATCTGTTGTCGGGTCTCATCTTCGCGGCGGTACTGGAAGGGGTCGCTTGCCTGCTGTGGACGATCGCGCTGCAACCCTGGCCGGCGCTGGGGGCTGCCGCAGCCGTCCCCCCAGTCACGGCGAGTCACGAGGCGGACGGCAGTCATCCACCGGATAACGATCCCGTCATCCCATTACCGGTTCGGAAATCAGCCAATCCCGACGTGACTCGGCTCGTGCAGGAAGTCGCGGCCGGACGACTCCGTCCAACCGTTGCCGACATCCGCCGTCACCTTGGCTGCTCGCAAGCCCGCGCCACTGCCCTGCGCCGTCAACTCGCCTCGCTCACCCCGACGGCATAAGCCGGGCATTCGCCCAGCACAGTCCTTTCCTTCTTCTTTCCCAATTGACGTGCCCATCCGGCCCCGCCGGAGGCCGATGCTCGTCCCTATTCAGGAGAACCACATGACGGATCACGCCATACCCGCCTTACCCGCATTCTGCCGACCGCGCCTGCCCCTCGGCCGTCTGCTTGCCACACCCGCTGCGTTCAATGCCCTGCAGACAGCAGGCGTCTCGATCTTCGCGCTGGTGAACCGCCACGCCCGTGGCGACTGGGGCGATGTGTCCGACGAAGACCGCCAGCACAACGACCTGGCAGCCATCGCCGGTCAGCGCGTGCTGTCCGACTACCCCCTGCCGGACGGACAGAAGGTCTGGATCATCACCGAATGGGACCGGTCGGCCACGACAGTCCTGCTGCCTGAGGACTATTGATCAGCGACGACGGACATGACGAATCGACTTCTTCCCTCCAAACTCCGCACACCCACACGCGTCACGCCGGGCTGTGTCTTCGTCTCACTGGAGGCGCTCAAAGCACTTAATGCCGTTCAAGTACCACTCACGCGCCTTCTCATGCGCCACATGAAAGGCGACTGGGGCCAGGTCTCGGACGAGGACTGGCAACGCAACGAACGCGCACTCGATACCGGGCATTTCCTGCTCTCCAGCTACGTTCTGTCCAGCGGGCAGAAGGTGCGGCTGCACACCAGCGGCGCGCGCTCAGCAACCTTCGCCCTTCTTCCAGCCGAGTCGTGGCTGCTGAAGTCATGCCCCGGAGACACGCTGCGTGCGCCTCAGTGACGGTCGGCGTCCGCCCTACGGCTGCCAAGCCGGAGCGCCAGCCTCTCAACCATCTCCACCAGCATGGCACGGTCGCTGGTGCTGACCCTCGATAGTAAGCGGGCGAGGTGGTGGGCCTGGTCGCTGGCGCGATTGCTGGCTTCCGTCAGCAAATCCGCCGTTTCGCACTGAAAGATGTCGGCCAGCTCGGCCAGGCGTCCGATCGTGGGCATGACGACGCCACGCTCCATGCGGGATACCGCCTCATTGCCAATCCCCAGCCGTTCCGCGACCTGCTCCTGCGTGAGCTCGGCGGCGGTGCGATGCCTGGCAATCGCCCGTCCCACCACGCCGGCAAGCTGGTCCATGTCTGTCTTGCGCATGCCCTCTCCCAATCCACCCAGATGGTTGGGCATCGCCTTTCTGATATGAAGTGCTTTTTAGGTTGAATTTCAACCCATTAAGTCGTTAACATCATCGGTGGCTTGCAGGTGGAGAACCATCGGCTTCCTTTGTCAACTTCGAAGAACAAAGAAAAACATAATGTATTCAAACACTTACACGGAAATTAAGCATCGCCGTCACGCGAGCTGCGTTGAGCGAAACCCGAAGGCGAAGAGTCTCGCGCTGAAGGCCGGCATCTTCAGTGCCGCACTACTCGTGTTGGGCGGCTGCGGCGGAGGTGGGGATGGCGGCAGCGCTGCTGCGGGTGGTGGCACTGCGCCCCAACCTACGCAAACCGCGAACCTGACCGGCAAGGCCATCGACGGCTACCTGGCCAATGCCAAGGTCTGCTTCGATGACGGTAAAGGTGGTTGTGATGCCTCGCTGCCCTCGACCACGACCGACGCGACTGGTGCATACACCCTGAATGCGCCGGCGGACGCCGCTGGCCGTCAGATCAACGTCATCGTGACGCCGGATACCAAGGACCTCTCGAGCCCCGACGTCCCGTTCACCTCGACCTTCACGCTGTCAGCCATCGTGTCGGGCACCACCCAAAACATCACGCCACTCACGACGATGGTTGTCACGCACGTGAAGGCCGGCCTCTCGCAAAACCAAGCGCTGCAAATCACCCAGAACTTCGTGGGCGCGGCAGTCGATCCGGCTGCCGACTACATTTCTGGCGGCGACACTGGCACGGCAGCACTTGCTGCCAGCATGGTCAGCCACCTGACGACGCTGGGTGGTCAAGGCCCGATCTCGTGGACCCAAGTCCAGGCCACGATGAAGGCCTACGCTGCCAAGGGTACGGTGACTGCGGTCCAACAGGCCGACGTCAGCGCGCAACTCAACAACCCGGCTTACAGCGCTGAAGCTAACGCCACCGCCGTGCTGAGCAGCCCGCTCTTCACCGTGAACGGCAACCTCATGCAGCAAATCCTCGAGTCCGGCGTCGTTACGCCGGCACTGACTCCGGTTCGTGAGAACTTCACGCTGTCCGGTTCCACTCTCTCCATCACGCAGGAGGTACAACGCAACGGCAGTTGGCTGCCGGCCGCACCGCTTGGCAGCTACGACGGCTGGTTCAGCGGTTCGTGGATTTCTCTCAACGGAGGTGCGGGCGCCTATGAACTGAAGGCCGACGGTTCCTGGACCACCTGGCTGACTGCTGGCCAAATGCACCCGTCCTACGCACTGTCGTCGGTAGGTGCGACCCTGGTAGGCACTGACCCCATCACGAACGACGGCGTTCGTGTTTCGTATCGGACGATGGACGTCAGCGGTCAGCCGCTCTCGACTGGCCTGCAGATTGACTATCGTAATCCGCTTCGCCAGGCCATGACGGGTACGTTCGCCCCGGGCACCACCGCCTACCTTGCCACGATCACGTACAACAACGATCGCGTGATGTTGATCAATCCGGGCTTCGGGCTGCCGTGGATCAACGGCCAAACGGTTGCTGTCTCCAACACCGTCAATGGTTCGCCGCAATACACCATGGGCGACCCTGCTCAGGCGTATTCGTCGATTCAACAGGTGGTGGGTACGCAAACCGACATCGGCGGCGGTTGCGTGTTGCTGAACATCAAGGCCGGTGGTGTGGCTGAAATCGACAAGAGCAACAAGGCAGGCTGCAACTACGCCAGCAATCCGCTCAGCTTCCCGGTCGCGGGTAGCTGGTTGGTGCATCCTCGCAATCCGAACACGGTCACGATCACCTTCCCGAAGACGATCGGTTCGCCGATGGTTCCCATCAATGACCGAATCAAGAACATCATCAACGCCGACGGTTCGCTCGTGGTTGGACTGATGGACAGCAAGCTGCTCATGGGTTATGCGCTGCCTGCTGGTTCGCGTGCGACGGTGGCGCAATTCCGTGCGGACGTGGTTGATGCCATGGCTGCGTCGATGCGTGAAGCAGCTATTCGCATCGGTCAAGTGCAGAATCCGTAACTGAAAACGGCTTCTCCAGCGTGTTCCGGCTTCACGCTGGGGAGGACCTTCGGGTCCTCTTATCTTTCGGAATTACCACTTTATCTGCCAAGGCACTCAGATTCCAACGTAGGCTGCATTCTTGCCGCTGTGTCCTGACAGCTTCCCAACTGTACGAGCAGGATGCCAAAAAATTGAACGTCCATACAAGCGGACGGAACACCTTGATATTGCCTTTTATGGTTCATGCTTCAACTACAACGTATTGAGCCGTTATAGCATTTCTGTGTGCGTGCAGATTAGACCATCCCATGTCCAGTCTTGAAGATTGAACACAACAACAATCCTTTTTGAAATGGACTAGGAAGAATTAAAGCCACCACATCCTGCTCATGCCGCCGAACGTGGATCTTCAGATAGCCATCAGGCACCGGCAATCTGAAGATCCATTAATTTCCACAACCCACACGCCCTGTTTCACAACCCTGTAGAGAGCGGTTCAAACCGCTCCCACGATGCTTTCCCAAGGAGCATTATCATGCGCAAAACCATTATCACCATCGCTCTCGCCCTGTCGTCCGCCGCAGCATTCGCAGTCAACACCTGTGACACTATGCCGACCAAAAACCAGCGGGAGAACTGCTGGTCGAATTTGATCGGTAATTATCAAGCCGAAGCCGACGAGTACACCTTCACTGTGCAGGAATCGAAAAAGGTTCCTGCCACTGTGAAACGAAACGTGGAAAAGAAGCGTCAGGCTATCTCGAAGGATGCCGAAGCTCTGTGTCGGAAGGACAGCCTGGGCTATCCAGAAAATACGTGTTACATCGAGCAAATCCAGAAATTCAAGGATTTCACTTACAAGGAAACCTCGAAGTATGGTGTCCCGGACATGCGACTGAACTGAGGCGGCAAGCTATCTTTTCTCACTTTTTTAAGGAAGCAATATCATGAGAAAGTTCCTTGCCGCTATCGCCATCCTCTCACTCTCGACGTTCGCCTTTCAAGCGCAAGCCCAGTTCCGCGCCAGCGATATCTGCAAAATGAAACGCAGCCAGTATGAGCGAGACCAGTGTCTGGAATACGGCCTCAGAGGCGGTATGCAGCGCGTGAAAGGCAACACCCAGCGACTCCTGGACTCCAGCCGTGTTCCTGAGTCTGAAAAGGCGAGTATCTTGAAGTCCCACAAAAAGTGGGCCAGTAAGTTCGAAAGCAAGTGCTCAGATAACGAGTGCTACTACGACATGGCTAGCGATCGTAACAACGAGATTGAGAAAATCATGGCCAAGTACAACATCGCGCCGATGTAAGCCCGTGCGCCATAAACGAGGAGAGTGGGCGTAACGCCCACTCTCCTCTATGTCGCTCTTTTTTTTCATCACCGATTTCCGGGGGAGGCTTTGGCCGTCCCAGAATGACCCACCTCGGCCAGGGATGGTCCTGTGACCGAATGTCCGCACCTCAATTCGGTCGTACGCAGTATCAACAGACGGAAAATGGCGTCGCGGCGACAATCTATCCGTGACGTAGGGTGCGGATGTCAATGCGAGCCTTCTTTGGTAAGCGTCCCGCCGGCCCACCTTGTCATTGGACGGACGTATGTGAGTGAAGCGGACGCGCTCAGCGCGCGAGACGCCGGTGGTGCGGAAGAAGAATCGTCGACGCGGCTGTTTAGGTGTCTAGGCAAGCGGGTCAGCACGTCGTGGCAGAATATGGCTCCCGCGAACATCCGCATGGAAGGATTGGCTAACATGAGCGATTTCCCCCGTGACATCCAGGTGACCCTGGTGTGCAAGATGCTACCGCCGGTCGAGGAACCGGTGACGGTTGGTATCCAGGACAAGGGCCAAGATGTCCATGAAGGCACGCGCAAGCGCGACGGCTCCTTCGAATTCAAGTGCGTGATCCAGGTGCGCGACAAGGGGGCCGGCAATATCGATTTCGCAGGCCCCTTCGTTCACGGCAAGCCTGCGGCGCGCTTTGTGTACCTGAGTTGGAAGCGTACTGCCGCGTCCATCGCGCCATGGTGGCAGCGGGTCAAGGTACCTCTTGCCTTTAGGGTAGCCGAACTCGGGACGGCGACGGCGATCCAGGCAGACATTACCGGTCGTCGACCGCACGCGACTGAGCCGGTCGTCTGGACGGTCACTGGACGCCGCTGAATGAAGACGCTAGTGCGCCCCCTGCAAACTGCCAGGCTGCAGTTGCATGCGTTGTGTCAGGACGATGCGCCAGCCTTGTTCAAGCTGTTCCGCGATGCCGAAGCGATGCCGTATTGGCACACGCTCCCGCACCAGACAGTGGAGGACACGCGGGCGGCTATCGAAGCCATGTTGCGCCCGCCGCGCGCATGCTGGTGGACCGTGCGCACGGACGCGTCACGGGAGACGATCGGTTTCCTGGGTTTTCTCGGTTTCGGTACGATCCCGGGCTTCGGTTACGCCATCCATGCTGCGCACCGGTCCCGGGGATACGCGATTGAAGCAGCGCGCGCAGCACTGGACTTCGGATTTCGGCAGTTGGACCTCGACCGTGTCGAACTGTGGATCCATGAGGCCAACATGCCATCCCGACGGGTCGCGGAGTCGCTCAGGTTCGCGCGACGAGGCTGTTTCCGCCAGATCTATCCGCGAGAGCGGGAATCGCGCGAAACGTTGGTGTACGGTAGCACGTGTTCGCAGTGGCTCGACCTCAATGCGTCGGAGAACGATCGAGTGCCAATTCACCAAGACAGCGTGCCGCTGTTCTATGGGGTCGAGCCAGTACTGGAGGTGGCTGACGTCGCCACCGCCGTGCAGTTCTACCGCGAGCAACTTGGCTTCACTGTGGAGTTCGTGTTTGGTGACCCAGTTTCGCATGCCGGGGTGTTCCGGGGCGAGTGGTCCACTCAGGGGCTGCGGCTGCAACTGACACAGCGAGAGCAGGCCACTGGTGCGCCTTCCGGTTCGCTGTACCTCTTGGTCGCTCCTCGACTGGACATGCTCTATGAGGAGTACCGGCGCAAGAACGTCCCGATCGTCAAGGAACTCGCTTTGTGGCCCTGGGGCCGACGTGAGTTCACCATACGCGACCCGGACGGCCATCTGCTGCGCTTTGGCGAGCCGGCATAGTCGGGCCCGCAACCGTCTGTCGCCATGACCCATGCGCCAAGTGGACTGCTCCCGGAAGTAAGGCACTCGGGTGCCCGACTGCGGGAGAGGACTTGATATGCAGCGGTACAAACGCGCTACCGCTCTGCAGCGCCGCCAGCAACTGGCGCTGCCGGCCTTCGCGCATCCATCGGTGCACCATGTTGGGGTTCAGGCCGTGGCTGAGTGCCACGCCAGCCACCGATGCGCCCTCCTGGCGGATCTGTTCGAGCACTGTCGTCTTGAATTCGGCGCTGTACTCGCGCCTGCGCGGCCGCGCAACTGTCGACACTTTATCCATCGTCTCCACGATCCTTCGTGGGGACGATGCAGGATCGCTTCGATCAACTCAAGGTGGGAACGCCGGACGCTTACCTTCTTTGCGCTGATTGGTTAGTTCCTCTCACTCGGTGCCTTCCACTGAAGCAAGATTTCCAAGGGTTCTCTCTCGCCCACCAGTTCTTTTGCGAGCGAAATGCGACCCAGCAGTCTATGCCGCTCATCTACGTCAAGGTGCTCAGCCGCTCGCGCCGCCTCGATGAAATAAGCGTCAATCCGACGTGCTTCGTCCCAGCCTGCAATTGCTGCAAGTAGGTCCTTTCGCGCGTCCTGACGACATTTCTCTTGCCGCGCGCGTTCCTCCACTTCTCGCCGGCGTTGCTGCTCATCCTCCCACCGTCTGTGCTCTTCCTCGGCCCGAATTCTCGCCGCCTCCAGTTGTGCATTCAATTCAGGGCCCACTGCTTCAAGCTCTTGCACAATGCCCGGCACTAATGAAGAGAAATGCCCTGGCTTCTCTTCGGACCATCGCTTGACCCAACTGACCCGCCACGATGGGCAGTACGCCTGTAAGCAAAGGCGACCGGAAGCCAGATCCATTGTCGTCGTCCAATACCTAGGCTCTGGGTACCTGCGGCGTCGCTCAGGAGTCAGGCTTCGAACCGGGACGTACTGGCTATTGCCAACGTAGAGCATTTCGACGACTTCGGTCATCTCGAAGAGCGTCAGACCGATGGGCACGTCACCGATATACACTACCGTTGGTCGCTCAGGCGCCCAGGCACTGTGCTGGTGGTCGCTCTTCCTGGGAGTCTCGCGCAGATCAACCTCGGCTCGTCGCATCTGCCCGCCTGCCGGTGCAATCGTCACTCGGTGCCCACGCGAAGTCAGCGTTTGGAACAGCTTATCCGCCGCACCGATGGCAGCGTCCAGCCGTTCCTTCGACGATAGAACGTCGACCAATAATCGCTTGTACGGACGCAGGATGCCGGTCTCGCTATCGCGAGTCTTCTCGAAGAACGGCTTGATGCCTACCAGTAGCGGGTGCGAGGGCTTCTCTGCCGTCGGCTGGTGAGACCGTCGCCGTATGCTCGGCGCCACCACCGGCACACCATGGAAGGTCGGGGAGGGACCCTTTGCTATCCTTTTAGACGCCCGCTCGTTGGTGCCGATGAAGTCCCCTGGGCTCCATTCAGTAATATCACCCGCTCTAACATCCGGCAATGCGGGGCGTGCAGGTGCCTTTCCAAACTCAAGTTGCGCCCAGTACCCCCGAGGTGGTCGAGGCACACGCAGTTCAGTACACACCCGGGCCATGTAGCTCGACGACACCCCCAGCCGCTCGGCAACCCGAAGCATGGGCTCCCGCCAGACGAGCTCGTATAGCTGCTCACGGGACAGTGGAGCCACCTGCGCACTAGCCACCTCTCCGCCCATCGTCTCACGCGCCTCCTCTGTCACAACAGTCCTCCTTGGTAGGTTTGCGCATCCCAGTGCAAGACGGTCACAATCTTGGAAACATGCTCTGAGTCCGGCGGGCGATCACCGGCGCGCGACAGTCTCTGTCGTTCGCATCCTACTGGTAGATATTGACGACAAACTGGAAGGTGACGTCGCCCGCTTCCATTAGTTGGCGGGCCTCTCGACTGCGCTCGGCTCCTCGGGGACGAGGGTGCCAGAAGGCGAGACAGCCTTGGCCAAGTAGACCGAGGCGTGCTCCAGCTACGTCAGGCGGAATTCGACCCTGAGCTGTCATTCGAAGGCCACAAGCAGGCTGACTGAAAGCTGTCCTTGGCTATCGTGCAAAGTCCGCGTGAGTACCACAAGCAAGGGAAGCGCATTGAACTCGTATCACTGGCAACGAAACCGTATTTCAGATGGCCGTTTCTAGCGAGCTACAGAAGCACCACCAAGCGCGTCCTACAGTTCGCGAGCCCTCCCTCCAGAAGTTCCGCTCGGCATGTCAAATATGAGTCGCGAGCGTAGCACCGCGTCGGAGCCGGTGACAGGAACGCTCGTACCGGGTGAACTGCGTCAGGCAGGAATCTCATTCACCATCGGCCCTTCGGCCCCGATGGCCGAGAACCTATAGAACTTCGCTGCGGCGCCCATGTGCCTGAACTTCTGGCGCGCCAACTGCAGCAGCTTCGCGTCGCATGTGGAGATAACGAACTGTCGCTCACCTTCCGACGAGCCCTGAAGCCCCGATATCAGGTCCAGCAGCGCGTACGTGTTCAGGTCATCGAAGTGTGTCACAGGGTCGTCCATCATGATGGACGAGAACCCAGACCAGGTCTGAGAACTGCAGGCGGTCAAGAACAGTCCAAGGACGAGCGTCTGCACCTGCGATTGACTGAAGTAGTCGGTAGGCCGCAACTCCTGGCCCTTTCGGTGAACTCGGATGCCGATGGCTGAGTCCTTGCTCGACACTTCAATTTCGCCGAACCCGTAGACGGGTCGCAGCCGCTGCTGAATCACCGCAGTCCTAGGTCCGTACTCGGTGATGAAGTGCTCGGTCGCGACCGCCTGCTGGCGGTCTAGTAGCTTCGTGACGTCTTCGAAGTACGCCACCCAAGGCTCGACCTTCTGAGCGAGCTCGTCAGCCTGCTCCACCAGCTTTTCACTGGCCAGAATTCGGTCGCGCATGTTTTGGAAGGCGGCGGAGGTCGCTGCCGTATCCACGGCCACTTCGAGTTCGGCGACGCGGTCACGCAAGCCGAGCGCTGTCACTTCGCGTGCGGTCGCCGCCTGAATTCTCTGATGCAATTCTTCATCAGGAACATCGCTGTCAAGCCCCGCGGCTGTTAGCGCGGCAACCGCGGACTGCACGTTGGTCTGGTGGGTGTTCCATATCTGACCTGCCTGCTGGTGGCTGCTTCGCGCCGCAGTAAGGTTTGCCTTCGCCCCTGCGTTAACTGCCTTCTGGGTGTCCAGCGCGGTGCTTGCAGTTTGAACGGATAAACTTGCCTGGACTAGCCGCGCCTCCGCGTCTCGCAGCGCCTCGGTCAAAGCCTGCAGGCCAGCCGGGAGATTGACCGTCCCACGATTCGCCTCGGCAAGAAGCTCGTCCAGCCGGCGCTTCGCCGCTTCTAGCGCGGTCGTCGAGGCCTGGCGTTCGCGCTCCAATGTTTGGTAGCCATCTTGAGCGGAGGCAAGTGCAGCGTCTGCCGCAGCCAGCAGTTGCCGCGCACTGTTGACGGCGCTCACAGCAAGCATCTCCGCCTCACGCACCTGTGTGCTCATCTGCGCAAGCTGTTGAGCCGTATCGTTCGATAGAGACAGTCCAACCGAACTCAGCGCCGTTTCGTAGGTCGTCCGCTGCCGCTCGAGTTGCTCATGCTCGGTTTTGGCTTGCCCCAGCTGTTGGTCTTCCTGGCTTAGATCGTCGGACAGGGCTTGTCGCGCAGCGACCTGTGTCTGCAGCTTTGCCCGCTCAGTAGCCAGCTTCTCACTAAGTCGAACGATGAGGTCACCTTGTTCCATCCGCCGGTCGATTGCAGCCAGTAGCGCGTGTTGGCTCCCATGGTCGTGACCGCATAGCAAGCAAGTCGCGCCATCCACGTGCGTGCGGAGCTCGGCAATCAGCTCTTTCAGAGTGGTGTCGTTGCTCCTGGCTGAATTGAGTTCGCGCTCCACTCGAGCGACAAGAAGTTCCTGCGCCAACACTGCCTGCTGCGCCTCGCCCAGCCGCGCGCGCTTCGTCTCGGATGAGCCCTGCAACTTTGCCTCAAGGGCCTGCGCGGCTATCAATCTGGGCTCTGCCTGAACCCATAGGTCAGCCTGTTTTTCGACCCACTGGACGCGAGACATTGAGTCTCTCGCGGTCTTCGAGGCGGCATCAAGGCGCTGAAGCGTCGCTGCCGTATCCTGCCGGGCACTCAGCGCTTTGGACTGGACGTCCCTCTGCTGGTTGAGGGTCTGCGTGAGCGTAGATAGACCTTCGGTGAGCGCCTGACTCTGTACAGTCAGTTGCGCATATTCCGGCTGAACCGAGGCAGCCCAAACTAGCCAATCCCGTTGGTACCGCGCTACCTGTTCCTGCGTCTTGAACTGAGCAAGTTCGCTCGTAAGCGTACCGAGGCGCTCCGACGCCGTATTGGCACTGACCTCAGCCTGTTCGACCAGGGCCTTACGCTCCTCGACTTGCGTGCGCATTGGTTCGAGCTGCCCACGCAGCGTCTTCAAGTTCGCGACGTGCTCAAGGGCCTTGGACACCGTCGCCCGCCAGCTCACCGCTTCAGCCGCAGACGATTCCAGCATCGCACGAAGAGCTCTCGTATCGTGAGGGCTGATGCCTGACATGTTGAACCCTGAGGCCGAGATCGCTTGCTCCAACTCGGTGAACCGAGCATCGAGCGCCTCCGGCGACGTGTCCACGGAGGCAAGGCCTTCAAGCCGCTTCAAGTCCTCCCTTTCGGCGTCGATGGAGCTACGAGCGCCTTGGGCTTGCTTGCGCGCTTCAGCGAGCTTCTGGCGCGCTAGCTTCAGTACCTCCTCGGCCTTCTTCAAGCCGCTTACATAGTCTTCGAATGCGAGCATTCGGGACACGATGTCCGCGGGCAGTTCGCAATTTTCCGCAACGCCTCGGGTGAGCTCTTGGCTGTCCTGGCTGAACAAGTGAGTGGCTCGGAACAGAGCCACCATGTTGTCCACGCGGTCGGCTGCGGCCGAGGCCCCACCAGTCAGAAGGCTCAATACATCCTTCCTCGAGGTGACCTTTCCATCCACCTGCGCGTTGTTGTGTTCCGCCAAGTTGCGGGTGATGACGTGCTGCTTGCCATCACGCTCGAGCGTGAGGGTCACGACGGTCGACTCGCCATCACTGTCCAGATGCTTCGCAGCCCTAGCCAAGCCTCCGCTAGCCTTAGCAAGCCGGCCGACTCCGCCAGTAACGGCAAAGTCAATGGCGTCGAAGAACGATGTCTTGCCAAATCCGTTGGGACCGTAGAGGACGGTGACAGATGAGCCGAGCGCGAACTCCTTCTTCGTTCGATAGGCCCGGAAGTTCTGGATGGAAATTGACTTGAGGGTGGCCTGCACTCGCTCTTCGGCCGTGGGCTCCGAGGATGCCTCTGCGGACACCCCTGCAACCTTGTCAGGCGCGCCGTACGTGCCTTCAAGACAGGCACTAAGAATCACGCTCGCGCTGCTCTTTGCGGGCACGACTAAGGCCTTGGCCAGTTCCGCCTTCATGTTGCGCTGTCGAAGCAACGTCTGGGCAGAAGGAGGTCGCGTTTGTACCCCAGGCGTAATTGGCGCCAGCGGGAGGAAGGGCAACCTCGCTAGGCTGCCGGCCAGGTCGTGGTCAAGCTGAACGACATACTTTCTGCAAAAGTACACATCGACTTCGACGCGCGAGCAGAAGGACTCGTGAACGGTGATTCCCGCCGGAAGGCAGAAGACGAACGACACATCCTTCGTCGACCACTCTGAGGTTCGCTTGAGGTAGTGCTTCTTGAACGCCTCGTACAGCGGCTCGTAGTCGGCCTCATCACCAACCGCAAATGCTGTGACCGCATGGCTGCGTAGCATCAAGAGCAGCGGTAAGCAATCTTCGCGGAGGACTTCCTCTGTGAAGGTCGTTCCGGGCACGAGCTGCGACAGCGTGTCGCGGAGCTCTGAAGGAAGGCCGAGGGCCTCAGGAGATTGCAGCATCGATTGCCTCTCTCAGTGCCTCTTCGTTGACGGCATCTTGGTATGCCTTGAGAAAGTCTTGGTAGCCGATCCGAATGACTGCGCTGGTAGGGTCTGTGAAGTTGAGTTCCTCGGTCGGCTCAGCGGCTTGGTCGAACAGAGTCCGCATCCGTGGGTTCCACGACGTGTTGTCTTCGTCGCGACTGACCAAGAGCAGTTGACCTCGATGGTCTGGCAGCTGGTTGAGCACGTGCTTATCGCACTCCTCGTGGCTCCGGCCTATCACGGCGATTACCTCAACGCTCACGTCCCCCTTCATGATGGTCGCCTGCGCCCCGTTCCCATGGAACGTCGCCGGATACTGCGCCGCTTCGAGGATTGAGAAGGTGTGCAGGACATGCTTCACCGCATGAGACTGGGTGCTCCTCCATTTGTCCGGAGCACTTTCTGTCCCTGGAGTTGCAACCAAGACCGTCTTGCTTAGCGCATCTGGTGGCAGCCAGCGAAGGGCGTTCACCGACCTTTGATGCGCCGCGCCAGCAGCGCCGGCCAGCGGTAAACCGGGGTATTTGGCCTCCAACGACTTTTCGGAGTCGTCGAGTTCGTCGTTAATCCACTTCACGACTGCAGGAACAAGCCCAGCCGGAGTCCGCGGGTCCTTGGTTCCTGGAAATGGGTGCACGGTGGCGTCGGCGAGCGCAAATCGCTTGCCGGCCGCGCCCGGTGGCAGGCCTGAAGGGTTCAGTTGACGGAACGAGTGGATGCAGGCGCCGCGTTCTCGGAACACCGCATCCTTGAAGTTCTCCAGAGGGTTACCAGGTCGCTGGAACTCGCCACCGGCGCAGTACGTGGGCATACTCTCCGGCTTCATGAACCTATCGGTCGCGAAGATGACCGCCGTCTGGCCGTATTGCTTTGCCATCCCCGGAGCCGCATTTCCAGCCACGTTCGCCATGACTAAACAGGTGCCCTCACGAAGGACCCCGGGGAACTGCACCGGATTGAAGAACGGCTGAATCTGACTCATAAAGGACGCATGCGACGGTCCCGGATTGCATTGCGCAACAAACAGCCATGTGAGCGGCAACTGTGCTTCCTTTGCGGCTGCGGTCTGCTCGATGTCCTGCAGAAGCCACTCCCAAACGCGGCGTTGGTCTCGGACTCCAATCCAGTCATAGCAAATGAGGGTCGCAAACTGATATGGCGCGTGGGTGTCAACATACTTACCCTTGAACAAGAAGACGGATTGCCCCTTGAACATGGACTGATGGTTCACCTGAAGCTCGACTCCCGCAGGCTCAATCTTGGTCTGAATCCAGCATCGGACTTCACCAGACTCAAGCTTGGCCCATGTCACGCAGCAGTTGACCCATTGGTCCTCCCGGACGCGGTCCAACGAACTCCCTACTTCGTCGTAGGTCGTGCCCGGCCGCTGAACTAGTTCGCCGAATTGCGTCCTTGTCAGGCCTTCGAGCCCTCCAATGACGACGGTGCCTGTCGGCCAACTGCCATTAGCCATCGCGGCCGTAATGCGGTCGAAGCCGGCCAGGCCAGGCAGCGTGCATTCGGGAAAGATAGTGAAGTGAGTCCTCTCAGCGCCGTGCGCGCATTTGAGGGCCACGGCGAGCGTGGCGTCGATGCCCGCTAGCGCGGCATCCCTCAGTTCGGGCAGGAGCGGGAACGGTTCCAAATGGACGAAGTCCACATATGGCTGCGCAATGACCATTCCGACTTCTCCGCGCGGCAATCGCACGCCAAGTTGACCGATGTCAATCTCAATGACCCGAACCAATCGTCTCTCCTTGCCATCTTTTTCGGCGGATTCCGGCATGTACGGTAGCATATTGCCCAAAGATGGACATCAACGAACTTCCGCTTTTCGCCGCTCTCTGCCCTCCCAGAGGCAGTGGACCGCCCTGGCAAAGCCCGACGTCAATGCCTTTCTGATTCGACACGGACAGTTCTTACCAGCCGGCAGTGATGGCGCAAGTGGGGCGTGGAGTTTTAGCCTTTATGCACCACCAGTTGACGCCCTCCCCACTGCCATCGTCAATGCCCGCGATCTGGCTGTCGGCTTGACATGGAGGGATTGATCCTTCTCGTGAGCAAAGTAACCGACCAGGTAGTCCGTCAATCGTGTCACTTGGCGCTCGTTATGTCCCGCGAGAGGGTCCAACACCCACCGCCCCTGCCGTTTCAATGGCAAACGGTAATCCGGCTTATGGCAATTGAACACAAAGCCCCGTCCGTCGGTGGCCCTTGACCACCGTCGAGTGAGAGCGGCAATCACAGCATCCGTCGTGAAGTTCTTTGGCCGGTTGGCGTCGACGAAGAAGCAGCAGTGGAAGTGATTGGCACCGTTCGTCCCGCGCTCCATCTTGGTGATGTAGCCGCGCATGTATTGCAAGATCTGCCTGTCCGCATCGCGGTAGACATTGGCGAAAAACCGTGCGCGATCCTGCATCGCGACACGGGTATCAATTCGCGCACGTGACTCTGGGTTGTCTGATGGCCAGTCAGCGCGGGCGGGTACATATGCCCACTGACCGGAATCAGCCACGCCCCATTGACCGTATGGCATGGCGTCAGCGAGTGCAAAGACCTTCTCCTGATACTGGAAATCCTGCCGGATCGGCTCCAGTCGATCCCCTCCCCTGAGCAACTTCGGTACGTATTCGCCAATGGATTCAGCCTGGCTGCATTCCGTGTCGCTCTTCCACTTCCGCATTTGCGCCCGTGTGTTCTGCTGCCGCGCCTGGGTACGAAGCGCTTGCACGAAGTCGTTGAACACCTCCGCCTCTAGCTTCGATACGGCCGACATATGCGCACTGGGGTTGCGGAATGCGCAATGGCGCAGCCAAGGCTGCTGCTGGAAACATGTACGAAAGAGATCCAAGAGCGGACTGTAGGCATACCCCGGCATCACTACGCCCATCAAATCCCGCATCGCATGGAAATAATAGTCCAGTGAATATGAATCATGAACAATGACCATGTTGGGCGAAGCGTACCTGATCGCACCTGTGTGATGGATTTCAAATGGCAATCGCTCCGTTGCCAGAGCTACCCGCAGAAAAGATAAAAATTCGTTGATAACGAGGCCATATTCACCAACCTCCCAAAATCGTGGATAAATGCTGGCTGCTGTTGCCCTCTGATTATCCTGAATGAAATAGTCTGCTTGCATGTTTCACCTGTGATTGTTTCTCTCAGGTGATTCATCATTGCTGTAAAAAACAGCGCCCCAGCTGAACATTATCTAGCAACGATGAATGATAATTGTCAATGGAAGACACTTTCCCTCAGCGCAGTCCCTAGCCAAGGGATAGGGACGCCTTAGTCAGACACTTCAGGATCACCATTCAATCATCTAGATAATGGTTATCTCATCCCTTCTAAATCATGCATATCTTAAATTAGAAGGGCAGTAAGGCAATACCTGCACAGCAAACTGATTTACGTACTGAAACACCGTGTATACCGAGAGGTTCCCCAAGGATATTCACAATTTTTCGAACTCGCCTGAATACCGAGTTATCCGGATGAATGGGCGGCCGGAAATTCACCTGGCGGCAACCGCAAGCGCGACTCGTCCCCTGGCTCCCCTGAGCTTCGTCTTCCAGTGGTTCCGCCATGGCGACGGTCCCGGGGTATCGATCCCGGATTTCGTCGTCGCCGAATGGCGCGACGGAGAAGGCCCCGGCCGGGGCGGCATTGCCCCGATGATCTGCCGCCTCATATCGGCATCCACAGCCCCGTTACTGAACCTGTAAGCCAGATCACACCTGTGGAATTCAGTACCGTATTTGTTGTCGCTTTCCATAAAGGGCTGTAAAGACATCGCATCCATTCCATTCTGACCGCTTGAAAACATCTAGAGATCATCATGTTTTCGTCTTGATTGACACTTTAATGACTCTTTGATCCTTCTTGAGTTATTCCTGCATAAGTCCGGTATGATTCCTTATCAAGCAAGCCATTTAATAGATTATGACTATCGAAACGCGTGGGGCATTAGGGCTGATTACGGTACACTGGGGAGGGGAGCCTTCCCCGCGAGAGAGACGGTGGCTTTGGGCGTGGCTGAAGTATTTTTTCCCTGGCCGTCCTGTCCTGCTGATGAGGCCGGGTGCGTCGCCAGTTGAATCGATCGTCCATGCCAAATCACTGATTTTGGATGGCGATAGCGATATTGAGCTTGAACAATTGCTGAGGCAGCAAGCCGCGGCTATCCAGACGTTGCATGCCGGAAGATTTTTTAATCAAACGGAGGATTTTGATTGGGTAGGCACCGATAATCGGCAACTCTGCTGGCTGATTGACTACATCCACAATTTGTTGAGAATTAGAATCCCAGACGCCGAGGCACGCTTTAGCAAGCGCGATTATTTTATTTGCCTGATTGATCTTGTCCTAGCCTCTTTGCTTGACAAACAAAACTATCTCACCAGACTTCATCAATCGTGGCTTCGGCATTTGCGGGATACGTCTTATCTGAATTGGTTTAGTGACGATGACGAACCCGGGCGATGCGATTTTGCATGGCAAGTTCTTGATGCCAGAATGCAATACACGCTACTGGATTCAATTCAACTGGATCCAGTTATTGGCCAGGAATTCAGAAAATACCCGGGTGGCGTTGGACTGAAATGCTATTTTGATTCGCTTCAGGTTTCTGATTATGAAAAGCAAAATCACGTCGGCCATATCAAAAAGCTCTGGAGCCAGAGAAAATACCGCGAGAAACTGGAAAAAAATAAAATCCGCCAGCGGAATTTTGTTCTGCCTGACGCAACCATCAAAAGTCTGGACAAGCTAGCCAAAGGGCTTGGCGTATCTCGTACCGAGGCGCTGGAGAGGCTAATCGAACTCGCCGCCAGATACGGCATGCCCGGTGCGCCGGCAGAATCTAGGCTCGGCCGGCCAGTGGATTTTTGATCTCACGGCCCTGAACGGCCGGTGCTGGAAATAGCTCCAACTGACCGGCGGCATTGGGATGTCTGGGCATGGCCAGCGGCGCTCGGCACATCGGCTGAACGCCACCTGGACTGCACCCACAGGCGTCCGCAAATTGGCCAGTCAGAACGGGAAACCCCACGCCCCCCTCGCCCTATACGAGCCGAACGGCTATTTGGCGCCTGGCTCGGCAAGGTCGCGGCGGCTGCCGTTCAGCAATTGTTTTACATCCGCGACCGGCCAATACAATCGACGATTGGGAAGCTTCGTCGGCCGGATGCCAAGATAGCTCCCATCCAAGGAGTAGCGCTTGCGAATCGATTGAGGATCGATCGCCAGAATGGCTGCCAACTCTTCCGTGGATACGTGATCCCGGTTTGCCGGAATCGGCATCGGAACGCGCGGCGCGCTCTTTTCCACTGCCTTCGGTGCCGGGACACTCACTGATGAATCGCTTGAAACCTGCCCTGCAAGGGCCTGGATTGCGCTGATCGTCTCAGCTGACTGGGCCGCGTATTCCGCAACAGCAAG